>Ga0115550_1002894_pt1 | contig 11515 bp, 10 predicted proteins | sample COGITO_mtgs_1005_FD_87177 | JGI IMG/M metagenome (GOLD analysis project Ga0115550, IMG submission 87177) | Pelagic marine microbial communities from North Sea - COGITO_mtgs_100511 | ecosystem: Environmental > Aquatic > Marine > Epipelagic | place: Germany:Helgoland, sampling site Kabeltonne... | reverse complement strand
GTGTACCCGCTAAAATAGCCGTACCAGTTGCAATAGCCATAATTATAATCTCTTTGTATATGTGGTTTCAGACAAGCTGTAACCTTCATTAAGGTAAATTTTTCTTACCGCCTCTGGCATTGATGTCTCCATAAAAGCCATATTAAATATCTTGCATCCAGCTTTTTTTGCAGCTTCTTCCAGGAATCTAAGTAACTTTACGCCAGCAACACCGCCCCTGTGCTCTGGATCTATCCACCATCCAAGCTCGGCGCCAACATATACACTGTCATTACCAATTAGCGGTGATTTTGCCGCAGCGCCAAACCCTATTAATTTACCGTTTTTTTCCGCAACAACAAGCAAATCTTGGCTATGGCAAAGCTGTATAAAAGGCAATGAAGAACCTTTTTTATATGCAAACCCGCTTCCAGTGCTTGGCCAAAAATCCTCTATCATTCTTTCTACTTCACAAAAGTCTTGAACTCCTGCCACTCTTATCATTAAATATCCCCTGAATTTTCCCTACCTGTACCGCTTATTACTATAGTTCCGCCCTGTGATGCTGATGCAACCAGGGTTCCGCCTTGCTGTATTACCTGGCCCACTATTTCCGGGCATTGATATGTCTCTGTCGGCGCAATACCTCGCTGAAATAAAACAGCGTTGTTATTGCCAAAAGTGCCGCCTGAGTTTGGCAGATATATAGTCACAGACTGCGCAATATTCGACGTATTTGTTAGCGTTAACTTGTCAACAATTGTGAATACATTTCTTGCAGTGTATAGGGTAACAGCTGATTGTTCCAGATGCTGGCGACCGATAATATTTGTAACTCTAATAGTCATTATTGTTGTACCTGTGTCACTGTTATCAATGCAGATGAGCTTGCTGGCGAGTAAGCTGTGGCAGCCGTTGCTGCAAGTATGATATTTACATCATCAACTGCATACATTACCTCTAAATAATCATTAGCCGCCAGCGAGAAAAAGTCTGACTTATAAACGCTGCCATACGAGTTATTTGCATCTAAGGTAAAATATGTAGTGGTGTTAGCAAGATCTGCGCCATTCTTCCTAAACCATAATTGTATTGTTTTTCCGCTTGCGCTGTTAGACTTTACCTGGGCATTGACTGATATTTCAAACAAACCAGACTCTTCTACAACAAGCCTAGTTGTGTTTGTTAAAAATATTCCGTGAGCATTACTAGCTGCTGTTGGTCCTATAGCGTAAGCAGTGTTTGGGCTTAGTGCTGTTGCATTTGTTGTGCGCACAAACTCGCCATACAGTTTATCCAGAGCCAACAGGGGCTTTACAAATATCTCACCATTAGTGGCATCAGCTATTAGTACAGGACCTACGTCAATAACTAAATTAGGCGCAGTCGGCTTGACATTAGTCAAATTACCGGCAGTGTCAGTATCTACATATACGTTGTCGCCAGCAGCCCAGGACTGGCTGTAGGGTGCGCCAGTTGTATTAATTCCACGGACCAGGCCAAATGTTGTAATCATTCCCTCTTCGCCGTTACTCAGGTCATGCGTAGCCAGGCCCAAAAACGTATTTGCATCTAGTGTAGAGTCGGCAATGTATTTTTTTATTTGTTTTTTTCCCTCACTACTCACACCGTTAATCCCGACAGCAGTGCCATTTGCAACTGTGCTGCCAGTGTTGTTTATAACGTGCGCATATTGTTCCTGGCCAACCTGCTGAACCACGCCATCCTTGTGTCCAATATTTAATGTGTCATCAGTTTGATTATAGTGCAATCTGCCTGGCTGCTCTAAAACTGGCGCATTTAAGTCAAAATCTATGTAGTCTGACTTTTGCTGCTGCGTTGAATTGGCGGTCGTATTGTCGCCATCTATCGCCGTAGATATTGCGTTGTCATTATCAGCTACAGTTCTAAATGCAGTTTCCATTGCGCGTATGTCTCTTGGCTCTTTGTCTCCAAAAAGTCTAGAAAGCATCTGCCTTGTAAACAAGATAGGTAGAAGAGGCATTAGTAAGCCATTGGCTCTATCTGAGCCTCCAGTCGCAACACATTAATAAATGCCCTAGAATCTCCCTGGAATCGCTGTATACGGAAGTTTCTAAGCATGCCTTGCTGACGCCACACTAATCGCTTAGTGCGGTCTCCTGGCTTTCCTGTGCTTATCCTGCGGTCTTGAGACCACACCAGGCCGTCTACGCTATAAGATGTAGTAATTGTTGGGTTGTCATCGTTAATTGACTGCTGACCGTTTCGGCCAGTTACTGCAACAAGCTCAAGCTCATTAACAATAGCGCCGTTCCCAGCGTTATATATAAACCCTGTACTAAACTCCCAGGGGATAATCTTATTGTTCTGCGTAGCAATGCTGTCATCAAGCTCGCAGGCAGCGCCTGTAAGGTGATCGCAAACCACCCACTGATTGCTGTCATACCAAAAATCACGGTAGTTGTACTTGCCAACACTAGATTCAGACGATGACATAATGTGCCATACGTACCCACCACCTACTGATGCCCCTACACTTGCGTCAAACACTAATGTTTGGTCAGGCAGATGCACTAAAAGCTCGTCAAGGCTGTTACCTTTTTTTACCTCGAATCGTACTTTTTCAAGTTGCTCTGCAGTGTAATTCTTGAGCATCCTGTCAATAGTTTGGGTGCTAATCTTTTTAGATGTACCGTTAATTCCAATGTAGATAGCTGGTGATTCATTTCTGTAGTTACCCAAAAATGCAATACTGTCCATATACACGCAGCAGGCATCTCGACCAACTGCGCCACGCATTATCTGTGCGCCCTCAACTCGTCTAAACGGAAAGCCGTTGCCGCCTACGTTCTGAAACACCTCTATAGTGTTTTTGTTTACAACATAGACTTCGTTGCGAATCTTAAGTAAAGCAACCACCTCATCCGGGTCAATTTCAGAGCTGCCATACTTAAATGGACTGTAGCTTGTAGGGTCATCTATGTCGCTTACTACAATAAACTCACCATCGGTAGTCATGTAATAGCCGTCAATAAATATGGCGTCTTTTACTATGCCTAGATCTGGATCTGTTATCTCGACAAAAACCTGCCCAGTTGTGCCTACCTGCCCTTCCTTGTAGTTATACAAGTAAAGCTTATTGTTAGACGCAATAGAAATATTGTCAAAACCGTAATCTAATCTCGCTGGTCTCTCTGGGTCGTTAAGGTCTTGCTCAATAACAATCGGCTGGCCGCTGCTATCTAGCAGGGCTGTAATTTGATTGCCGTTATATCTGTATAAGCGATTACCTACAACACGTATAACACCATCGAGCGCATACCCGGTAGGTCTAATGACACCGCGTGATATCTCACCAAATCCTGGGCCTGCGTGTCTAACACCGTCGATAGGTCTTAGATTGCCTCCCTGGCCGCTAACCTCGTTAACCTGTGGAACCAGGCGCATGTTTACAGGCAAGGCTGCTAACAAGTCGGGGCTGCTTGCTGTGTATATTCCCTGGGCAATGTTTATCTGCATATTCTTAGCTCATCTTATTAGCGGTCAGAAAAACTCTAGTTTCTGCTAGTGTTGTTACAGATCCAATTTGCCTTATCCTTACACGGAAGTCTGAACTAAACGATCCGGGAGTTGTGCGCTCTATATACCAGGCTAATGCACCAGGATTAGGAACAGCTACCCAAGATCCTGTAGCTGTACCACTTAAAGCTCTGCCATTGACATCATCGGCCTGAACTTCGTAGTCGCTTGGCACACCTGCACCAAGCCACCACATAAAAGCATCTTCGACTCCGTTTTGCGCATTGCGGAAAAAACCACGCCCTGCCAAAGACGGTGTTGGCTGATTGCTCAGCTCAAATGTAGCTCGTACAGTGCTTAAACCTGATCTTGTGGTAAAAAACACATCGCCTTGCTCGTCAGATGGCAAAAATGCTGCGTAACCTGCCAATACCGCCTGATCCTGGCTGCCCCATAGCTTGGAGCCGCCCGGAAACATTATGCGAACCCTTTAAGAAGATTACCGTACCAAGCACCATTTACAAAAGTCGCCTGAAGTACATCAGCAGCGTTAGCCGCAGTAGATAATACCGGCGTAACACCGCCAGGCCATTTAAAGTCAGCTGGCCATGCAATAGTTCTGCTGCCAGTACCATCCTGGAGGAATCTAATAAGCAGTGATTGACCAAAACTTTCGTTGTTCACGTTAAATGTAGTGATATTCTCAGTCAAAGTAATCATCCACTGGTTAGATGAGTTCATATCCAGTGTAGCGGTTCCACTGCTTGAAGTAGCGCTATTCATATCCATGTAGCTGGAACCTTGAAACTCTACTTTTCCGCTTAATGATGGGCTGGTACTAAACACTAAGCTTGACTGACGCAGACCTGTTTTTGTCGTCATGCCGTCCCACAGCGCTGTGCTTGTCGGGGAAGCCAACCAGGTTTTAATGTTACTTGTAGGGCCGTTCAGATTAGTTAGCGTGTAACCAGTACAGGCTGCTACGTTTCCGCTTGTTACTGTACCTAAGTTAGGTGAGGATAAAGTCGGGCTTGATGAAAATACCAGATTACCTGAGCCTGTCTCGTTAGTAACAGCGGCAGCAAGCTGTGCTGATGTTGCAGCAAATGTGTTGTCGCTTAGGTTAAATGTTTTGTTGGTCAAAGTCTGAGCAGCAGTAGTAGTAACAATGTCAGCGCCAGCAATCTGTGGGTTGTTGACAATTGTGTACCAGGTGCTCTGCAGCTTGTTGAACCGGACAGTAAAAGTAGACGTAGCGCTAAAGCCAGACGGAACACCTACTGTGGTTCCACCATTGCCATTTACAGTCAGGGCAGTGATTGTCTGAGTAGAAACAAAAATAATCTCCTGGCCATCAAAACAGTCAGCGACAGCCGGAAGCACAATTGTTCCAGTCGCTAAAGTACCTGCTGGATTTAAGATAACCTGTATGTTATTGCTTGCGTTTGTTAGCTGCAGCGTAAAGCCAGAAATTGGCGCATTGATTATTACGTCATAGTTTGGATCTGCAAAGTTATCTTTGACATACTGTAAAACAGTTGAGAATGACGCCTTTCGAGCATCACCCTGGCCGCTAGAATACACTGGAACCTGATCGGAGCCAGCGACAGCATTGACTGAAGATAATTGATTAATAGTGGGCATAAGTAATTCCTTAATTAAAATCTAATTCGCCATCATCTCCAGCTAGTAAAGGATCAGACGGCGGATTGATATATGGCCGATCTGTGTCCTTCTTACCTGCACCTCGCGGTAAGGTTCCAGGGAGCTGTTGTTCTGAGGGTTTAGCAAAACGCTCTAAGAGTGCTCTGTAGCCACTCCTTGCTTGCGTCTTGGTTTCTGGCATTACTACTTTTCCGTATGACGGAGCAAGTTTGATGCCGAGATTCGTAATAATAGCTTCGTGAGCAAAGTCTGGAACCATTGTAACGGTGTCCAAATCTGAGTCAGATGGGTTATTGGTCAACGGATAGCCCAGGCGTATGCCATAGCTATTCCACTGCGCAATCATAGTGTCTAATCGACGTAAAGCGCTTTGCAGCTGTTCTGGTGTCAAATCGAATACGTAGTTAGCCAGGCCAATCTCTTCTAGTGCCTGGGTGATGTATTCACGCTTAGTCCATCCCATTCTGTATCGCTCCAAGTATTAATAAAAAGAGGGGCGGCGAACCACCCCCCTTAAAACTGCTAGACCGATTAAGCTTGGCCAAACAGCATGATACCAGACATCTCTGGCTGCTTGTTAACAACACCAAACAGAGTATCGCAGCGATACTTAGTAGTCATAGTGTTGATATCGTAGAACTTCTGCATAACCAGCTCAATACCCTGGTCAGTAGTGCCACGAAGAACAGAAACACCAGCGTTATCAGGCATTGCATAACGACCAGCGAGCAGCTCCATAGAGTCTTTCTGCCAGAATGGGTTAGCAGCAGCAGTGGTAGTGTTAAGGAAAGCAATCGCCTTAGCAGCAGCTTTAGAAGTTACTTCACAGTTTTTGTACTGCTCAGCGGCTTCGTTAGCAACCTGGTTAGAGATGATTGGAGGACTAATTACCATAGTAGTGCCGTTAGTTACAGACATCACTCGGAAAGTCTTAAGCTGGCCGGTAGGCTGCTTAGTGATGTGATGTACTGACTCAACATTACCGATAGTGAAACAGTCGCCAGCAGCTACGTTAGTAGTAGAGGAAACAGTTACTGTATCTGTACGGTTATCTACGTTGATCTGACCGCCTACTGAAGTGCTAGTAGCAGAAGGGTTGTAGAAGTTAGTAGCAGCATCGCGGGTATCAATTGTAATGCTTGAACCAGCAGCAGCAGTTAGACGGTTAGCATAGTCAAGCTTGTAAGTATCGAAGCTTGCTACCTGACCAACAAATGCGCGCTCGTATGCAGAGTTAGACTTGTCACCACCGAATGAACGACCAGCAGCAGCGCCACCGTTAGCTAGGTTTGAAGCCATACCGTTGTAGTCTCGGCTTGAAAGAGCCAAGTAACGATCATAATCAACAACACCTTGCTCGTTCATGATTGCTTCAACTTCAGCAACATCATCAAAACCTTTTGCAGCTTCAGTGCGCTTAACTACTAGAGTACCCTGAGTAGCAGCAACATCCATAATAGCGACGTTGATGTCAGATGCCAGCTTCTGCTTAGCAGCGTCAGCCAGGCGATTTTCCTGGAGAGCGTCACGCAGTTCTTTAGCGTCAAGAGTAAAAGGTACAGACTTGCTGAAGCCAATAGTTGAAGGCACAGCCAGCTGAGTTGAATCCTTATATGATGCAGAGATATCAGTACCAGGTGCGGCATCAATAGAGCTTGCGATATAAGGCTGTGGGCGCCAGATAGTGTCGCTTGCGCGCTCCATCATGGTCTGGTCAGTGTTATAAACACCAACATTACGTGATAATACCAAAGCGTCCTGGAAACCTTCCAGAATGCTCTCGAACGCGACGCGTTCTTCTTTGTTAAATGAGTTAGCCATTTTAAATATTCCTAAATTAAGTTATTTATTGGCGCGCTTCAGATTTCGCTTGTACTGCATCACTTTATCCATGTTGCCAGTCTTTGCTGCTTCTTCACGCAACCGTTCTAAGGTAGAGTCAACAGCCCCAGAGGAAGTAGTGCTAGACTTAAACTTCTTCTCAGGCTGGGCTTTCGCCTTGCGATTACTTACTTTCAATTGTGTCTCCAGTTTTGCTACCGCAAAGGCAAAGGACACAGGGTTATCAATTGCAGCCAGCTCTTTCGCCTTCTTAGGGTTTTTACCAAGTGCATAAACTAACAATGCAGGGTTTTCTGCTCCTTCAAGCAAAATTCCTTGCTGGTTGTTATTCAGCGTATCTTCAATCAAGTGCTCTGCGGATTCAAAATCACGAACTTTAAGCTCAGAACGCTTCTTAGCGTATCCTTCTAGCTTAGACTGCCAGACCTGCTCAGCTTGCTGTAACTTTTGCTGCTCTGCTGCCTGGTGCTCATCTATAGCTTTCTTATTTTCGTAATATTGAGCCAGCTGATCTTCATAAGCATTGACATCATAATTAAGGCCATCAAGTGTCGGCTTTACAATCTCTTTAGGTGCCGGATTGGACTCAGCTACCTGATCGTTAAGCTTTGCTTCAAGCTCCTTATTTTTGCGCTGTAACTCCCGGTTAGTTTTACGTACTTCTTTCACCCATTCAGGTGCTGGACTACTGTCTTCTTCGGTGGGCGGCGCGTCCTCACCAATCTGAACAATTACTTCATCATCTTCGTCGTCTTCCGGCTCGTCTGCATCTTCCTGACTTGATTCCTCTGTGATCTCATCCTGGTCTGATTCAGACTGTTCAGGACTCTCTTCGGTTTCTTCGTCAAGCTGTACTTCCTCGTCGATTGACTCCTCAATTACTTCGTTCAGATCTTCATCTGCCAATTCGTTCATTGCTTTCCCCTGTTAAACTCACCCATTAAAACGGCTGGGCGGAAGCCGGTACTACAATTCTGCTGTCATATACATCATTTTGCAATTATTTGCACATTTTTTTCTTGCCACCCTTCTTGGTGGTTTTCTTCTTTGGCGGTCTTCCGACCTTATTACCGTATGTACCTTTACCTGCTGGCATAATATTCTCCTATTTCTTCTTGGATTTAGCGCCGGAACACTTCCACCGCTTTCTTGATAAATTGTTAGGCGTATTAGGGTCGTTCTGCTTCTTCTTAGGCAGGCCTTTCTTAATTCCCAGGCTTCTTGCGCAGTAAGAGTCACCCTTGCTAGTGCCAGGCTTTACTCTAGGACCACCGCCCTTAGCTTTACCGGCCTGGCCGTAGCTAACCTTCTTGCCGCTTGCCGTAACCTTAACTTTTGCCTTGCCTTTTGCTGGTTTCTTTGCCATTACTCGAATACTCCTGGGCTTACTTCTCTTAGTGTAATAGATGGTGCGTCTAGCTTAGGTGGCACAGTTCCGCCCAATCTTGGCGTAGTGTCTACCGGGATATCAGGTTTACCAGCAACCTTTTGCGCGCCTTTCAAGCCCATGACAGATAAGGCAGCAAGCGTAGCATAGCCAATACGATTACCTATCTCTTCCTTAAAGAAACCTGGTGAAGATTTGTACAGCTCAACAACAAGGTCAACCTTATCTTCCATAGACAGTAGCTGGCCGGGCGCCTTGCCTCTGTATATAGTTTCTGCAGCTTGGTCTACCTCTTTCTTTAGGTACTGGTCATAGAATTTTCCTATGTTCTTTTTAAAGTTTTTTGACTCAGCTGTGTTACCAAATATACCTTCATCTTCAAGCGCCCTGTCCAGCAAAGATCTACCCTGGTCATCCCTGTAAGGATAGACAGCAGCTCCAGCAGCGCCAACAAAAACACGCACAGTATCTTCAACCACTTCTGCAGCAACATCAGCAGATGCAATACCAGTCCTTCTTAGTCTCTCAGATAATGGCACTTTCTTAGTGTCATCTAAGCTGCTTAAGAAGTTAGTCATTTCGCCATCAGTCATATCATTGACTTGTCTTAATGGGCTTTGATCCACAGGCTGATCGGCTGCCAGGTTTTCACGTAATCGCTCTGTTCTCCCTTCCACAGCAAAGTCAATATTTCGTGACTGCTCTAATGGGCTTTCAAAGTCATCAGCCTGTACTGTCTCGCCTGGGGCCATTGTTCCTGCTGCTACAGCGCCAGCACCAACAACAGTCTCTGGTCGCATAAATGTAGTGAATGCGCCCTTATCGTTTTTTATAGCTTCGCGTACTTCGTCTGTAATGCGCACACCGTGTACAGTAGTGCCGTCTGCAAGATGCACCTCCTCAACCTTAGCGCCATAACGCTTGAGCATCTTATTAATCTTAGGAACATAGGTCTTGTCATACCACTGGACCATGCCCTCACTGCCTGTCTCTCCCTTGAGAGGACCAGTAAAGCCGCCAAAGTCAGCAGTGCTCTCGTACAGCTCACCAGTAGCGGGATCTGTCATCAATTCTTCAGCGTTTTCACGGCCAAGGATGCGGGTCAATGCTTTATCAATTGGCTGCCCGGCCTTAACTTCTTTAACTCCTACCGGCATGTCGTTTTGCAGCATACGTACTTCAAAGCTGCCGTCTTCAAACCTGTTGACCTCAACTTTGTTGTAGAGATTTACTTGTCTAGACCTTAGTGCCTGGTCACGGCCTTTAGTTAGCGTTAAAAAATCAGCGTTAGAATCTGCTGCTGTGACAATAGCTTTCTTTATAGGCAGCTCGTACCAGTTGTTCTTCATAGGAACATCCGGCGCAGCACCCTTAATTTTGTCAATTGCAATATCAAGCTTATAAGTAGCGTTGCCAAGCCTTCCAGCTTTCTCTTTTAAAATCTTTTCCTTGTTTGCAGCATATTCTTCACCAAATTCTGCAACATCAGCCAATCTCTCTTGGCTTGGTGTTCTATATCCGCCTCTATATTCCTTGTATAGCTCTAAACCACGGTCATACACTTCTTCAGCTTTTGCTTGCTGCGCTTTTAGGTCTGCAAGCCTTTCTTCATAGTCTGCATCTCGATATCCTGGAGCTACATCTGTAGCCTGGCTTTTGCCCTGGGCAGTCTGGTGTAGGTCTGACTGGATCTCTTCAATGTGCAGCGACTCGCCCAGATAGTTATCATTTGCATCATATATCTCGCGCTCATTTGTACGCATGTGTGCAACTGGGTTTGGGTTATTTGGGTAATGAGTTACATCAACAAATGGCTTATGTGTACCGTCACGACGACCTGTGCCAATCTCATTGGTTAGTGCGTCATGCTCTGCAACTAAAGGCGCTATAGACGGATCATACTCTGCCGCAAATTCAGTATGAGTCATGTCGTAGTATTTATCAGTCTTTCTAAGTGCCTGGTCTACTAGCTGGCGCTTCTGCTCTGGCGTTCTTGCAGCCATATCTTCCGGTGTCATTGCAAACCGGCCAAGCATCGGGCTTGACATCAAGTTATCCATAACTTCTTCTGGAACATCAGCCGAGCCTGCCTGAAAGCCACTGTTGCGCAGCATTGCTGCGTTGGTATTCCATCTAAACATATCAGATTGCGCTTGTCTCAGCTCTGCGACTCTAGGCTGTAACTCTTGTACAAGTACCTGCCTTTTTGCATCTGCACCCGGATATTGGAACACATACTCAATATCATTTGCTCGCTCGCCAGGCAATACTAAGTTATCTGAAGCCCATCTTGGCACCTTGCCCTCTGACGCATTAACCTCAACCTGGTGACGCTCCCTTAAGCCCTGGAATAGCTTATTTGCGCCCTCAGTATCACCTGCGGCCATAAGCTCCTGCATTGGCTTTAAAGCAGACGGCTCTAAGATTCTAAAGTAGTCTAAAACTGTAGTTGTCGAATCTACTAATACATCTTCATATATCTGGTATGGGTTCTCATTAACAAAGTCTACAACCTCTTGCTTTGTAACGTCGTTGCGACCAGCAAAGTGATCCATGAACCCCATAGAGTCCAGCTCTTCCTTCTTAACGCCCAGCTGTGCCAGGTCATTGTAGTATCCCTGGGGATTGCTAGGCTTAGATCTGGCTATCTTCTCTACTACCTGCTGCGGCTTATTGCCTAAACCTGTTATTCGACCAAAGCCTATACCACCAGCTTCAGCATCTTCTGATCCTAAAATCATAGCGCCACCAGTAGCGGCAGCTAAAGTCTTGGCACCAACTACAGCGGGAAGTCCAAACCTGACAACAGCATTATCATAAACAGGATGTAGCTTGCCTCTGACAGATATCTCCCCAACTTTTTCACCCAGGGTGACTGTAGATTTTTCTTTAGTCGGGCGTAAGCGCGGCTCAGTTTTTGATTTGTCGTATCTGGCAAGGTCAACTCCTTCCGGGAATTGTGTATTTAGTGTGTAGTAATGCTTATTACCATCCTCAACAGATATAAGCGGGAAGTCTCCCGCTGGATTAGGGTCGTATCCTTCCGGGACATCAGTCCAACTCCAACCTGCCTTCTTTTTAAACAGGTTTGTTTTAATCTTTCTGCCTTTCTTGTTTGGTGGCAGCGGTGCAGATTCCTGG
>Ga0115550_1002893_pt1 | contig 11518 bp, 19 predicted proteins | sample COGITO_mtgs_1005_FD_87177 | JGI IMG/M metagenome (GOLD analysis project Ga0115550, IMG submission 87177) | Pelagic marine microbial communities from North Sea - COGITO_mtgs_100511 | ecosystem: Environmental > Aquatic > Marine > Epipelagic | place: Germany:Helgoland, sampling site Kabeltonne... | reverse complement strand
TTCTTGTCCGAAATCGGAGAGTTGGCTGAGTGGTCGAAAGCGCCTCCCTGCTAAGGAGGTATACGGGTAACTGTATCGAGGGTTCGAATCCCTCACTCTCCGCCAGTTTCTAGCAATCCTTATTAAATCAACGTTTTATAACATCAAGCATCTCCAGATGTAGTAGAGATGTAGTAAAGAAAGTAGTAGAAGAATTTCACGCTAGTTTTGTTAATATGTAATAAAAAAGCTTTGATCTTCTTATCTTTAAGATTGGTAAGAAATATTAATTAATTATGACAAAGAAGAACTTTAAATTTATTGATCTATTTGCCGGAGTAGGTGGCATTAGAATTCCCTTTCAGGAGCTTGGCGGCAAATGTGTATTCACCTCAGAATGGGATAAGTTTTCTCAGATTACATACGAAGCTAACTTTGGTGATAAGCCAAATGGAGATATCACTCAGATTGATGAGAAAGATATTCCAAAACACGACTTATTACTTGCTGGGTTTCCCTGCCAAGCATTTTCTCAAGCCGGTTTAAAAAAGGGCTTTCAAGATACTCGAGGAACTATGTTCTTTGAGATAGCAAGAATACTTGATCACCATAAGCCAAAAGCTTTTTTGCTGGAGAATGTTAAAGGTTTAAGAGGGCACGATAAAGGCAATACCTTTAAAACAATTGTTGGGATATTGAATGAACTTGGATACCAAACACTTGAATCAGAAGTATTAAATGCCAAGCATTTTGGGTTACCTCAAAATAGAGAAAGAATATTTATCGTTGGTTTTAAAAAGAATGTAAATTTTCAGTTTCCAATACCGCCAAAGACTCCAACGAGACTTGGAAGCATCCTTCAGAGAAAAGTCGCAGATAAATATACTATTTCGGATAAATTATGGGCAGGTGCTCAGAGTAGAAAGCAAAAGCATTTAGCTAAAGGGTATGGATTTGGGTACTCTTTGTTTAAACGTGACGCAGAATACACAAGCACTATTTCAGCTCGGTACTACAAAGATGGATCAGAGATCTTAATTGACCAAAAAAATAAAAATCCAAGAAAACTGACGCCACTTGAAGCCTCAAGACTACAAGGCTTTCCAGAAGACTTTATAATTCCAGTAAGCGATTCTCAAGCATACAAGCAATTTGGAAACGCGGTGCCAGTATCTGTGATAAGAGCTGTAGCTCAAGCAATGGTTAAGTGTTTTTAGGGTATGAATCCAACAACAACTTATCCCAAAATGTATTGTTTGAACGCCATTGCGAGTAGGGTCTAGGATTACCGTCATACATTCCACTATCGAAATATATGTCACCCTTTTTTAGATACTCAATCCAAGTTTCAAATGAAATTGGCTCACCAAATATTATCTCTTTATAGACTCCATTCTCCATCTTGCATTTAAAGAAGCCTTTCTGATTGAACTTATTCTCAACCTTTTCTTCTAAGGAAGTCTTTCTTGTTGTTTTATTTATCTTGTATCCAGTCCACTTAGCTAATAAAAGATTTCTCTTGTGGAGGTGACTAGGAACAATCGTTTCTTTGGCATCTCTTTGATCCATCTCAAAGTCATAAAATATAGATATATCACTTAGCTTATCTACAAACATAAATTGACCAAATGGAGTGATCTGTTCGTGGTATGAAGGTACCTCTGTACCTGACCAAGAATACCTATTATTTTTTTTGATATTTGGAGTACCAAATATATTTAAAAATTGAGGTCTATTAATTTCTAAGTTTTGATCTTCAAAGATGTAGTAGTTTGCAGTCCAGTCACCCCAAGTTGTTTTGCTTGAGGTATCGTTTTTACACTCGTAACCCCAAAAATCAGCTTTGTTAGCTGAGTCCTTTTCTTGCCCAAATTGTAAGTGAAGCCAATCACCAGAGGCACCATCGTGGTTAGGGTTAGATCCTTCAACATTAGGAGATTTAAGATAAACCTTGTCCATAAAAATACTAACTAGCTTTTTCTTTATTTCATCCATAATTAAATATACATTAATATTAATCTAGTATATTTGATGATTGGCAATAGAGAGTTCTATCAGCTGCAATAAAGGAGGATGAGAATGGAGTGGTACGTATACCCGATAATCCTAATTGCAAATTTAGTTGAATTCTTTGTAAAGGGCTTAATAGTATGTTTTCTGATAGTATTTTTTGGAACCATCCACGAACATACAAAGGATTGGAAGCCAAAGTGGTGGCAAATAGTTCTATTTATTCTAGTATCAGGTGTGATATTAGATTTATTTTTAACTGAAATAGGCTTTTAGCTCCACAAACTCTTGCAATTTTCAGTGCTTAATTGAAAACATACCTCACTATTTGATAGAATAGAAATATACATCAAGAAAAGGTGACGACACCTTTACCAACCTGCTGACTTCGGCAAGGTGGTGAAAACGATGTGGCTTTCAGCAACTAAGGAGGTACAGATGAGAGACTACAAAACTAAACACACTGTTGTTACAGATAGAGTGCATTTATTTGAATATGTGACAGGCGAATATGGCATTAATTTTCTTGGGAAAGGAAAGTACGGTCAGGGCTTTGAATTCACGAAAGACCATCAATTAAAATTGTATCGACCAAAATGCGATGAGAGTTTTGGCAATGTATCTAAAAAAGGTTCTGAAGCTAATTGGCAAAGTTTTCAAAAGTGCGTATCTAAATTCAATGAGAAAGAAAATTTACCAGCGTGGCTCTTAAGGTTAGCAAGATGGAGGTTTAATGAGCCACCAAAATACAGAATGGTTGAGGAGCAAATGGGTTGCATTGTCTTCTTTCGAAAGGAGGAGTATTAATATGGACTTTAAAAAGATTGAGGTAGATGAAGATACTTACATTAGGTATTGGGATAAAGATAATTTTGAGCTTCATATCAGAGCATGTGGACCACTAGGTGCTTGGGTTTATAAATACACCAATGGGTTATTAGATTGGAGGCAAAGAAGAAGTTACTCCTTTGTAACTAGACCTGCAAAACCCAAGTGGGTTGAGGATTGATTCTTTTAACAGGTTAATGGGTTAATACCTTTTTGATATTTAATTAATGGTCAATTTAATATAATAAATGTCCTTATATTCCTTTTTAAATCAATACTTTACAGAGCTTTACAGGGTATTAAAAAGAATACTTAACAGGATATAAATAAATAGATGGATAGAGGTATATATTTAAGTACTTCAAAGACTTCTTAATTCTCTCTAATAGGCAGTCAATAGTTTATACTCCTCATCTATGCCATACATTGACTATCAATTAGGTACAGATATATCTATAACTAAGGAAGATATTAGTACTGGCTTTCCTAGAGAACTATCTCCTAAATTAGAGTTAGGTAAAGATAACAGGACATGGAACAAGGAACAGTTAAAAGCTCTTACTCTTATACTTTGTAATCTTGTAACTAAGTCAGATGAAGATGAAGGTATATTCTTTTACTCCAGAGATAAACGAACTATACCTACTCAGTTTAATCCTAATCGTGTTGGCTATAGCTCCTTGTTTAAGGTTATAGATGAGTTAGATAAAGCTAATATCATTGTTAGTATTCCTGCTCCACCTAGAACAAGAGGAGTTAATCCAAAACTAACCTCCGAGATTAGAGTTACTCAAAGGTCTTTAGACTTTGCATATGCTTTAGGCATTAACAAAGGTGCTGTAAAGGTCTTAGATAATTTCCATGTAAGACTTCGTAACAACAAGAAACATTACTTAGAGTTCAAGCAGAACAGCTATACAAAACATATAGAGATGCTTATGTCTCAATACTCTCACTATCTCAATCAACATAGCATTATGTTAAAGACTAATGTTGAAAAGAAAGATGAAGACATACTTGAATACGGAAAGCTTGGCAGGAAGATACATCTCTACCGTAACTATAAGAACTGGTCAGAGATAGGTTCTGTAACCAAAGACTTTGAAAAGCTTAGACCATTTATAAAGTTATCTAATCCAGACTTTCACTTTGGTGGGAGAAGTGGTGGTTACTGGCAGGGAGATAGGAAGTTAGATAGACCAACAATCATTATTGATGGGAAGCAAACAGGAACAGCAGACTTTCCTTGTTCTCATATTAACTTTTGTTACAAACATCACACTAAAGATTGGTTTCAATATGAACCTAATAGTGAGTTAGTTGAACAGGGAAGAGCTGAAGAAGATGCATATATGGTTCATCCCAAAGTACCTAGAGACATAGTTAAGATGATGGTTCAGTTTATGTTCAATATCAGAGGTAGGAACGCTGTAAGCAGAGAGTTCAATGATTGGATACAAAGAAGAAACACTAAGCTAGTTCCTATCAAACCTAAACCTAAGTCTCTGTTAGCTAAGACTCATACCAAAGTTCTTGATGAAGACAACATAGCTTCTAAGAAACTCTCAGCAATTTACAAGAAGACAGGGTTAGAAGCATTAGACTTAATGGACTTGGTAGAGCAGAAGCACGAACCAATCAAAGACTATTTCTATAAAGGTAAGTTAGCAGGGCAGATAATCCAATGGGAAGAAGCTAACCTAATATTTAATCTAGCTTGGGAGTTCTGTTCTGTACACGATATACCTACTCTTACAGTCCACGATGAGCTGATAGCAGAGGTAAAACATATACCTATGATTAGGGAGTTTATGTACTCTTCCGGTTACTCAGAAGTCTGTAATAAATACTCTTTAATGAGCAAGATAAAAGGTATGTAGAATACCTAAATAAAGGTATCTAGGGCTTCATATAAGGCTCGTGGTGAAGACCTTATAACAGGGTTAGAGTACTTCGTAATAAGCAGTCAATAGTTTCTTAGAACTCTTCTGTCAGAGGAGAACTTCAAAAGTTTTAAAAGTTTATAAAGTGTGTATATTTAACTTATGGATATCTTTGCAATAATTGTTGTCGTTGTGGCAGGAGTATTCCTAATAAAAAAGCTATCTAGTGATTCAGGTAAACCTTCATCTGCAATATCTCATATTCCTGAAGATGCATTAGACAAAGTCTATGGTGATATCAGGACTAAATTTGTTAATGGAGAAATGGCAGAGAAGTTTGATTCATCTATCATCCTCAAAAAAAATGAAGTTCTAATATTTGATATTCCCGGCATCTCATTATGCGAAGAAAGAACTGTGAAGACTCAAGGCTCTCATCAGGGGTTCTCTATAAGAGTAATGAAAGGAGTGTCTTATCGGTTTGGTAATTTTGAGGCAGCTCCACAAAAGGAAGTTGTTGAGTTAGATGTTGGAACTCTGACACTAACAAATAAAAGACTAATGTTCTCTGGCTCCACTAATTCAGTTGACTATCCAATATCTAAAATTAACAGGATAGAAGCATTAGAGACGGGCATTAGCATCAGCAGAGCAGGTAAGGTTAGGGTGGAGTATTTTTTAGGAACATCAAATATGAGCCTGACATCGACCGTTACACCTGATGAAGGTGAGTCATTTGAACCTGAAGAAATAACTTATGAATTTTCAGGCTACGAATGTAAAACAGTTCTTAAATCCCTCATACAAGAATTAGAGTAAAAAAATGAAAATGCAATTTAACAAACTCCTCGTAAGCAAAGTCTTAATTGTTGGAATACCAACCTATGCAATCGCACTTATGACTGAGCAAATGGTGTACACGATGCCTATGTTGGCAATTACAACGCTTATAGCAACCAATCTTTCCAATGACACCCAAGATGTAGAGAATAGAATTGATGAAGATGGTGAGGATGGCGAAGATGGTGAAAGCCTTGTTGAAGGCAGCATGTTTGGAGATGGGTAAAGAGATATGAAGAACCTACTCCTAATACTTCCTATGTTGTTTGCTTCATCTTTGGAAGCAACGAGAGTAGATATTCTGGATTACGATTCAGACACTGGAATCAGTGTTTACTGTATTGCTGGTTATGCCTTTGCTTCAATACGTTCAAAGACCAATGGTGAAAGTAGTATGACTCAGATAATGAGACAGTCTCCAGATACAAGCAATAAATCACATATGACCCCAATGACTTGTAATGAGTACAGGGATGCTAAACCACTTAGGTTATGGGAAGACTAGTATTTCTATTACTTCTTTCACCTCTAGCATTTGCTGAAGATAAACCTTTGATTATTAAAAGTTGCACAACAGAGTCAGGACAATCTATCTACGACATAGAGATTAAAAAAGATAAAAATTTCTATGGCGAAATACGTTATAGATACATGGAACAAGATATTTTTTATACTGCAAATACAGATATTGTTGAAGATGATAAGTTTCTGGGTATAGCAGAATTTAAATCTAGCCGGACTGGGGAAACGAAAGGATTGAGCTGGATATACACATATAACTTCAAAGATAATACTTTAATGGATGGTGACAGCGTTATAGCTTTTTGTAACTAAGATAATAATTATGGCTAAAGTAACAACATCAATCGACTTTCTGGAGAAGCGTTATCTTAGAGCTTGGCGTCTTATAGATATGATTAGAATCGCTGACTTGATGAAGGTTGAGTTGGAACACCTCTTATTGTTGGGGTTTGGCGATACAAGAGAAGCAAGTAAAGCCAAGTCTCTGTTAAAAAGAATTGAGCTGGAGTTGCAGGAATATAACGAAACTCAAATATGAAAAACATTCTCCTAATAATTCCTCTGCTTCTTACTAGTTGTGTTGTCGTTGATTTTGAGGAAGCACAAGCATACTTTAAAACACGTTCTAATAATGAATTATGTCGTTATCTCAGAGGAGAAGTTAATAATGCTTATGCATATCAGAAAGCTGGAATGGATGCCATAAGACAAGAATTTATTTCAAGAGGATTAAAACAATCTGATTGTGATGAATATAGAAGAAAAGCAAATCTAGCTTTTGCACAAATGATTCAGGATAATAAGGATAGACAACAAGCTAAAAAAGAAAAAGCTTTGAAAGCAAAACGAGATGCAGAACAAGCGAAATACCTTGCATACATTACTAATCTAAAATCACAATGCGTCTCTTATGGTTTTGAAGGAGATAACGCAATTGCTACCTGTGTTCAAAGAGAGATTAATCTTGAGAAAGATAGACTTCAACAACAACCTATAATTGTTCAGCAATCTTCCGGACCAAACTATGATGCTTTAAGTAACTATGCGAGATGCTTAGGAACTCAGGGTGAAACATTTAGCTCTTGTTCTAACGCTTGGCAAGGCTATACACCTCCTAGAAAGACTGTCACAAAGTGCAGATACGATAGTTTTGGCAATGTGATTACTGGAACTTGCACAACGCAATGAAAAAAATCCTCCTAACGCTGATAGTTCTTTTTCCTTTTATAGAAGCAAAATCATCTGAGCCATTGCATCTAATTTGCAAGAGTGGAATTTATGATGGTTTTGTTGAGGTGTATCTAGATACAGATGGTGATAGTCATATGATTGTGCCTGAGTCTTTAAAATCAAACCTTTCTAAGGGTGATAAAAGAGAAATCACAGCATTAAAATTTACTGATGATTACATCAAAGGTAAGTGGAAAATCTACTTTGCTGTAAGAAAAACATTTTCTATTAATAGAAAAACAGGCTCTATAAGCATCAAAGGTTTAGATGATTCATCTTTTAATGGTATGTGTGAGAAATATAATTTGAAAGAGAACAAGTTTTAATATGAAACACACCCTTGCTTTAGTTTTGATGGTCTTTGGAATTGTTGGTTGTTCGAAGAACCAAGACACGATGCTAGTTTGTGACTGCTATACCGCTACAGAGTTTATTCAAGGCAAACTAAATAAGGTGGAGTGTTCGGACAGTTTAGTGTTTGGTTTGTCCAGAGAATCTTTGGTATTCAATGAAAGAAGAAATACTATTAACTGGAGAGGTAGTGAGCATGTCGGAACTAAACCAAAGCTACTCAATGGTAAAGATACTGGATTGATGCAAGAAAGTAGCCTAGATTTTACCGACAAAAATATCTATTTTTACTATGACCTTGTCGACAAAAATAGAAATAATATTTTATCTCGTAGGCTTACTTTTGATAGAGTCTCACTTGTTGCAGTTGCAGAACATTCTAATGTAACTAGATACCTTAAATGCTCAACAGCAGAAGGAGTTTAGATGAAAAAACTACTAACCCTATTACTCCTATCGCCTTTGGCATTTGCTGAAGATGAGTAAGAAACCAATGGGATGTTTCAAGCAGATTCTAATAATTCTAGGAGCCACTTCTTTGCTTGTAGCTTTATTTGGATATTTTGCTTACGAGAGTATGCAAGACCAAACTGCTAAATTAGATGCAATGACTCCCGCAGAAAGACTTGAATATGAAAATTCAATAAGAAGGAGTGAATGTAAAACACAAAGACTCTATGAGATTAGAAGTGCGATTAAAAGTAATCTCAAAGACCCAGATAGCTTTAAAGAACTAAGCCTCCAAACTTATACAAATGCTATTGAGATAACCTACAGTGCAACAAATGGTTTTGGTGGAAGAGTTAGCTCTAGCTACAGATATATATACGAACCAGATATTTGTGGAACCAACACCAAGGTAGAGGAACTTAAATGAAACATACCCTTGCTTTAGTTTTGATGGTCTTTGGAATTGGCATAAGATAACTATATGGACGTTCAATTAATTCAATCTCGTTTAAAAAAGTTTGCTGAAGAAAGAGACTGGGAGCAATTCCATAGCCCCAAGAACATAACAATGGCACTTTCAGTTGAGGTTGCGGAGCTAGTTGAAATTTTTCAATGGTCAAATTCAGGCGGTCTTGATGAGATAAACGACCCTGATACAAAAGTGCAAATAGAAAAAGAGATTGCAGATATTTTTAATTACCTATTAAAGCTCACAGATATGCTCGACATAGATTTGGAAAAGGCAGCTTTAAATAAAATAGATGAAAACAATGCTAAGTATCCAGTAGAAAAATTCAAAGGTATCTCTAAAAAATACAACAAATGATTCACGTTAGATGTGCAAGGTTAGCTACAAGGGTTGTTAAGAATCATTGGGATAGAACAATTCTTCAAAAGATTTCAATTGACGAAATTAGAGGCTTTCTAACTCAAGACCAAGTTCAAAACCTAACCCAAGATGGTGCAACTAAGTTTCATTTTTGGGGAGATACCGATGCAACTCTCGCAAAAACTAAGGGCATAGAAACTGGCGAAGATATTATCTTTTACGGAGAAAACTCTTTCCATCTTAAAGCTAAAGCGGGAGCAGTTTTTATCAATGAGCAACTGGCAAAATACTTTTGGTCCTCAACAGATGGCGGTCTGGCTTGGAAGAATATTTATGCATTAGAGGAAGTAAAAGATTTAAGTATTGTCTATAAAGCTTCAGACTTTCTTCTTAAAGATGGCTCACCAAGATTGGCAACTAACTTCCAGTCAGGTGCATACCTTGAAGGCTATCAATTAATGCCAGAGTTTTTATCTAAATTAGAAATCGGCTGGGAAGAAGGCGTGGTAAGTGATGAACACACCAAGCGAGGTATTCCCCGTGATACTCCCATTCATCAAGCACAAATATATGAAGTTACTTTTTCTATTGATGGTAAGAATATGATTTATGTAGGTCAGGATTTAAAGTGCGAGGACTCATACTTTGGTTCATCTCTAGTGATCTATCATTTTCAAAAACTGTACGGGAAAGATATTTTTACCAAAAGAATTATTGAAGATTTAACCAATATTACTAAAGGTGAAATTAATGATATTGAATCTAAGTATATTGCTGCATCTAAAAAATCTATTGAGGATAAAGATGATTGGTTCTCCATAAACTACACTGGCGAAAACCAGAGGCTCATTTAATGAAACACACCCTTGCTTTAGTTTTGATGGTCTTTGGAATTGTTTCTACTCCCTTAACGGCAGAAGTAAAAAGCCCCGTTGAAGATAAGCTAGTTTGGGTTGAGAGCAGCTTTACAAAATATCTTTGTAAAAAAACCGAGTCTCTACTCTAATAACTTTATTTGGTTAATACTATAAATCTTGTAAAAATGTTTGACCACTAGATATATATAGGGGAGGGGCTATGGCGTTCCTGCCTACCCTATAAAACAGGAAGTTGGTTTACTGTCTCTTTGGCTAATATCAGTCCGGGTCCTTCAGAGTAATAGCTATAAGTCATACTATCTCCTCTAGGTTTATGACCTACAATCTTATTGGCAATGTGTTCTGGCACTTTTAAGTTTTCAAAGTTGGTAGCAGTGTTGCCTCTAATGGAATGAAAAGCTTTTCTTTTGTCAGTAAAGCCAAGCTTTTTCTTCAAGGCTCCAAAATATTTGCCATAAGCATTTGAGCTTGATCTGTTCCAACCATTGAATCCGGATATATGTTCTTCCAATGCCTTGTGAACAGGAACAACCCTACTTGCGTATTCGTTTTTACCATCTTGTTCTGGCTTAAAGGAGATAACTTTAATATCTGTTTTTTTTTCTACATAGATATGGTCTGGAGCAACGCTGTAGATTTCATCTAATCTACTTCCTGTATACCAAGCTATGTAAATTGGAAGTTTGTCGTTCCTATTATTAATATTTTCTAAAATCAGATGAAGTTCATCAATAGTCCAATTCAAATAGTATTTAGAGTTTTTATCTTTTGAGGGAAGACCTTGCTTAGAAAAAGGATTCTCACTCTTATATCTTTCTGCATCTCTAGCATATTCCCAAATTAACCCAAGATTAGAAAGAATAGTTCTAATAGTAGATGGCTCAAATTGTTTTTTAAGAGCTGTTATAAAATTACGGATCATAAATCTATCAATTACATACATCAGCACATCATCTTTATTCAGGTACTGTAAAAATATTTTTATTGATCTTGCATAGGTCTTTTTATTTTTATCTGGAAGATCTTCTTTTTCTAACATCAATGCATCAAAGGCTTGACTCAATCTCAGGCGATATTTATCTTCAATAATATTTTTATTTTTATCTCCAGATAAAACTTGGAGGCTTTTGTATTCGAGGATTTCCGCTTCAGTTGGTTCTTCTAATCCTCCTCTGTATTCTGGATGATTAATATAATTAAAATTTTCTGAGAGAAACTCACCTTGATCACCAAGCTTCTTTTTTAACTCCTCATTTGAGTAACCTTGATACTTTTTTATCAGGGCAGAATATTGGGGTGACTGATTTTGCTGTCTAGCTTTTGAAAGTTGGAGCAGTATGGCATCTCTTTTAACACATGCATCTCTCCTGCTATCAGTTTCTAAACTTTTATTGTGAACTTTAGTCTGTACACCCAGATACTCTTGTTCAGCAGAAGTTAATCTCTTTTGAAAGACCCAGCTTGTGCCATTAAATTTGAGGTATTTAGTATCTTTTTTATTCATTTGTAGTAGAAATGTAGTAAAGATAGTAGTATAATAATCTTGTTATTACAACATTTATGATGAAATAAGGTCTAAATATTTATATCACGGAGAATCCCTCACTCTCCGCCAGTTTCTAGCAATCCTTATAAAGTTAACGAGGTAGAGCTAATTAAAACCGAGATTCAAAATAAGACTACTGTCAGGTAACTCTTAGATCTTAAAATATTACTCA
>Ga0115550_1002889_pt1 | contig 11530 bp, 3 predicted proteins | sample COGITO_mtgs_1005_FD_87177 | JGI IMG/M metagenome (GOLD analysis project Ga0115550, IMG submission 87177) | Pelagic marine microbial communities from North Sea - COGITO_mtgs_100511 | ecosystem: Environmental > Aquatic > Marine > Epipelagic | place: Germany:Helgoland, sampling site Kabeltonne... | reverse complement strand
CTTTTCCGTATCCGGCTTCTATCCTAGCGTAGTTTTCTTCTGTAAACATTTTATCTACATTAGCTTCCCACTCTTTAAGGAACTCACCTCTTACGCCTTCGGTAGCATACTTGTATAATTCATATCTAGTATTACTTGAAAACCACGTTTCTCCTGGTCTAGGAAAAACTCTATCTGTTTTAGTAATACCCATTACTCCTTCCGCAAAAGCTTTAAGCCTTGCATCTCCATTAACTATTCTAACAAGGTTAGATATTTCGCCAGGTTTTAATCCAGGTACATCATAGCCTAACTTGTTATATATAAAAACTCGAGCTGCTTGATCTGCATTCATAGATGATTTCTCTAGCTTAGCCTTGGTCTCTTTACTTATAACCAAATCCATTTGGCCTAATTGCTTTTCTAGCGCCTGGTAATCAGCCCCTAGTCTTTGCTTGTATGTGCTTATTGCATTTTCTGCGCGGTTAAACGGTCTTATTAAAGCCTCCTTTATTAAAGCCATATCCTTATTTCCCTGCTCTCCTTTGCCGTAAAATTTATACATCATGCCTGCAAAATCTTCAGCGGCAGCAGGAATAAACCAATCATAGCGGCCCTTCTTTTGTCCCATGTTAGAAGCTATAGCTGCAGACAATTTTTTATCTGCAGGTATACCTTTTTTGCGCTCTATCATTCCAGCCAAGGACTTTTCAAGACTAAGCTTTTTAGATGCCATGATAGCTTGTTGGACTTTTGACTTTACATCGAACAATCCTAAAGCATCGCGAACAGCTTCCACATTTTTAATTGCATCATCAGCAAAGTAAAAGTCATTATAACCTTCTGCTACTTTACCTACCATCCATTCCGCTTTAGCTTTAGCCGCACCATCACCTAGGCCTACGATGTTATCAATTGGAATTTCCAACCCCTCTGATTTTAAAAATTCATATATAGCTCTAGCTGAGTTAGCTGGCCTTGCTGTTAAAACAAATAAATCTTTATTAGTATACTTTCCTTCTTTCTTTTTAGCTTCGGAAAACAACGGGCCTAACTTACCTTTAACAACTTTACTAAATTCGCTAAAATCAAATTCAGCACCTTTAGCTTCTAAGGCTTCGGATTTTTTAGCGAACTCAGTTGCATTCAATTTACCTTTAGTGCCGTCAGGCATCGTGTATAGCACGTTACTTTTTGTGCGGGCGAGCGTGTCATCAAAGTCAAAAACGCTAATGCCCTTTGGCTTTTTATTAGGATTACGCCCTTCTTCAAATGCTTTGTCTATTTTTATTGTTTTACTAGAAAAAACGCTGGAAGATATTACGTCGGACATTACCATATTTTCAAGACCAAACTCTTTGATCATATCTATATTAGCTTGTTTTGCAGCTTTATCGGCTGCTAAAACTTTTTGATCAACCACCTTATCTACGTAATCTTTAACCATTTCCGCGTAGGCGTTACCCCCATTGGTCCAGTTATAAAAATTTTTTGCTCTTGTTATATCAATAGTTTTTAAGTTATTTTCAAACATATTTGATACCAACATTTTTAATTTTGGCTGGTTTTCTATAGTAGCACCTAGCAGCTTGTCGGTTAATAATTGCCCGTTTTTACTTCCTATAACACTTAAATATTGAGAAGTCAATTGTTTAACATTATCAGGTGTTAATTTTCCTTCCAACAACGCTACAATTACCTCAGCCCCAAACTGGACTCTTGAATTTAAGTGCTCGTTTTTTATACCTGCTTCGGAAATAGTTTGATTTCCTTTTTTGTCTTTGCCGTATACTTTTATATCTTTATTTATGCCAAGTTCTATGTAATTATCAGCGGAGTACCTTCTTATACCTGTTCCGTCATTGTTAAGTAACATAGTACCTACTCCTATAGAAAATTTTTCTAGTGCATCGCCTGTTTTGGTTTTGGATATTTCCCCTACAGTGGCTAAAAAAGCGTCGAGCACTTTTTTCTTAAGAGTTGTATCTAATATAGCCTCTTTTCTCCCTGGTAAATTATCTATCGCCTTTATTTTTTGTTCTAAAGTAGCCGGGTAAGTACTATACTGTATTTGTCTGAGACTTTCAAAAAATATTCTACTTTTATAAGAAATACTTAAGTTGTCAGCATTAAAACCATTTTCTTTAGCGTAGTTTTCTACGTCTTCCCACATTTTTTTTATGTTTGCAGGAAGTTTTTTAGTACCAAATTTCCCCTGGCCTATAAACTTTTCTCTAAAAACAGGAGCCCCTAATGGCCTTTTCTCACCGGGAACATATCTTCTGCCAGTAAATGAATATAAAGAAGCCGTTAATCCTCCATTTGTCCGAGAAATTCCACTTAATGTAGAAGTTTCCATAAACGGAGGTATGTAAGATATAGTTTCTTCTATAAACTTATCGTAGTCTTTTAATTGATCAGCAGTAGCTTTTTTTATGTTATTAAATTTATCCGAAAACTCAATGTTTCTTTCCTTTAATTTGGCTTTCATCTTAGTGCTAATAGCTCCTTCGCTTTGGGCTATTGCTAATTTGTTTTCATATAAATCTTGTAACTCGTAGTCTATCTGAGTTAATACTTCTCTACCTGCTTTACTTTTTAGTAGTTCATCAATAGATCTAAAGTTGCCTACGCTGTCATAGAGTAGTTCCATTGGGTCTACGCCAAATTTATTAGCTATTTCTATTACTTTAGATGCCATTACACCGGGGTTTCCTCGGTCTATCTCTTTAGCAATTACAGCTACATAGTTTTCTATTAGATCAACACCTATTTCTTCCTGTCTTGATTCTATTTGTGCTTTCATGGATCCTTTAGACAACGCTTCCATTACAGAATCAAATCCAAATTCTCCTGCAAACGCCTCTGCTATAGATCTTCTACGGCCATCTATACGCTTGCTACCGTCTCCTATAAAGTATTTTCTCCACTCAGCTAACGTTATAGCTTTCTTTGTAAATACAGTTCCACCAGCGGACGTTTTCTTTTTAAGCACCTTACCTGTTTTTTTGTCTATAGCAGGTTCTTTAAAATCCGCAAATCTTTTGTTAACAGCGGACTGACTTAAATAGTCTTTAAGTAACGGATAAGCATTATCTATAAAAGCTTCGTATTCCGGAGTAGCGGTGTAATTGTCTTTTAATCCACCCATCGCTTTTTCTAGCTTAGGATATATCAAGTCAATGGCATCTCTATAAAGTTTTTCTTTAGTAGTAGGGCTTTTTATAAAAGACTTCTTGCCTGTTCCAAACTTTTCCTCTAAAATTTTAGGAGATCTGACCCTTATAGTTTCGGTAGGTTCTCCTTCTATTTTAATAGTAGCCTGTTCGCTTTTAGATATAACTATTTCTGCAGTTTTTCCGCTTGGTAGTTCTATTTTACCTTCTTGCTTAGCCTCAAGATTTTTTAATGGAGTAGACATCAAAAGACGTTCTCCTACTGTATTAATAGCCTCTTTTAATTCTTCAGGTAGTTTTAGTGCAACCTCGGCTTTAATTCTGTTTATTCTAACGTTCTGGTCAGGAGAAGATAAATCAACATATCCATCAGAAACGCCTCCGCCTCCAAGTCCTTCGCCCTCTGCTAAGTTGTCGATCTGACCAGGGTTTTTATCTATAGAAAATGTATTAAATATATCGCGGTACTCAGGCTTTTGCATTACTCCTAGTATACGGTTATTTAATTGACCAAAAACATAGGATGTCATAGTTGCTTCTCCACCTTCTTTAGCTAAATCAACAAATGATTGTACTCTATCAACTCTTACCCCAAACTCTTCAGCTTTCTTGCTTATTTCTGCAGGTGTAGCTTTCGGGTTTTCTTTTATATACTTTATTAAGTTAGCCCCTTTGTTGTAAGACACAACAGCACTTGGCACACTAGCCGTCCCTTTACCAGACGATAAGGCTACATCGGAAACAATGTCCTCTACAATTGCATCAGGAATTTCTAATCCTTTTTTAACGATGTACGATCTTAGCTTTTTCCTAATTAACGGCTGCATTTCATAACCAACCATAACCCCTGCTTGCTCCGCAGTGCTCCCGCTAGCAATCATTTCCTCATATCCTTTTGTGGCTTTGCTAAATATATCTTTCTTTTCGGAAGGTTCTATTTTAGCGGAACCTAAAGTCCCCTCGGCTTCTTTTTCAGAAAAGATTTCTTCTCCGTAAACAGTTTTTAATTTTTTACCGTCAATTATAATATTTTTAAATTGTTCGAATTTATTTTTAATTGCAGTAGCCGATCCGCCTTCCGCAACTCTACCTAAATCCGCTAAAAATTCTAAAACCTCTGCTCCAGTAGTAAAATTCTTTTTTGTGTTATATGGTAACCCTATGTCTGTAGCAGTATTAAGTATACTTCTTTTTAGCCCTGGCAAAACACCATTTTCTAGCAACAACGCTTTGTTTGCGGGAGCAGCTAAGAATTCAACTACATTCATCACGTATTCCTCCGCAGGCTTGTTTTTAGCTCCAGGGTATGCTGTATCAATAGCTTCTTGAAAGCTTAAACCTTTTTGTCCATTAACAGTAAACTCAAGTCCTTTGAATGCCGTATTAACGGTTTTTTGTATTTTACCTTTAAACGCCTTAGCTACCTCTGGATTGTTCTTAAAGGCCATGTCCATAAACGCGTGTCCTACCTCCTGTGCAAAAACACCGGGCTTATACTGCAATAAGTCAACCTTAAACGTTTTTCTAGCAGGGTCGTATTGAGCTTTGTTGCCGGGCTCTAATCCTCCTGGTAAAAGTTCTTTTCCTTCAGTGATGACTAGCTTAATATCTCCTTTAAATACCCCACTTTTAAAGACATTGTCGAATGCGTTCGTTATTCTTCTTTGAGCAGAAGCTACGTTTGCTTCGTATTTATTTATTATTTTTTCTGTTACAAGTTTATCGGATTCGGTCATTGAAGAACCGTCTTCTAATTTTCCGTCCCGCAAAGCTTTTCTAGCTTTTTCGGCCTGCGTTCTTTGGCTGCCTATGTCTAGGTCGTTAAATTCTTTATCCGCTATTGCAATTTGTGCACCTAGTTCTTGTATTAAATTTATTTTTTGTTTTAGTTCTTTGCCCTTGTATCTTCCTTCGTTAATTTCTTTAGCAATTTTTGTATAGGTGCTTCTGCGCTTAGACATGGTGTAAAAGTCTGTTGACTTTACATTTTGCACTCCTAATACACCAAAAACTATACCATCTACAATCATTTGAGAAGTAGCTTCGTCCATGTCCCCAAAGTATTCTTCCATACTGGTTTCAAAAGCTTTAACTCCTCCTACATCTTCCACAAGTGCCTCTACTATTTTAGCTGTTTCTGCACCTGACACTCCCCCTGTTGCTCCCCCTATTATTTTTTGGCCTGCGATGCCTATAAATTTAGGTAAGAAAGCACCACTAAGTTTGCCCCCCATGTAAAAACCTGCACCACCACCTGTTTTAGCTTCTCCTCTAGTAACTAATTCAAATTTAACCTCTTCTAAAGCGGCCCCATATACATAAGAAAGAAGCTTTCTTCTTAAATTTTGCCCGGCTGAAAGCCCTACTAGGGGCTTAGCTAGATCAGCTATATATTTAGCAACACCTACCGCTCCCACAGCTTTATTTAAAAGAGCAAATTCAGCAAGCACAGGCACAAAACCAGCTACCCCTTCGGTAACACGCATGCTCATACCCCTTTTAAAAGTTTCTTTTTGTTTGTCGGATAATTCAATTCCTGCGTCTAAAAGTAATTTTTCTGCTTGGTCTAGTTCTTTTCTTTTAGTTGTTCCTATCCGGCTTATAGCTTCTTCCCCAAAAGTAGCCTCTCCTACTGTTTCAATAAATCTTGTTACGTAATCCGATCCATCGATTTCTACGGAACCCGGATCAATGTTAAGCACGTATGCATTTTTTAAAGCCTCCCCTTTTAAGGATAAGCTTATTCTTTCGCTTGCTAAATCGTTAAGATAACCAAATTCCTGGCTTACATACGGCATTACCTTACCGTCTTTATCTAAAGGAGGTTCTGTGTACAGGATTTCGTTTAACATAAGTTTACCCTCAGGTGTTTTTGTGTTACGAAAATTCATTAAATCCCCTATTCTAACTCCCCTGTAAACGCCCTTCTCATCTGCCTTGTAGCCGTAACTTTCTAATGCAATATATGAATTAGCTTTAAAATCAAATTTTTGATTAAGCTTGTCTTTTAAATTGTCTTTGTCTAATATATGAGAAAAAAATTGCTGCTCTAAGCTTATTTCGTCTAAAGACTGGTATTGTTGTAGCAGCTCGTTCGCTTGCTCTGTATAATCCCGCGCCTCTATACCAAAGGCATCAGCCTCTTCCTTACTTACCATTTCTCCCGATTCGGGGTTGAATAGCATCGTATAATCATAAAAGCCTTGTCTATACTGATTGTTAAGCGCTTTAAAAGCGGCTTCTAATTTAGGTTTTAATAATACTCTTTCTTTCTGAGCCTCCAAAGGACTTCCTCCCGTGCCCGTATTTATTATACGAGTTAATCTTAAATATTCTTGCCTAAGCCCTGCAAAGTTTTGCTCCAAAGGATTCATTTTTGCAGTAAACTCGCTAAAGCCTGTTTTTATTGTATCGTAATACAATCCTCCTTTTTTGTATTCTGTTGCCCTTTTATTATCTTCCTCGTAAAACTCTTCAACCTCTTTTACTCTAGCTTTTTCTAATCTAGCGGCTACCATTTTATCAATACGGACATCGCTTGGCAACTCCAAGTTAGGATTATTTTTAGAGTAAACATCTACAATGCGTGCCCTAAGGGATGGAGTCACATTGTTTTCCATAAGCTGCGATACGCTATTTCCTTCAATTCCTAATTGATATATTGTATTGCTATTTAAAATAGCATCAGTAGCTGCCTCAAATGATCTAAGCTCCTCGCTTTCTTTTACAGCTCTTTTTTCAAATTTACCCAAGGAAGAGCCAATTTTTGGGGGATCTATTAACCCTAGTGGCCCCTCTATAGGTATATCGAATTTTTCTTCAATTTCAAACTTGGGTATTTCTTTATCCTTTAAACCCGGCACATCTAATACAGGGGCTTCTTTAACTTCCGGTATATCGCTTAAAAGTGACTCCAAAGAATCCCCTTCCGAGCTCAATTCCGTATCTTGTTGTGCTGGAGTTTCCGACACCACATCCGCACTCTCTGCAGGGTCTTGTATAAAATCTTCTTGAGATGTCTCACTTGTTCCAGCAACACCGCCACTAGCCTCTAGTTGAGTAGCCCTTAGCTGCTCTTCTGGGGTTTTTTCTGTCATGAAGTTATCATTAGCCTTCTTTGACATACTGTCATCCCTAACTAGCTCTATGCTATACTCAGCTTCCTCCGCTGCTTTAAGGCCCGCAAGCATATCTGCTTCGTTGGCAAAAATTACTGTTTTTTCGTTAATTAAGTACTCGTACATAAATATATATTTTAATTGTAGTAATTATTATCTAGTTTTATTTGCTTCAACTATTTTTTTAGCCATGTCTCTTGCTTGAGTAGCCGAAACATATCCCGCGTCTTGAATAAAGTTAGTTAATGTTTCAAAGTTGCCTAAATCAAAAGTTTTTGAGTTTAAGTTTTTAGCAGGCTTAACCGGATTACCATCTAGGCCCCTTATATCCCTGTCTGGATAGTTGTATTTTTCTATGCTTTGATCCGACGCCGAGCTATCAAACTTAGGCCTATCCCATGTTATTGTCATAATATTACCATTAAATACCGCATTATTTATAGGTCTTCTTTTGCTATTTAAAGTTAGCTTTTTCCCCGCTCCAACCGAAAGAAGTCTCATTACTGGTTCAATGCCTACTGGAGTATTACCTGCTGTAGTAACTAAAGATTTTAATCCCCCGTTAAAGTCATTGTAGTTTTCAAGTCTTTGGGTGGTGGTAACACTATCACTTTTTGTAGCGGGCCCTCTGCTTTCGCGATAGTATTCTGTAATTACGGCACCATTTGCCGCTTGTGCCCCAACTTGCTTTATACCGTATTTTTGTAGTATATTATCCCTAACTTGATTGCCCACCATGGTTTCTCGTTCATTTTCTGAAGCTGCGTTATAATCTTCCGGGTTTATTAGTAAGTCGTTTAGAGTAAGGTTTCTTTGGGTAGCGGATGCAGCTGTTGTTACAGTAGCATTTATTCTCATTATTTCCGTATTTAATAGCTGATCAAGCTTGTCTGGATTAACTTCTTGCCTAACAATTTTGTATCCTTGAGCATCTATTTCTTCCGTAACAACGGGTACACTTATTTCTGTGCCATCTCCATTAATATCTGATAGGCCTTGTGTTAGGGCTAACCCTGTTTTTCCTTCCTGTGCTACTAGTATTTTATCTTTAAGTGATTTATCTAAATATTCGGAAGTAGTTTGGTCTCTTGTTCCAAACAGCTTACCTGCGGCCTGTAACTCAGATTCACTGAATCTAGCTTGCCCCCCATCTGGAGTGTTTATAAGAAGATAATTTATACCATCTTCTTGCATTATATCATATCCATAGCCTTCTGTAGCCATTAAGCCTTTAAGAATAACCTGTGCGGATCCGCCGTCGTCTCCGTTTATAGCTGTGTAATATGCTTTGTTCTTTAATTCGCTAGCTGTTAATCCTGCTAATGCGGCAGCTTCAGGCATTATAGACCCCACATTAATCATAAAACCATTTAAGTTTTCTTGTTCTTCTGCATTTTTTTTAATTTTAGCTACCATTTCAGGGCTCTTGTCCTGCACATTTGCAATTCTTAATGCTCCCCCCTCGTTTACGTTTTTTTCCATTTTGTCGGTAAAATTTTTACCAACGTTTTTCATTAGATCTTGCTGTCGTTTGTATTGGGCTGTTTTATTCGCAGCATTTTTTTCTATAGCATTGACCATTGAGTCCGAATCTTTATCCCTTTTTAGTTGATCCGCTTTTGCTTTTTCTTCTTTTCGTTTTTGAGCCGCCTGATATTGAGCCTCCATACCAATAATGCCTTTAGATATGTTTTGAGCACCCTGTGCTATTGCCTGACCAAGTACTTGTCCAGATTTGTCGTCGATTATTTTTGGATTTCTATAACTCATGTTTTATTTTTTCTTAAAAATGTTTTCCTGTTGCCGGGCTTACTATTTGCCTATGGGCCTACTGGTGGTGGTGGAGGTGGTGGATTAAAAGATCCGCCTTCTGCAAATGCTCCCGAACTCATTAATCCGCCTATTGAAGATGTTACCCCGCTTATCATGCCAGCCATTGATTGCGCACCTGCCATATTGGCATTTGCCGCGTTTTGATTTGCTTGATCAATACCCCCTTGCATTCTATCCAAGGTAGCCATATCTCTATTTTCTTGAGCATTAAACATAAACTGTTTTCCTTGCGCTTGAGCATTTTGTATTCTGGCTTCTTCAGACATTTCCATTTGAGTAAGTTGCATTTCTTTAGCTTGCAGCGCTTGTTCTCCTTGAGCTCTTAGCTTTTCGTTTTGAGCTTCTTGCTGTTCTATATTAGCTGAAACTTCTTTTTTGCTTTGCTTAGCGGCTTGTGCTAACGCTGTGGCTCCCCCGGCGCTCGCTCCCGTAGCCTGTAACGTATCTAATGTATTCGCTAAGGCAATATCTGTTTGCTCCATCTGGATCTCCGCAGCACTTGTAGCTACGCCTAAGTTAGCAAAAGGATTAGATAAGTCCCCTCTCATGTCATCTATTAAACCGGACAAAGAAGTTACGTCTGAAAAAGGATTTGTTACAGCCTGTCTATTTGCTTCAAATTGTGCCATTTGCCTACCCAGTCTTGCTTTTTCCGCCGCCGCCGCTGCTGCCTGCTTTTTAGCGGCCTTACCGCCAATAATTCCTCCGGCTATGCTACCTAATACGCCGACTCCTGCAGCTACTATTATTCCTGCCATAATTTTTCTTTTTTATTATATTCCTCAAGTGTCATTGAGAAAAAGTTATTTTCTACTTCCTGCATGCCTTTAGTTTCTGTGGGATTAGCTATTATGTTGATCCACACACAATCCTCGATGCACCTAATAAGTCTTTTTGTTCCTTTAATAGAATAAGACCAGCAAGGGGCTATATGTTCCACTGTTTCGCTATCCGCTTCCACTATCACCCTTCCAGAAAGTAAAAACCAAAAATGATTTGTATGATGTATTGCGCTTATGACAATAGTGTCAGCCTTCATTTTCATCTGGCGCATGTATAAGCCATCTGTAAAGTGGTTTGTTATAGGAAACTCTTCATTGTTCACTAGTGATTTTCCGTCTCCATACACACCTTCTGTGTCATTGTTTTCTATGAAAACATTTTGCAAACTTTCTAGACTTTTTATAAAGCTAGTTGATAATTCTGTATTCATTTAATTTAATTAAGATGATTGCACAAATCCTGTACTTACTGCAAACAATTCTTTTTTACCAGCACCGCTGTTATTTATTGACATTGTTACTTCCCCAAAGAATCCTTTTACGCCTGATGATGAGCTACCCCATACAACCTCACCGTTTTGTGAGGGCGTACCATTAACTAAATCAGCATAGTACTTATCTTCTTTTAACTTAAACCTGTTTATTAATAACGAGTTTTGCATTTGTTCCAATGTAGTAACAAAAACCGCGCTTGTTATAGGTAACGTTAAATCCGTGTTAGTTTTAAAGCTATCCATTCTCCACCCTGAGTCTCCTTCGTAATTTATTGTTTGAAAGTTTTTAACCATAGATGGCGCTCCGTTAAATACAAGGGTTACATTGGAATTATTTTGATTTCCGTAAAACACTCCTCTAGCTTGTGTGTTTGGGGCTAAAGTATAATGCTTATACAATTTACCATTATAAGCTGTAAAGTAATTGTTATTTAAACTAATTATTTGATTTGGTTCATAATCAAAAAAGCTTACCCACCCTTTCGACGTTTCGTCAAACGCTAATGTTTCGTTTGGCGCGGGGCTTTCTTGTGGGATTGAAACTACATATTGCTTGTTATGCGCATCCCATCCACCTATTATGTTTTCTTCAGCGGTAGATAGTTTATCTCTAAAATAGTCGGTCATACCGTAACTAGATATAACGGTTATACCGTCCATTGACAATCTACAAACAACATTTTGATCTCTGTCTGTAAAGTATTTTCTATATCCGTTTACAGCAAATGATTCCGGGTCGGTGCTTATACCGTATTCCCCAGCATAGGCTACATTCTGCCCTATAACTAAAGGCCTACTAGTAATACTTGCGTTGCCCTCAGCTGAATATATTGCATCTTTATCAATTAAAGACTTACTTACTTTATTTTCTTGGAAAATAATTAGGTTAGTATCTTCTGCATATAACTTTTGTATTGAGCCATTAGCTGGATCTATAGTTCTTGTTATATCTTCTCCTACAGAGAATTGATTAGTTTGATTAATACCTGTTCTAGAATTAAATATGCCAGAATGTATTAAAGAACTAAATTTATGAGACTGGTTAGGCTCATCTTCAACAGCGTAGGCTTTCACTCCAAAGTCAACGGATGTATTATTATACCCTCCTCTAATTCTTGATTCTTCAATTAGCCAGTCATCAGCATCAT
>Ga0115550_1002880_pt1 | contig 11570 bp, 10 predicted proteins | sample COGITO_mtgs_1005_FD_87177 | JGI IMG/M metagenome (GOLD analysis project Ga0115550, IMG submission 87177) | Pelagic marine microbial communities from North Sea - COGITO_mtgs_100511 | ecosystem: Environmental > Aquatic > Marine > Epipelagic | place: Germany:Helgoland, sampling site Kabeltonne... | reverse complement strand
TCCACTCATTCACTCTTTCACTCTCCCACTCATTCACTCTTCCACTCATTCACTCTTCCACTCATTCACTCTTCCACTCTTCCACTCTTCCACTCTCTCCCAACGACTCTCCAAATAAGTACATTTGCGGCAAATTCCACTGAATGAGTTTGAACAGCATTCCTGAAGCTCTTGAAGACATTAAAGCAGGAAAAGTGGTCATTGTAGTTGATGACGAAGACCGCGAGAACGAGGGTGATTTTATAGGAGCCGCAGAGAAGGTTACGCCCGAAATGATCAATTTCATGGCAACTCATGGACGAGGCTTGATATGCGCTTCTCTGCTTGAAGAACGCTGTGATGAACTGGGTTTGGAGATGATGGTGAACCAAAACACTGCGGCCTACGAAACTCCTTTTACGGTATCAGTCGACCTCATCGGACACGGAACAACTACCGGTATTTCAGCCTCAGATCGTTCAAAGACCATTCAAGCTCTGGTAAATCCTGAGACCAAACCAGAGGAGCTTGGTAAACCAGGCCACATCTTTCCTCTTCGAGCTAAAAAAGGGGGCGTTCTGCGTCGCCCTGGGCATACAGAAGCGACTGTTGACCTTGCACGTTTAGCAGGCTTAAGTCCGGGAGGCGTATTGGTGGAAATTATGAACGAAGACGGGACCATGGCTCGGCTTCCTGAACTCATGGAAACGGCGAAACGCTTCGACCTGAAGGTCATCAGCATCGCCGACCTCATCGCATACCGCATGGAGACGGAATCGCTCATTGAAAAGGAACTCGAGTTCGATTTCACCACCAAGATGGGAACCTTCACCCTCAGCGCCTACAAACAGGTTACTACTGAAGAAGAGCACATCGCCATCACTTTTGGGAGCTGGGACGCTGACGAAGCCATTCCTGTTCGTGTTCAGTCGGCAAATTTGCTCACACACATTTATGAATCCTTCAGAGATCCAGAAAAACACTTCCTCCACGAAGTGACAAAGTCGATTGCGGCAGAGGGCAAAGGAGTTTTCTTATTCATGCACCAAACGAATCACCACGAGGATCTGATTTCCTACCTCAAAGACATTCAAGGAAACTTGGATGGAGAAGAAACTCAATCTGGACAACTGTACCGCAAGATGGATGTGCAGGATTACGGAATCGGCGCGCAAATCCTGTACGATTTAGGAGTACGTAAAATGAAACTCATCAGCAACGACCCAAAACGCAGAACTGGACTCATCGGATATGGCCTCGAGATCGTGGATAATTTGCACGTTTAGCATACTGCTCTCTTACTTCGCTAGCGCCCAAGACCAAACGGTTATGCGCATCGAAGATGAGAAAGCACGGGTGCGTCAAATCTTTGACGAAGCATTAGTCAATGGCCAGTGTTACGATTACCTGCGTGTTCTTACAAAAGAAATTGGCGGTCGCCTCACGGCCTCTCCGCAATGTTATCAAGCTGAGAACTTTGTGTACTCCCTGCTCGACTCATTGGGTTTCGACACTGTATTTAAACAACCATTTCTTGCCACACATTGGGAGCGCGGAGACACAGAATCGGCTACTCTCATAGTGGATGGAACAGAATCCAGTATGTCGATGACTACACTGGGAGGCTCCATTGGGACTTCTGCAGAAGGTGTGAAAGGCGAAGTGATCGAGCTTTTGGGCTTGGAAGAATTGGAGACGTTTGGTCGAGAAAAGCTTGAAGGCAAGGTGGTCTTCTTCAACCGACCTATGGATCCTCGACACGTAAACACCTTTAAAGCTTACGGCGGTTGCGTTGATCAGCGCTGGGGTGGCGCAATGGAAGCGGCTAAGTTTGGCGCCGTAGGTGTTGTAGTTCGCTCTATGAGTCATGCGCAAGACGATCATCCACATACAGGCAGCATGGGTTACGCCGATGAAGTTCAGAAAATCCCTTCAGTCGCAATTTCAACGAATTCAGCAAATCAGTTGAATGAAGCATTACTGGCGGGCAAGAAGCCTGAAATTCGAATAATCACCTCAGCTAAGACCTTTCCTGACACAATCGTCAACAATGTGATAGGTGAAATACGTGGAACCGAGTTTCCCGAAGAAATCATTTTGGTGGGAGGGCATTTAGATTCTTGGGACAATGGCGAAGGAGCCCACGACGACGGAGCTGGCTGTGTGCATGCCATTGAAGCATTGAGAATCTTGAAGTCCATTGGTTATAAGCCGAAGAGAACCTTGCGCGTAGTGCTCTTCATGAATGAGGAAAATGGTCTTCGTGGTGGTAGGAAATATGGCGAAGAAGCCACTAAATACAATTGGAATCACATCGTTGCCATCGAGTCCGACCGAGGTGGCTTTTCACCACGAGGTTTTCACATGGAAGCTGAAGAGGAACAGATTGCAAAAGTTCAGTCGTGGAGAAAGGTGTTAGAACCTTACGGTCTATACGACTTCCAAGCAGGAGGTTCGGGAGCCGACATCAAGCCACTTCAAGGCGAGAATACGGTTCTTGTTGGCTTTGTGCCCGACTCGCAGCGCTACTTCGACTTCCATCACGCCCCGAGCGATGTTCTGGAAAACGTCAATAAGCGCGAGCTGGAGATGGGCGCCGCATCCATGGCTGCTTTGGTGTACTTCTTCGACCAATACGGAAATTGAAAATTCTTGCGGAGAAGATTGCATCCTATGCGGAAGTGCAGCTTTATTTCTAGCAACTAGAACAATACATTTGCAAGATGGAATCCTCCTCCAAATACCTTCAAAACGCAGTAGACGCCCTTTCGCCCTTGCCAGGCATTGGAAGAAAGACCGCGATGCGCTTGGCGCTGCACATTCTGAATCGATCTGAGGAAGAGGTTGCCGACTTCGCCAATGCAGTAGCTGAAATGAAGGCGCACATTCAGTTTTGCAAAAAGTGCTTCAACCTCAGCGACGGAGAACTCTGCGCTGTATGTTCTAGCCCGAAACGCGATCGAAACATGCTTTGCGTGGTGGAAGACATCCGCGACATCATCGCCATAGAAGCTACCCACCAATATTTCGGGAGATATCACGTTCTTGGAGGCGTTATCTCACCCATGGACGGAATTGGCCCAAGCGACTTGCACATCGAAGAATTGCTGGTACGGGTGAAAGACGAGAACATCACTGAAATCCTCATGGCCCTCAGCACAACATTGGAAGGAGATACAACCTCTTATTACCTCTCTAAACGATTGAGTGAATTTGGAATTACGCTAACCACGATTGCGCGTGGCGTAAGCGTTGGCGATAATTTAGAATACGCCGATGAGATCACCTTAGGTAAATCCATTGTTCATCGGGTTCCTTACGAGACCAGCATCAATAGCCAAAACTAAGCTCTTGAATCCCCGCCTCTCGGTCATCATTGTCAACTACAACGTAGCCTTCTTTTTAGAGCAGTGCCTTCAATCGGTGCGTTTCGCCAGCGAGCGTTTCCCCGTGGAAGTCATCGTTGTTGACAACAACTCTCGCGACAATTCGGTAAGTCTGGTTGAAGAGCGATTTCCAGAAGTAAAACTCATTGCGAACAAGGACAACCGGGGATTTTCAAAAGCAAACAATCAAGGCATCGAGGAAAGCAGTGGCGAATATGTGCTGCTTCTCAATCCAGATACGGTCATCGAGCAAGATACCTTTTCGAAAGTCATTGAATTCATGGACAAGCATCCTGACGCCGGTGGTTTAGGGGTAAAAATGATTGATGGAAAAGGGAATTTCCTACCCGAATCGAAGCGAGGTTTACCAACGCCTTGGGTGGCGTTCTTTAAAGTCTTTGGATTCTCAGCTCTCTTTCCCAAATCGAAGCTCTTCGGACGTTATCACTTGGGTTTTCTCGACCGCGATGAAGTGAACGAGGTCGATGTATTGTCGGGAGCCTTTATGCTTTTGAGGAAGGAAACCTTAGATAAAACTGGCTTGCTCGACGAGACCTTCTTCATGTATGGAGAGGACATCGATTTGTCTTACAGGGTTCAACTTGCTGGGTATAAGAATTACTATTTCCCAGAGACTTCGATCATACATTACAAGGGAGAAAGCACCAAAAAGAGCAGCATCAATTACGTCTTTGTCTTCTATCGGGCCATGATCATTTTCGCCAAGAAGCACTTCTCTGGAGGCAATGCTGCCGTCTTCTCCACGCTCATCAACATGGCAATTTACCTGCGGGCAGCACTTGCCATTGTGCGTCGTTTTTGGAACCGCTCCTACCCTGCCATCATCGATTTCGCGCTCATTTACATTGGCCTTTGGTTGGTTTCAGGCCTCTACGAGAATTATTCAGGAAAGCTCTACCCGGAAGAATTGCTGCGCACCGCCTTCCCGCTTTTTTCTGGAATTTGGGTTGGAAGCATCTTCTTCTCCGGCGGTTACGACGAAGGATTCTCTCTTCGACGATTTTTCGTTGGTTTTTTGGTTGGAAGCATGATCATCCTAGCTGCCTATGGTTTGTTGGATGAAAGTCAGCGATTCTCTAGAGCTGTGGTTCTACTAGGAGCGGGCTACTTTGCTTTGAGCGCAATTCTCGTACGACTTCTCTACAATCTGCTTGGCTTGGAGGCCTTTCAGAGTCTTCTGCCACAGGAAAAACGCATTCTCATCATTGGCTCGTTTGCGGAATTTGAGCGGGTGAAAAACCTTCTTGAAAAGACCAAACTCAAAGCCGATTTGATTTCACGCATTTCGCCTAGCGGTACAGATGAGGAGGATGCCAACGAATACGTTGGGAAACTTGAAGAATTGAAAGAGAACATTGAAATGTTTAAGGCAAACGAGGTCATCTTCTGCTCTCAAGACCTTGGAGCTGAAATCATCATCCGACAGATGTCGCATTTGGAGGAGATGAAAGTCGATTTTAAAATTGCCCCACCAGCAGCAACTTACGTGATTGGCAGCAATTCAATCAACACATCTGGGGAACTGTACTCTGTGCTTCACCTCAACAGCATCAGCAAGCCTTCCAACAAAAGAGTCAAGAGAACTCTAGACTTTGTCTTGTCGATAATTTTTCTTAGCCTTTCTCCCCTGCTCTTCTGGTTTCAGAAAAAGAAGTCGAAGTTTTTCGGGAACCTCTTTCAAGTACTTATTGGTGAACGATCATTTGTTGGCTATTCCACATTCGAAGAAGGAGTGCTCCCTCCCATTCGAAAAGGTGTTTTAAATCCTTCCAGTGCTTTGGTAAAACAAACTCAGGAAGAAGAACGTCGTTTGGATTTGATCTATGCCAAGAACTATTCCGTGCGTGGCGACTTCAACATCATCCTTCGCGCAATCCGTTTCCTTGGGAAATAGGCTTTTAGAAGCTGCCAACCATAGCAGGAACAGCTTTCTTTTTCAAATGCTCCACCGTTTCTTTGTAGGCCTGTAGGCCAGCAGCATTGAAATCAAGCTTCAGTCCTTTTATTTGTGTGAGAGCATAGGAAAACTGTTCCGTACCGTCACGACGTTCCATCACAATGCGCCCATTGAGGTAGCAGGTGAAAAAGCCATTGGCACTTCCCCCTTCACTGGTATTCGCCTGAATGAACAATCGATAGTCGGCTTCAGAGTCGTCGGCGGTGACAGTAAATCCTTCTTCGGCGATCAAAGCTTTGGCGTTGTTGGCCAAAATCGATTCCGACATACTCTGGTTCAAATTCTTTTCCTCAGAAGTGACAAAAATTTTCGGCTTACGTACTTTGTAGGTCAAATTGCTGGAAGCGTTGTTGCCGTTTAGGATGCGGTTGAGCAATCGACTGTCTGATTCTGGGGTAATCAGTGTTGCCTTCAATTCAAATTGAGATTTGTTTGCTGGAATGCTCTTGAATGCTGCGCTCAGTTGTCCGTATTGATCGGAGGTTGCTTGACTGCTCTCAAGTGGAACTCCATCGCTTTTAAACTGCACTTTCATTCCTGATACTGCCTTGTCTTTATAAAGAAGAACAAAACGCGCCTGGTTTTCCGCTTTTACTGAACCCCAGAGAATACTGGTTTGGACTTCAGCTACTGGCATCAATTGAACATTCTGCAGAAGTCTGCGCATTTCTGAAACCAAAAAATTTCCGAAATAGACTTCCTTGCCATCTACTTCTGTTCTCAAGTCCTCGTCGAGGAGCGACTCCACTTCATAAAATGCCTGGAAGTAATTATTCAAAGTAGATTGAATTTGCGCTTCCTTCTCTTGAACCTGCGCTTTCCCAACGTAAGCCTTGGCTGCATTAAGTGCCTTTTGAATCTTAGCAGCTTTCAGTTCAGCATACCGCGACTTCGAAAGACGGTAGTAAATCCAAAACTCCTCTTGGTTCTCCCAAGAATCTACCACTTCAAAATCCTGAATATCTTCTTTCGCCTTCAGACGAACAACATCTTGAAAATCTTGTCGGAAGCGATTGTCGTTCTCGAATTGACTGAAGACTGAATTGCTTGAAACACTGACCTTAATTTCGGCTGTGAGATCACTCAAGGCATTTCGTTTCGCGATTTGAGCGTATTCTGGTCCAGTGCCGCGTTTCGATGAAACTCCAACACCAACATAATAAGCGGAATTCGTAGGACGCTGTTGCACCCAACTTGGACTTTCAGATCTGTCACTAGGCTTCTGGGCAGTCTGAGTTTTCTTCGAGGAAGAACAAGCCAAAGTCGTAAGAGTCAAAAATGCCCCAACACAAAATAAAAGACACAGATTACCTAGCTTTCTCATACACATTGATCTTCGCTGCGATGTTTGACGAAATGTATTCCATCAGCTGCAACTTCATACTTTCTTCGGAACGGAGTTTTCTTCTTTCGTTGCTAAGTTTCTGTTCCAAAGCTCTTTTTCTTGCAGGGTCAACAAATACTTTGTCGGCGGGCGAAGGAATGTTCTTGAACTTATAATACCCTGGATAAAGGTCGCTGGCATTCCCTTTAAAAGTTGCGAAATTCAATTCATCTCTATTTTCCTTCATCACAACATCAGAAACCAAGATCTCACCTGTCTCAGAGGATACCAGCTTAAATTGGAAGGTCCCTTCTACTTTAATACTCCCGACAACCTCGGTGAAATTTGTCTTTCGGTACTTGGTCTCGTAATAAGATTTGCCGGTCGTTTTATTGAATTTTTTTATCCGATAGGCTTCATAACCTTGCTGAACTGTTGCTTTGGGTGCACTCTGTTCGGTTTTCATATTGATGAGACTTCCACTCAACACCGCCTTACTCCCAATCAATTTTCCGGCTTTAGCCGCAGTGTTCTCATCTACTAATCCGCTTAAGGCCAACTTCTGCTCCGCCAAAATCTGATCTGTCAACGATCGATCGATCACTTTAATGAAAGGTGAATTGAGGCTGAGAAGTTCTTCTGTAATCAATGAGTAAAACTTATTGGTTAGTTCTGCGCTGGTTTCTGAACCTTCCAGCGGCATGATGGCGATGGTAAAACTCGCTTTATCTATAGCCTCTGCCATCTTCGACTTGGCATCCTTGTAACTGCTGGAAACTTGCACCACGTCCGAATAGAGGTAATAAGCATCTCGGAAGTCGTTGTTAAACATTGCTTCTTCCGCCTGACGAAAAATTGGTTCCGCCTTTGAGGTCATGCGCATGTCGTGGACGTCCTTATATGTAGGGTCTAAAGCTGATATTTCATTGAATAGTGCGTTTGCACTTTGAAACTTCTCAGCAGCTAAAAGTTCTTGCGCATCAACGTAAAGCTCATCCATGTACGCCTCTTTCGCTTCTTCAAAGTAATCTTCGTAGTAAGCTGGTCGATCAATTTTAACGTATCTGTTGATGCGATCGTTTAAGGCATTGGCCTCTTTGTATGAATAGACGGCCTTCTTGTGTTCTTCAGCTGTGTATGCGATGTAAAAATCTGCCCACAACTCATCCATCACCCGAGTTCCGGTTTGTTTGAGTTGTATTTGAGCATCGACGTTGCTGCTTTTTTTCTGGAGGGAAATTAGGTACATTGAAACCGCCTCATCAAGCATTCCAGCTTCTTCGAGTTTGAGTGCTTTCTTATAATAGGCTTTGGTTCCTGAACAAGCAGAGACCACAAGGGTCAACATTCCGAGAAAAAGAATGGAGCTAAAACTCGCTCTTGCTTGAGGTGTTTTGGGACGCATGTAAAGAAGCTGGTTCATGCCTCTATTGATTGGTTTCAAAGCCATAATACAAAGACGGAGCCAAAATACCCTTAGTTCTTGACTGAGGAGAAAAGACTCAATTAGTTTTAGTCCACTTATAATTTAGCGCTTGTCCTTCATGGAAAAAATCCTTCAAAGTTAAAGGCCATTTTCTTCCTCCCAAGAAAAGTTCTTATTGCACATTAGAAAATGTCTCACATTTGTGCCTCGAAAAGCTGGGGCGAATTTTTGGCACAAGCTTTGAAAAGACACTACTAAATGTATAATTCAATCACGATGAAAATGAAGATCACTGCTAAACTCCTCTTGATTTCAGGCGCGATATTCGCCCTGGGATTAACAAGTACCTCTTGCAAGAGCAAAAAAGAAACCGTAAAACAAGCCGGTGAAGTTGAAATCATCATTCCATGTTCTGGACCTGATTACTTCTCCAACAAAAAATACTTCCGTGCCAATGCAATCGGCGAAAGCTTGGATCAAATGACTTCCAAGAAAAAAGCCATGAGCAACGCAAAAGCCCAATTGGCTGGCGACATTCAATCTACAATGAAAGTAGTTGGTGACAATTACGTGAAGTCTTCTGAATTCAACAACCAAGAAGAGGTGTTGGAACGATTCGAAGAAAATGCACGAACTGTTGTAAACCAAAAGCTTTCTGGTGTTAAAACCATCTGCGAGAAATTGATGCGCACACCAGAAGGAAAGTACAAGACCTATATGGCCATTGAACTTTCTGGCGACGATTTAGTATCTGCTTACAACGAGACCTTAACTAAGGATCAGAGTTTGAAGATCGATTACAACTACGAAAAGTTCAAAGAAACTTTCGACAAGGAAATGGACAAATTTGAGAATCAGTAGGATTCACATTTCATCAACAAAAAAACCCGCCTCGGGAAACTGGAGCGGGTTTTTTATTTTCCAAATTTCAAGGAAGTCCATTCTCCAAGTTCTTTAGATCCCGCTACGCTGCAGTTGTAATCCGCAGCACCGATTGAATTTAGGATTACATCAAAGCCCAACTCTTTGGTTCCTACAGTAGTATATGAGGACTCAAAAAACCCCTGCATTTTACCACAACAATTTTCTATAAATTTATAGGGTGAAAGGTTTGGCTGTCACATTTTTGATCTTCATTTCTTTTATTTGCTTCTCACAAGAAGGAAAGGACAGTAGTTCTGTGGCTCACCGCCGACCGGCCATAAGCAACAATACCAATAATTTTCAAATTCATCTCTTTGGAACTGGTGCTTGGTATAGCTTCCAATATGAGCGCGAGCATTTCAACAGAGGTGGCATGCTGCGTTCATCTCTTTCCGCGGGACTCAGTTTTTGGCCCACCAGAGCTCGTTGGTCGAGGGGTACATTTATGCTGCATTTAGAAGCGAACCTAGGAATTACTGCCCCAAAGCAAAAATGGCCTGGGCACTACCTTGAATTTGGGATAGGAACAACTTTAGTAAATCACTTCTATAAGCCTCCAGATGTAAAGAGCGGTCGAGCTACTTCAACATGGGATAATAATAGAATTGGCTATCGCTTCGAACATCCCGAAAAGACTTGGCTCCTGCGAGCTGGTTACATAATGGTCTGGGATAACAACATAAACCATGGTCTTGATTTGAGGAATTGGCTCGATGTATCTGTCGGTTGGAGATTTTAAGAAACAAAAACCCCCAAGTGACTTGCGCCTCTCAGGGGTTCTCTAGGTCTACAGCCATATAGACTTACCTTAATTTCTTTGAGCCAAAGGTAGAATTAGTTTGACAAATGCTCTTAAACTATGCGCTGGTCTTTTTGTAGGAACGCACAGCCAGCAGGTTGTATAGTACCGCAAACAGACTCATGATCAAGAAATGTGAGCGCAGGTCTGAAAAGCCGCTTCCCTTGAGCATCACCATGCGCATGACTTCTTTTTTTTGAAATTCGGCAAGCAATAAATAGAAGTTGAATCTGTACGGATGGACAACTGCCGATTCACTTACATTCGTAAAAACTCGAGAAATGCTTAAAAAAGTAGGAATTGTATTGGCCGTATTGATTGTTGTTGCCGGAGGAGCTTTCTGGTATTTGAGTAATCAAAACAGAACTCTAAGCCCAAGTGGGAAGGCAGAATTTAAAGACAAAGGCCTCAACATCGAAGTGGAATACAGTCGGCCTTCTGTGCGAGATCGAGTCATTTTTGGCACCGAAGAGCAAGATGCCGTTCAACTTTATGGCGAGTATTGGAGATTCGGCGCAAACGAATCCACAGAAATAACGACCACAACTCCCATTCTATTCAATGGAAAGCTCATTCCTGAAGGACGATTAAAATCTACGCCTTCCCGGGCAAGGATGAATTTTTGGTAGGCCTGAGCAGCGACATTGGGAATTGGGGCTACTCCGAACCCGATTACAGCCTCGATCTCTTCCGTACTAAAGTGCCGGTTGTGTCCGATGGCTCAATCACAGAACAACACACCATTGAATTTCTTCCCACCCAGCAAGGCGCTGAGCTTGTAATGAGTTTTGAAAAAGTGATGCTCCGCATTCCAATCTTGTTGGTAGAGCGTTAGGCTTTAGATTAAGTTCGTCAATTCGAGCTCTTCTCTTTGTTTTTGCGCTTAAAGGATTTGCTCCAAAACTCACCCCAATTCTCGAAGTCCTGACGAAAGAAGAGACCGACACCTTGAGTATCCCTGGCGTTCTGTGCGTTGATTAGAGCATCTTCGTTGGAGCGATTGAACACCTTTGCCTTCAACCTGCCATCTGGCCGAATTTTATATTCAAGCTTAAAGTCACCAATGAAGCGGCCAGAAGATTCTGCATCGTCTGCCCCCTGCTCATTGCTCACTCCTAAATTCGTTTCGAAGGTGACACGATCATCAAAGAATCCACGACTCAAGGCAAGCTCGAAACTGGCAGCATCCAATTCATTGACCCCAATGGCAATCTTATCGCTCAAGGTCGACAACCAATTGCTCAACTGACTTTCAAGCAGGTCGGTGGTGCTAGAGCCAGTAACTGCGCCCAATTGATCGCCGCCAGTAGGGACAAAAGAATTGAGCAGCAATAGAGAGAAGACTTGATTGTTCTTAGCTTCCGTAGTACTCAAAGCACTCTGTGCCCGAGTTTGAATGCTTGCATCGACATCTGGGAAGGCCAAGTCGAAACTAATTTGAGGTTCCAACAAATCCTCCGACATATGCAGTAGCACCTGTGTATTCGTTCGTTTACTCAAGGTGGGGTCATTCAATAAATCACTCAAACGCGCTCGCACCTTGTAAATCGCCGTTAAGTCGAGGTTTGCGTGAAGTGGGTCGCCATTCCATTGAATCGTACTCCCCTTCCGAACAGTGAATTTCTTACTGATCAAGTTGTTTAGGGTAAACAAGTAAGACCCCGAGTTGACTGTGTATAAGCCGAACATATTGAAATCCCCATTGGTGTTGATTTCCATACGCAAGCTTCCCTCTCCTCTAGACTCCATGATGT
>Ga0115550_1002874_pt1 | contig 11580 bp, 9 predicted proteins | sample COGITO_mtgs_1005_FD_87177 | JGI IMG/M metagenome (GOLD analysis project Ga0115550, IMG submission 87177) | Pelagic marine microbial communities from North Sea - COGITO_mtgs_100511 | ecosystem: Environmental > Aquatic > Marine > Epipelagic | place: Germany:Helgoland, sampling site Kabeltonne... | reverse complement strand
TCCTCGAAGTTAGTGGCATCTAACTCTAGCTTGAGCCTAAGTCCCTTGGTATTAGGTATAAATATCTCTACGCCTCCAAAAATTCCCATATCTCCTGAGAACAGCATATTGAGATTAAAATCACCGCCCTTTGTCCCTTCGAGATCTCTTTCTATTCTGTTGTAATAAGTTTCTTTCAGATATCCAACCGGATTTTTAACAGCATTGTTGCTTAGAACACCCCAGCCAACTCCAAACGTAAAATCAAAGTTATTAATTCTTTTGGATGCAACCAAATACTCAGAACCAAATAAACTAGTGCCACCAATATCCCTTAAACCTAAGGCAATTTGGGGAAAATATGCTGATTCCTGTGCTAGCCTAAACTTCACGTCAAAACCCTTATCTTTAAGTGACTGAGAGCCACTAAAACGTCTTGAGTTACTATAAAGGGCATTATTAATGTCGGTATACTGAAACGAAGCCTCAAACCAATCAAAGGGATATGCAATCAAAGAGCCGCGCAGATACGGTTCATTGTGACTCCAGGAGAAACCTAAAGTTCCTTCATCAAAAAATCTTGCATTGGGCGACTGAATTAAGCCAAGCCCGCCATAATTTGAATAAGATGGATCGGTATTAGGGTATACATAATCATTGATTTGCGAAAACAAGCTGCTACTAAAGAAAAGCAAAAAACTTGTTGCTACGGATGCTCTGACCACAAAAAGCCTAGTTATTGATGCTATTTAGAGATGCTATTGATAACGCCAAGCTACTAAAGATTGGAGCGACAGTAGCAGCATAATTAACTCCTTCTAACCTACCTATCTCTCTTGGAATGTATATTATAGTTCCAGGATATATATCAATGTTTTTAGAGACAAACTTGAAGTAGCTGTCAGCAAGAAGAAATGCATCGCCGTTGGGATGAATAACAATCGTCTTATCATTCTCAGCATATTTGCCCAGGCCCCCCGAAATATCAATATAATCTTTTCCACTTCTATTAGGTTTATATAACCTAGCTCCAGGATTAAGAACTTCACCTAACACATAAACTTCAGAATTATATTGGGGAATATGAATGTGATCCTCGTCCTCAAGAGGTAAATCTAGTTCTTGATTTCTAATCAGTTTTTCAATATTAAATTCAGCTGTCACTCTACCAATGGGCTTAGCTTTTTTAAACTCATTAAGAATTAATGCAAAAGACTCACTGCCAGCTACTTGTGCAGCATTAGCGCTAGAGGCAACAAATTTAATCATGTCGTTATATATTCTCTCATTAATCTCAGCTTCAATCTTTTTAGTATTCTCTCTGATTAAGGTTCCACCAAAAGGAAAAGCTACATTCGTATAGCCTCCTGCTCTCTTTAAAATACTAGATAATGTTTCTCCGGGATCAACAGAATATACGCCTGGATTTTCTACCTCACCTGTCAGCCTAACTGTTCTAATAGGATTCGGTTTAGGCTCAAAAAGAGGTGCAAAAATGTAGTCTCCATTCTGAGGCTTAATATTTGATAGCTGAGATAAGTTTAAATTTTTTGTATCAGATTTTTGACTCGAAGTATTAGCTGTTGTGTAAATTAGCTCTTTAGTACTGCTAGTGCTAAGTCCTTGAGCATAACCAATAATTTCATCAAGCGTCTCTCCTTCTTTAATCACATAAATTGCTTGGTAACCGACAGCCCCAGAAACCTGAATTGTATCGAGTCTTGGTCTCACCGCTAGCACATCACCTGAGCGTAATTGATTTTTAAATACTACTTTCCCCTCAATTAGGGGTTTATATAAATCAATACTTTCAATAACGTTATTATTCCTAATTAATTCGATATCTCTATAGGACCCTTGATCAGATATACCACCAGCTGCATCCACAACCTGCAAGATAGAAGATCCCCCGCTTAAGGTATACATCCCTGGGAATTCAACCGCGCCTATAACAAAGACATTCATATCCCTTACCGCAGAAAGAGACACGAAGGCTTTAGTACCAATTTGTGTAGATGCTACTCTCGCTTGGATTAACTCATCAGCCCGCTCAAGAGTAAGCCCTCCAATCTGAATTTTACCTATTGATAAAAGCATAATCGAACCGTCTCTTTCTACATGCATATCTAAAACTTTATTAATAGTTCCAACCAGCTGAATAGTTAGCTTATCTCCATAGTCCACAATATATCCTGGATTATATGAAGCCATATTGATTGGCATATATGATGTTTGATAGCTGCTGAAGTATTGTTTGCCAAAAATAATCAGGTCATTTTTTGATAGATTAGATTGGGCTTCCAAATCAGTTTTTACATTATCAAGCTGTGACTGGATTCTGTCTAAGCTCCTTGAAAGCTTTGTAACAGCTGATTTCGGCGATGTGAAGGGCTCCACCTTATCGCTACGATTTTCAGCATTATTCAAGAGTGTTTCGGTGAGTTCTGGGGGTAAGTCACTTAAAAATGCAGGGTCAAGGGGCATATCCTGAGCAAATACAGGAAAAGAGATCAGCAAAGTAAGCAGTAAATGTATAGGTAGATTTTTCATAATGGCATCAATTTTAACACTATTTATAAATTTATAGATCATCTATTTGATAGGCAAAATGGATACTGATCTTTGTATGCATAAGCAATATTTCTATCAAGGATTCTGCCTAAACATTGCTGCACTATATAGCTTCATATGTTGCTCTGTTATATCTACTACATTAAAGTTTTGAACAGCAAAAGCACGGGCGCTTAAAGACATGCTTTGCCTAAGTGCGTCATCGGAAAGAAGTTTTTGAATGGCTTTGTATAAAGCAGTGGGGTCTCGCACAGGAACTAAAAGACCAGTTTTATTATCCTGCACAGCGTCCATGCAACCAGGAATATTGGTGGTGATGCTTGGAAGACCGGAAGCCAACGCTTGACATATAACTTGCGGCATACCTTCTCTATATGAAGGTAAGACAAAAATATAAGAGCTAAGAAAAAGCTCATCTAAATTATTCTGATGCCCAATATATTTTAAGTTTTCTATCTCGGACCAGGATTCAATGCTATCTCTAGAAATACATGCGGGATTTGCATCATCAAAGTCACCAGCAATTATAAATTCAACATCAATGCCTTGCGAAGTATTATGTGAATTGAAAATTTTTATAGCTGTAACAAATTCCTCTATCCCCTTTGTATAAAGTAGTCGGCTGGCAAAAACTACTTTCTTGCAAGAGAAGATTTCTGACGAAGTTTGAGGACAATATTTATCTAAGTCTACTCCCGAGCCGTGAATTAGAGTCGCTTTGTTTAAAAGTACTTTATTAGACTTAGTTAATTCATTCATATCAAATCTATTTTGAAAAATAAGCTTCAGATTAGATCTCGTAGCTAGCAGTTGAAAAAAGAAATAAATTATTCCTTTTTTCATGGTGTTAACAAATGATTTTTCAGTATACATATAACCAAGACCTGAGATTGCTATGATCAATCCAGTTCTTCTGTGAAATACAGACGCAATAGCAGAAAGAATAGACACTTTCAGGGTAATGGCATGAATGATATCTGGGCTGGTGAGTCGCACAATTTTAAAAATTGAAATAAGGGATAATAAAACATTGTGAATTGAGGTGTTACCTCTTGAAATATTTAAATCATGAACATGAATACCTAAGGACTCGATATGAGATTTGTGATGAGTAAATGAGGAGGCAAGATGAACCTCATAACCCTTTTTTAATGCCTCTGTTGCAAGATTAAGACGATGAGATAAAAAAAACCAATCTACATTTACTGTAAAAAGGATAACCTTATTTTTCACAATAAATTTTTTAGTGAAGTTTTGATACCAAGGCTTTTAATGCCTCTGCATGACTAGTAAGGATAGTATTGAATACTCTGAAATCAATTCTATTATCTTCTAAAAATTTTTCCATTTGATTATACACATCTTGACCATGGTATTTTAAAACGTCGTCAAGAGATCCTAGAACAAGGCTAAATTGAGCGCCAAAAATTTTTTTTGCTTCCTGTATAACATCATATTCTGATCCTTCGCAGTTCATTCGCAGAACAATCTCATAGTCAATATTTGGAAATTTATGCTCTATATTTTGTTTAATAAAATTTAAGTAGTACTCGGGATCTACTTGGGTAATCGGCAGAGAAAATGTACTTTTTTTGCCTTGCTTTTCTTCGAAGATTGAAGAGCCCTGCTCGTCTAAATCAATCTGAACGCTATGAAAATATAAATTAGATAATTTAATATTTTTAGAAGTCTTACCTACAGCCAAGCAAAATACTTGGTCTGCCTTATTATAAAGTGGATGCGATAGAACATTGGTATTGGGTTCAGTGAGAATAGTAAAAAATCTATCTCTGTTTTGCTTTAAAATTTTTTGGCTACTTATCATGGAAAAGGTTTCTTTAAATGTTGGTGATGGGAGCCTAAAAATCTTGTGAGCTGTAACTCTAGCAAAAAGAACAAATGGATTAGTGTGAAACATTGCTAAAAACTCTTGGCATTTGTGAGTTCCAATATCTATTACCACAATCTTTTTTTTTGTCATGCTTGGTGTTTCACGGGTATTTTTATCATTTCAATAGCAAATTATAGATTTAATTTATGAAAATTGTTTATAAACTTGATCATACATACTTTGCGTTCGATCCATAGAGAAAGAGGTAATTACCCTATCTCGCCCTCGCTTACCAAATGTGCTTCTTTCCTCTGGGCTCATTGATATGCAATTAGTAAGATGTGCTCTCCATTTATCAATTGAACAAGGCATATCAATCAGAATCCCTGTATCTCCCATGATTTCATCGCAACCACCAATATTATTTGCAATACATGGAATTTTTAGCAGCATAGCTTCGCCTAAAACATTAGGAAACCCTTCTCCCCACAGACTAGATAATGCGAAGATATCCATTGCATTCATAAACTGAGCAGCATTCTCTACCTCTCCTAGAAAAGTAAAGCGATGATGATAATCTTTTGGAATCTGTGTAATAAGGTCTGCATTGTTCCAGTCTATATTTCTACCTATCATTAATATTTCTACGCACGGATTTATTTCAAGGATCGTTAATGCAGCTTTGATGAAAACCTCATGACCTTTCATTGGATGAAACCTAGCTACATGACCTATTACCAAAGTACTCTCTGTAAAATTATACCTTTCTCTTAATTCATTGCGAGCCATAAGATTAAGCTCAATGGTTTCGTCAAATCCATTTTCTATAACGGATGTAAGTGATTTAGCAAAACCATATTTATTATGCTGAGCTAAAGAATTTGAGCTGTTGTAAATTATTAAATTAGCTGCCTGCGAAAAAGCTTTATTGATATAGATTATAGCTTGAGTTGTTTTTTTTTCATGCTTAATAGAATGAAGGCTGTGGCGTATATTCCATAACAATTTAGGTTTTGCGAAGAGCATATACTTGCCAATTAAAGCAGCAATATTTCCATGATACATCCAACCCTGAATAATTTGAGGGCGCACTTTATATAGGTATAAAGCAAGAGGAAATAGTTTGAAGAGGAAATTAAAATAATTAAGGTTAAGGGCTATAACATTAATTCCTTGGCGCCTCAGCTTTTGGCTATACATTCCTTCTCCTTTAAGGCAGATAACTGAGAAATCATAGGTATTGGCTAGGTTTGATTCAGCTAGTTTAAATAGCGATCTCTCAGCACCTCCCGAACCAAGATCAGAAATTATATGAACAACTTTAGGCTTCATCTATCAAGTTGTTACTGAGAGTTAAAAAGATCTGACCATTTCATAGACACCTTTTCAATTTTATAGTGCTCTCTTACGGCTATTGCTCTGTCTCCCATGGCCTTAGCTTCTTCTTCATTCTCAATCATGTGTTGCATTGCATGCATTAGCGGCTCGCGGTCGTTACTAAGTTCTACCAGAAGGCCATTTTCTAAATTGCTGAGAATATCTTGAGGCCCTGTTTTACAGTTTGAGCTGATCACTGGCAGTCCATATGACATTGCCTCAACAAGAGCATTTGGAAAGCCTTCAAATTTCGAATACATGATAAAAAGAGAAGCTTGTTGATACCAAAAATCAGGATCATTTGTTCGTCCTACTAAGTGTATTCGAGAGTCTAATTTAGTTGCTCCAATTACTTGCTCAATTTTTTTTCTCTCAGAGCCTTCACCAAGAATTACAAGATCCCAGTCTAAATATTGATGAGCTAGCTCTGAAAAAACTTTAACTATCATATCTATATTCTTCTCTGCAGACAGCCGCGCAACACATAAAATAATTTTTTTGGATGTCATTTGATTATCGGCCCTTTGCTCTGGAATTGGCAAAGGATAGGTTACAGGATTTTCAATAATCGCTCCTGTTGCAGAGGGTATGGTCTTATTCAACCAATCTAAACCATCCTGGGTCTGCATTATAATAGTTGTGGCATAAGGGTAAAAAATTCTTCTTAAAATGTTGTAAAGAATTGGCCAATTATTAAAAGGTGGGTATGTTCTTTCGGAAGAGAAAACTGGTATGCCTAAACCGAAGGACGCGATTATAGCCCCAATATTAACATTCGTTAAGAACGACACAATAATATCTGGCTGCTCATCAATCATGTATTTTCGAAGATAGAAAGTTCTTCGAACTTTCATATACATCGAATCTGTTCTGGAATTTACAATATCTGCTAAAAATATTAGATTTACATCATCATCGAGAACATGTTTGCATATGCCACGCTTAGAGTAAGTTGCCATAAGCGTCACATCAAAACCAGTTTTGGACCAATAATTACATAGCATGGCAGCAACTCTTTCAGCTCCACCTCCCTCCATTGAGCTAACTAAAAATAATAATTTTTTCTTCATTGATTCTATCGTCCTTTAACAAATCATTTTAATAAACAAAATTTAACATAGTGGCTTAATTAATCTCATCTATTACATGAATCTGAACCAAAGGAGCAATCCTCTTGATCCATGAAATAAGAGATGAATTATAAGTTACTAAGTGTCTTGGAGGGTTGAATTCATAAAATAGCATGTCTACTTCTAAGGATGACTTTATATCAATAATATTTAACTTGTAACTCTGAACTTTATCTAGAATCGAAGACTTATAATTTTGCGAATATTCCATTTTGCCAAGATCAGTGGGATGAAGGACGATTGAGAGAGATAATTTTGGATTTTTGAGCTGAAGGTTTTTAGCAACATCATATTGCAAAGGAAGAAAGTCCAGTTCTGTGCATCCTACTATAAGAATATTCTGACTTAAACTTTTATTCTCTACAATAGAATGGCTATAGGATAATGCATTATGAATAATGTTTTTAGACTCTAAGGATTCACTATAAGAGGTAAATAATTCTATATCTTTCTCAAAATGTTTAATTTTATTAAAAAAATGTTTCTGCATGATTTGAGGCATTTGACTTGACTGCTTTGCGATAAATCCTGAAAAAGTGCCTAAAGGCCTAGCTCTCCCTGGCCTAGAAAGAGTTTGATAGTCTAAATATTTTTCAATAGCCTGACTTGGACCACTTTCAACCCAATTTTTAACTAAGTTAAACGTAACCGTTGACGCTCCCCCATCTATTATAGTTAATTGCTTCCAATCCACATTGCTTGCAATAGCACATTTATCTCTCCAACTATCCATGATAATCAATTCAAAGCCTTGCAGTTTTTTTGCACGACTTACACCCCAAAACCAGAATGGAATTCTAATTAAATATAGGATAGCCCGCATAAAATTTAATAAAAATGAAGGTAGTTTTTTAGCCAAGAGGTTTGGCAGCATTGAATAGTAGAGATCAGGGCTTGGAAGTTGGGCATAATCTTGATTCAAAAATTTGCAGAGTTTTCTTATTGATTGCTGGTTTCGACCGCTGCCAATAATACAAACAAGAGTATCCTCAGAAAAATTTATCTTGCCTAGATAGTAGAGATACTCATAAGCATTGATCACATCAAGGGGCTTGGAGGCCAGTATTAAATTAGATTTATCTTTCGAATTTTTAACCACGGTATATCAACCAATCTGAAGACGTTGGGCCCATAAGAATATAGAGCTAATAATAATTAGTGCAATTAACATCACTTGCCTTTCCTTTGGAAGCTCTTGGGATGCCATTACAATGATCGACATAAAAGATCCCATATATCTTATTATCTGATCAAAAAAGATATACGTTCCCGATACAAAAACCAACATACCTTGAGCAAAATAGAAAGTCCTGCTATTTGTTGGATTTTTGTACATCAGAAGATACATCAGAATATAAGTCATGAGACCAAATATACTTCTACCACCGCCATCGCTAGGAGCATTGCTTGCAAATAGAATAATCCCGATTATCAAGGGTGATATAAAGATTGCTTGTTCGATATCTATTGGAATCTTCCGATCAATTCTTATTTTATGAAGATAATATATAACAAACGGAACGGCCATCATATTATGTGTTAGCACGCCTAATGACATTCCAATAAGACGTATCAAGCCTTTTGTATAGATTATCGAATAAAGAAAAAATATAGTAGCAATGCCCTGCCTAAGATTTCCAATTACCATATCAAGCGAGTAGGTAATAAATAATGAGGAGATTAATAAAATAGTAAATAGTGTACTTCTGGTCGCAAATGAAAGAATTAAAGCCATGGAGCAGAAAATTAAATACTGAAGAAGTTTTACAGTATCTTCAATGGATATTTGTAGCACCTCCACCAGCAACACAATTAAACCACCCCATACTGGAGTCGTTAGATTGGAATTAAGGGCATAAACAATCGGATATTGAAAATTTACTTTGTATCGAGTGATATCATCCACCCAAGGCAAACTTTCATATATAAACAGGTCGAATAAAGCTATTGCTATTAAAGCAATAGAGAATTGGATAAATCTAATCAATTGTGAATATTGCCCTGATATAGTCTGCCGTTAAGTATCTCATTTGCAAATCCTGACTTGAAATCACTTATTGAGATAATTTTTTTATCAGATAGAGAGTCGAAAACTTTATCGCCTAATACGATAGATTCAAAGTCATTGCTCATGCAATATTCTACTGCTGAATAAATTATGGAATGCATTAGCCCCTTATCAAATAGAGCTCTATTGGACGCTGAGGAAGCATAATAACAATTTCTATCATCAGTAAAAAATAATCCTCCAGTTTCTAGCTTACCATCCAGGTATCCAAGAATTGCAAAGGCATGATTATTTTGGATTGCATCATATTGTCTATCCCAGCTCTCATCTGATCTAGTTTGTCTACCAGATGCTTGCAAATGTAATTTTTTAAAATCAAGAAAATTTTCTCTATTCAGAGACTCTGAATTCATAATTTTTATTTCTAAATTCTTCATTCCCCAATTTACTAATGATTTATAGCTTTTTCTAATAGAGGTTTTGTATTTATCCATATCAGCACCAACCTTGATAACACTGAAGTATTTATTAGATGGCTGAAGGCCAAAGCTAAGCAAGGATTCTTCTATTGCATTTACAGCATTCTCAATAAATAGAAAATTGATATTAATTGATTGGTGGGCACCTAAAAAGGAAGACAAAAGATTGCGAGCTTTTTTATACTGAGCTTTTTCTAAGTCTAGCTCCTGGGTGACAGCAGGTTGAAGAAAAAAATCTAGGCTGACCTCTAAACTAGTTACATTTTGAGAAAGATTACCAAAAATATAATTTGGCAACCCTAGCTCATTATTAATCTCGCTATCGAACTGCAATATTTTAGACTTATGATCAGGATTGCTGCTGTGAATCGCAGAATAATAAGCTTTGGCAGAGGACGTATATAAGGGTGAAAAAATATTTTTCATTACCTTTTCATTATAATTTAATTATAATGATTAATCTTTATAACTCTGGTTTGAAATAAAAATAATGCACAAAGAAGGCTTGATTCTTGTAACTGGAGCAGCTGGATTTATTGGTTTCCATTTAACAAAGTTTTTATTGCAAGAAGGTTTTCATGTGATCGGCGCAGATAGCCTAAATGACTATTATGACGTTAATCTTAAAACCAGTAGGCTGAATCAATTAAAAGAAATTAATTCAATTGCTGAGGGCACGTTTACCTTTGAGAAAGTAGATCTTGCAGATAAAGCATCTGTAGATAACTTATTCAGTAATTTTGATATCTCTTCTATTTTTCATTTAGCAGCTCAAGCTGGGGTTCGTTACAGCATTACTGATCCATATACATATGTAAAATGTAATATAGATGCATTTTTAAATGTCTTAGAAAATTCAAGGCATCACAACATTAGTCATTTAGTTTATGCAAGTACTAGCAGTGTCTATGGAGCCAATACTAAAATCCCATTCAGTGAATCAGATTCAGCGGATCACCCTCTCCAATTTTATGCTGCGACTAAAAGAGCTAATGAGCTAATGGCGCATAGCTATTCTCATTTGTATGATGTACCTACCTCAGGAGTAAGGTTCTTTACTGTATATGGTCCATGGGGAAGGCCTGATATGGCTTTATTTTTATTCACCAAAAATATTATTGAAGATAAGCCAATTGATGTTTTTAACCATGGAAATCATACAAGGGACTTTACTTACGTAGAAGATATTGTCCAAGGGTTATTTCAAATTCATAAAAAACCTCCAATTAAAAAAGAAAATTTAATGGGGGGTATTAGGCCTGACGAAAGTCTGGCCCCATACAGAATAGTTAATATTGGAAATAATAATCCTACAAAATTACTAGACTATATTTCTGCAATTGAAACCAAGTTAAATAAAAAGGCTATTACTAACCTCCTTCCTCTTCAACCAGGAGATGTTAAAGATACATATGCAGATGTTGGCAAATTAGTTAATGAATTTAATTATAAGCCTGAGGTATCTGTTTTAGATGGGGTGGCTAAATTTGTAGATTGGTATTTAGACTACTACAAAATAAAACCTTAGCTATCCTGTGATCAAGCAATTAAGTTGGCTTATTAAAGAATTTGGTTTTCAAACTAAGTTTGCATGGCTTTTTGTATTAATATTTTTTGCATCCATACTTGAGGCTGTCGGCATTGCCTCAATTCTTCCTTTAATTGGAGTTTTGCTTAATGAGTCTTTCTTGGACAGCATGCCCTCTTTCATGGAATCATTTTTTAATATTTTTAATGCTACTTCACACGAGGAAATAATATTAGTAGCTCTGATATTTGTGATTCTTTTATTTTCGCTGAAAACTATTCTATCCTTAGTGGCAATTAATGTTCAATACTCTCTTATCTATGGCTTTCAAAATAAATTGGGGATCAGGATACTAAGAAATTTCATCAAGGACTTTGACTTTCAGGTTACAAATGAGGAATCTGCATCAAAAATTACTAATACAATACATCATGAAGTTCACCTAATTTCGAGTGTTCTTTCTAACTGTTCGATGGTGCTTATAGATGCATTAATGGTTTTATTTATCTGTATCACTATTTTAATTGTTGGTTCCTATATCTCAGTGGGTATTTTTACGCTCTTTGGAATCCTCGGATATTTAATCATTAAAGTTACTGGCAAAAGATTAGCGTATTTTGGCAATGAGAGATTAATAATGGAGCAAAAGAGATTAAAAATAGTTACCGAGGGCCTTG
>Ga0115550_1002872_pt1 | contig 11581 bp, 8 predicted proteins | sample COGITO_mtgs_1005_FD_87177 | JGI IMG/M metagenome (GOLD analysis project Ga0115550, IMG submission 87177) | Pelagic marine microbial communities from North Sea - COGITO_mtgs_100511 | ecosystem: Environmental > Aquatic > Marine > Epipelagic | place: Germany:Helgoland, sampling site Kabeltonne... | reverse complement strand
TCGATTGCTTCGAGACGCCGGATAATTGATCCTCGATCAATTTTTCCGGCGGTCGCTTTAGAGTTCTCCCTAGAACTCTCGTTTACAGTCCCGCTAGAACCTTCGCTAGATTTCTTTACCGACACTTGCTCAGCACTGAAATACTGTTCCGCCATGGGCGCGATGCTACAGCTCTGTGGTAGTTCTTCCGCCGCCTCAATGGTGGCGTACATCTTGGGCAGAAAAATAAACTGCAACCATTCGGTGAAGGTCAGCAGGTCAATCGAAAAGGGTTCGGTGCTGAGCAGTGCCTCAGGCGCGGGACTCTGTTCCGCCCATAGCTTAGATTCCCGGAGCTCTTTTTCCAGGTCAAAAAGCAAATTAGCTAATCGGCTGTGACGTTCGCTCATGGACCCCACCCCTTTTTTTAACCCGGCTCTTTAAACAAGCAGCCTACCCAATCTCACGGCGGAAAGGCGGCAGGCCATTTAACAGCTGGGTGCCGTAGCGCTTGGTAATCAGGCGCTTATCGAGAATGGTGACTGTGCCTGTATCTTTTTCGGTGCGCAGCAGTCGGCCACAGGCCTGAACCAGTCTTAAAGACGCTATGGGCAGAGCAATATCAAAAAACGAGTTACCGCCCCGGGCTTCAATCCATTCCGACAGGGCTTCATGGAGGGGGTCATCCGGCACTGCAAAGGGCAGCTTGGCAATCACCACATGGCGACAGTAGTCGCCGGGCAGATCCACACCTTCGGCAAAGCTGGCCAGCCCCATCAAGACACTGGTGCGGCCTTGATCAATGCGCTCTTTGTGCAGGCGCACCATCTCACGGTTAGATAGTTGCCCCTGAATCAAAATATTTTTCTGCTGATCTTTGGAAAGATCGTCATAGACCTGTTCCATCTGCCTGCGGGACGAAAACAGCACTAATGTGCCACAGCGAGGCTCTTCGTAGTCGGCAAAGTGATCAATAATATAACTGGTGTGGGCATCAGCCTGATTGCCTTCAACCGCATCGGCCGGCACGCGAATTACGGCGGCCTGCTGATAATCGAAGGCGCCAGCGACAGTCATAAAGTGAGCGAAGTCGGGAATTCCGGTTTCCCGCTGCAAGGTTTGAAATGAGCCCAGTGCCCGCAGAGTTGCCGAGGTGACCACTGAGGCATAGCAGCTGCCCCACAAGACATCGCGCAACAGTTCCGCCGCCTGAATTGGGCTGGCATTTACTGATATATCCACATTGCCGCCGCTGTCGTCGAGACGCAGCCAGCAGGCCAATGGCATGTCGCCGGTTTTAATTTCGCGCTGCAATCTGTCCCACAGGGCTAAAAGCTGCTCTGCCCGGGATTGCCAACTGCCAGCTTGCTGATAGAAGAGCTCCACATCTGGAGCAGGAATGGGGTAGTTTTTGTCCCCCAGAGCATCATTTAGAGTATCCACCAAGACTTCCAGTCGCCCGAGCCAGCCGCTGGTCTGCTTGGCCAGTTGCGAGGCTATATCACGCAGCCCTTCCCCAATATCGCCATTGGCATATCTATAGCGTCCATCCTCTGGATAGTCGGCAGATTCCAAGGCTTGCTGCAGCATCGGATAGGCAAAGTTCAATAGCTCGATAATTTTTGTCGCTTCACGCTCAATGCGCGGCAGCTGTTCCGCCAGTGCGGTATCTTTTTCAAACAGAGGTGCCTGACCTTTGCACTGCTTCTGCAGGCGCTCTAGCCAGGTAATGCTGTTATTGACCCGACACTCGGCACCAAAGTGACGAATGGCGGTGTCACCAATACGGTGACCTTCATCGAAGATATAGATGCAGTCTTCTGGTGGTGGCAGAATCGCACCGCCTCCCAGAGCCAGGTCAGCCATGACCAGATCATGGTTGGCGACTATGCACTCGCTCTCTTCCAGTTCATTGCGAGCATTAAAGAAGGCGCACTGATTAACAAAACGACAGCGGCGACCACTGCACTGGCGGCGATCAATGGTCAGGGCGCGCCATTCCACGTCCTGTATGCGCGACTCCCAAGAGTCGCGGTCGCCATCCCAAGTGCCATCTGCGAGGGCGTCGGACATTTCGCGATAGAGATCCTCGGTTTGAACATTAGGGTTAAAGGCCTCTTCATCTTCGAAGAGAAACAGCCCGGCGTCTTTTGACTTAATGGCGTCTAGGCACTGTTCCATTTTCAGGTTGCAGGCGTAGCGTCCGCGCCCTTTCACCAGTGCGCAGCTATGGTCCCAGCCACAGGCTTCGAGGAGTTCCGGAAGGTCCTTGTGAATTAACTGTTCTTGCAGGGCAATAGTGCCGGTGGCCACTACCACGGTCTTTTTTAAGGCACGGGCTATGGGCAGTGCGGCGATTAAATAGCCGACGGTTTTACCTGTACCTGTGCCGGCTTCAACCACGGCCAAGCGTTTATCCGGGTCGCTGTCGGTAAGAGCGTTGGCCACGGTGGCAATCATCTGTTTTTGTCCGAGACGGGGACTCAGGTCGCGGGACTTTAAAAACTTGCGATAGCCCTGCTGGATTGTCTCTCTGACTTCTGCGTCTAACAAAAAATTAACATCCCTGTGTCGCCTGTAAATAATTGTCTACCGGAGCAGCATAGCTCTGGGTAATGATGGCCCGATAATCCTGTGGTGCAGAATTGAGACGGCTTTGGAAAGAAGCTTGTATATCAACCCAGTCGCAATCCGGCCAAAGCTGCTTGGCGCGTTCTAAGCCTTCGGTTTTGCCGAGCATTTGATAGGCGATTATATTGCTCGGAAACAGTTTGTACTGACTGTAAATCTGCTGATCTATAGCTGCAGCCAGTTGGTCTGCATTTTCTAGCTGATCGTTAAACTGGTTAGTGGTCTCGTTGTGCAATGCATCACCAAAGGCCACATGCACCCTCCCTTTATAGCCAACAAGCCCCTTCTGAATCGTGTCGAGATCCTCAAACTCCTGTTTGATATAGTCCCGTCCATTCTGGGTGGCGAATAGTTCGCGGCCCTTGTCCACATCACAGGGATCGTATTCATAGGAAATACTCACCGGCACTATAGCGAGCTCGCTGCTGGCCTGGGCAAAGCTCTGTTCCTTGTCCTTGGACAGGGCGAGCATTTTTAACAGTGCGGTTTCGGTGCGGTCCTGGCCATCTTTGGCGCGACCTTCTCGCTGGGCAATCCATATTGAGACGCCCTCTTGAGCAATGGAGTGACGGATATAAGCGGAGAGCTTTTTCAGCTCAGTGAGCTTTTCCCGGCGACCACTGATATTTCGTTTAACAATAAAGCTGCGATTAACCCGCATCAAATCCGCGGCAAAGGGCTTGCTCAGCAGATTGTCACCAATGGCGATGCGCAATGTGTCCATGCCGCTTTCGATTAGGGCCAAATTAACCATGGCCGGGTCCATGGCGATATCGCGATGATTGCTGAGAAACAAATAGGATTTTTTCGGGTCGAGCTTTTCTAGACCACTGAAACTAAAGCCATCGGTAGTTTTATCCACCAGTGCCTTCAGGGATACAGTGAGGTAACTCTGCAGGTCAGCCACCGTGCGCATATTTTTAGCGGCTTTAGAGAGGGCGCGACGCAGTAGTGGACGCAGCAGCCAGGGGCAGATTTTCGCCAGTAGTGGCGCGCGTCGCGATAGCAGCAGGTCGATAAATTCTGAGCTGGCAATCAGGCGCGCAATAACCGCGGGCACTTCACTGTCGTTGTAGGGACGAATATCGTCAAATTCACTCATTGAAACCTCTAAAGTACTCTTGATCTACATGCTCTATTAAAATTTCAGGCAGTTTTTTGAATACTTGGAACAAAAAACCATCGCCTCCACTTACTGGTGATCGGTGGTTATGGTCATGGGTTTTACTGCTGTCGAGAGTTGTACCAGTGAACCTCGCGAGAGAATTCGTCCACCTTGTCCACCACATCCAGCACCAAGGCAAACAGCGCCATACGGATCAACAGGCCGTTGTCGGTCTGGCGGAAAATAGCCAGATTGGGGTTGTCGTCAAGATCGCAGTCGAGCTCATTGGCATCGCTGCGAGAGTCCCTTGGCAGTGGATGCATAATCACCGTGTTGGGCTCGCAGTGCTGGGTATAGATGGCCTGATTGAGGCGAAACTTGCCGCGGTATAAATCCGCTTCGGCTTTGCTGGTAAAGCGCTCTTCTTGAATCCGGGTGGAATAGACAATATCCACATTGGCAATGCTGTTGTTCAGTTCATCGGAGACAGTCACTGTGACACCAGCGCTGCGCATCTGCTCGACAATGCTCTCTGGCAGGGCCAACTCTTTGGGCGAGATCAGCATCACCTGGATATTGTTGTAGAGGCTGAGCAACTTACTCAGGGAGTGCACGGTGCGGCCGTGACGCAGATCGCCGATCATGGCGATTCGCAAGCCGTCGATAGTGCGGCCCTTGGCCTCTAACTCGCGACCAATAGTATAGAGATCCAACAATGCTTGGGTGGGATGTTCGTTGGCACCATCACCGCCGTTCATAACCGGTACACGGCTGGCGCTGGCAAAGTCCGCCACCGAGCCTTCCTGGGGATGGCGCATACAGATGACATCGCTAAAACCGGACAATACTCTGGCGGTATCCTGCAGCGATTCGCCTTTCACTAGCGCCGAACTTTCAAAGCCGGCGGTCTCGCGAACTTCGCCGCCGAGCAGATTAAACGCCGAGCCGAAACTGACTCGGGTTCTGGTGCTGGCTTCAAAAAACATATTGCCGAGAATGGCGCCTTCAAGCACCCGGGTGACCCTTTTGCGCAGTGCATAGGGTTCCATTCGATCTGCTACAGAGAAAATCTGCTCAACATCCTGCCGCTGAAATTGGCTGATGGAAAGTATATGCGCGCCGGTGAAGTTCACGCGGTACCTCGGGGCAATTTAGTTGGCGGATTCTAGCCTGTTTGCCGGTGCTTCTCAATTACAACCGCAGTTCAGTTAAGCGCAAACCGCTCTGCCACCGATTGACTCCAGCTCTCCAATGCCTGAAGCACTCCGCGCTTGTGATCACTGAGGCTTGTGTCGGCGAGCAATTCATCCAAGGTCTTGCGGTTTTGCTGCAACGTTAGATAACCGGACTGCTCATCGGTGAGCCGCCAGCGACAACTGTCGAGCCAGGTCTGCTGCTCTTCGGTAGTTAGAGATTCAGGAAAATAACGGGCGCGGTAGCTAAACAGCAGTTGATTATAGCGCTGATCGGCAAAATAGAACTGCTGCTGACTAAAGTCCCTGGCTGTCGCGCGCCGCACTTCATCCAACAGGCCCTTGTCTTGGTTGGGCAAGAAACCGCCATAGAGCTGTTGCTCGGCATCGGATTTAGGCGGAAATGTTTGCTCACGAAATACTAGCTGCAGCTTGTCGCTTAGATCCATGCTATTGAGGCGCTGCCAGTTGCGTTCACAGCGCTCAAGGTCAATATCCAAGCGCTTGGCCGCGGCGGCATCCACCAGTTTGTGAGTGGTGACTACCGGCGCTTTATTAATATGGATTACCTTGAGGGGAATGCGCTCTGTGCCTTCGGGCAAATCGCTGCTGGCTGTAAATACCCGATCGCGAATTTGGTGTTCATTGAGGCTCACCAAAGCCTCTGGGTCGGCAGACAGATCAAAGCAAATAATGCCATTGCTGTTGGTTGGGTGCTGCGCCAATGGCATCATCAGTGCGCCATACATATTTTCTTTGGCGAGCATGCCAGAGATATGGAAAAATGGTTTGCGCGCTTTCAGGTCAAGCATTGCCGCAACCTGTTTTTTGCCGCGATTTTGTAGTGCATAGTCAAACAGTCGCGGCTGCTTTTCTTTAACTAGCTTGGCCATGGCAATGGTGGCAGTGACATCTGAGAGCGCGTCGTGGGCGGCTTCGTGAGCCAGGCCATTGGCGCTGGTTAGGTCTTCCAATTTAAAACTGGGGCGGCCGGGTTCGTGGTCTGGCCATTCGATACCCTCGGGACGCAGAGCGCGGCAGAGGCGCAGCATATCGATAATATCCCAGCGCGAGTTGCCATTTTTCCACTCTCGCTGATAGGGGTCATAGAAATTTCTATAGAGCGTGTATCTGGTCACCTCATCGTCAAAGCGAATACTGTTGTAACCGACACTGCAGGTGTTGGGTCGTGACATCTGCTGATGGATAGCATCAATAAACGCGGGCTCGGCAAGGCCTTCTTTGAGCGCCTGCTGGGGGGTAATACCGGTAACCAAGCAGGCCTGAGGCGCGGGCAGCAGATCTGGCTGTGGCTGGCAGTAGATCACCAGCGGATCACCAATCGGGTTGAGATCAAAATCGGTGCGCAGACCGGCGAACTGACTGGGTCTGTCGATGGATGGATGGATACCAAAGGTTTCGTAGTCGTGCCAATAGAATGTGTTGTCCATTTTTCATCCCCGCAGATATGCTGGCTTTCATTATCCATCACAATGATTTTTTATGCATAAAAAAACGGCGCTATCTGGATAGCGCCGTTTTAAGTACTAGGGCCAACTCCAATTAGAAGTTGTAGACTTCAGAAAAAGACATCTCGCCCACTACACGGCGATTGCGTGCGCGACCTTCATCAGTTTCGTTGGTGGCTACTGGCCGAGTTTCACCATAGCCCACTGCACTGATACGGGCAGCAGGAATGCCGTAATCTTCAACCAGTTTGGCCTTGACCGCCTTAGCGCGACGATCAGACAGGCTCATATTGTACTGGTCGGATCCACGGCTATCACTGTGACCCTCGAGCACCAGATCAATATCGTCCTGAGCTTTCATAGCCGCGGCAATAGCGTCTAACTGGTCACCATAAACCGCCAACACAGTGTCTTTGTTAAATTCAAATTCAACATTGAGTCGCACGGTGATGGTACGTACTTCTGGTTCAGCCTCAACTTCCGGCTCTGCTACTGGCTGAGTCACAACCGGCGCAGCCACTGGTGCTGGCGCAGGAGCAACTGACTTGCTACCAAAAACTTTGTTCAGGGAGAACTGCACACCCATATCTTCACCGTCTTCATCATGACCTGCCATGCCACGTAAATCGGCACGAAATTCGAGGCCGTGACTAAACCGTGTGCCCATACCCACACCTACCATGATCTGGGTGGAACGATCGTCATGATCGAGGGCGAGATTAGAACTGTCTTGGAAGTCGTACTGATTAACACCAAACAAGACATAGGGACGCCAGTCAGTAGCCTCGCTGTCGCTCATCCAAATCAGTGTATTGAGTGATAGTACATCGACATCGTCATGTCCCACATTGGCACCATAACCCAATTCTAAAGCCACATTATCAGACAGGTATTTTCCCACCTGAACACCGGCGGTGACTGTATTGTGGTCTTCGCTAACCGCACGTTCACCATCGAGATCGAAGTAACCTGCTGTTGCACCCAGATACCAGTTATCGGCCGCAGTTGTTGCCCCGGCCAGAACCAGTGCTGTTGCTCCGACGATTGTATGTATTGATTTCATTTTATTTCCCTTTTATGTTGAATGGCTCCTAACTGGAGCCTGTACTAAATATTGCTTTACACTCACCTAGCCTGTCTGGTTACTTTGCCCAGTGACTTCCCAGCCAAATCGAGCAGATCCACTTATTCAATTAAGTCTAGGTCAAAGTGAGTGTTTTTTCCTCAATTTTTGCCTGCCAAATTTGTGGGCCTATGCGATGCACTGATTCGCCCTTGGTATCAACTGCCACAGTGACCGGCATATCCTTGACCTCAAACTCATAGATCGCTTCCATTCCCAACTCTGGGAAGGCCACCACCTCGGCATGGGTAATCGCCTTAGACACCAGATAAGCGGCGCCACCCACAGCGATCAGATAGACCGCTTGATTGTCGCGAATAGCGTCTATACCAATCTGACCGCGCTCGGCTTTGCCTATCATTCCCATCAGCCCAGTCTCCTCGAGCATGGTGCGGGTAAACTTATCCATGCGCGTCGCTGTAGTAGGACCTGCAGGACCCACCGCTTCTTCACGCACTGGGTCAACTGGGCCCACGTAATAGATAAAGCGATCGGTTAAGTCCACCGGCAACTTCTCGCCAGTGGCGAGAATATCGGTCATTTTTTTATGTGCCGCATCGCGTCCGGTCAACATCTTGCCCGATAATAATAGCGTATCCCCCGGCTTCCAGGTGGCAATATCCTCTTGAGTGACTTCATTGAGATTCACTCGGCGTACTGATTCATCCGCTTCCCAGGTAATTTCTGGCCAATCTTCCAGATTCGGCGGGTCCAGTTGCGCTGGACCGCTGCCATCCAGATCAAAGTGCACATGGCGAGTGGCGGCACAGTTGGGAATAATCGCCACGGCTTTGTTAGCAGCGTGGGAAGGATAATCTTTGATCTTAATATCCAGTACCGTGGTCAGACCGCCGAGGCCCTGAGCACCAATGCCCAGTGCATTGACCTTGTCGAACAGCTCAAGACGCAATTCTTCATTGCGATTGCTGGCACCTCGAGCCTGGAGCTCGGAGATATCTATATGCTCAAGTAATGACTCTTTGGCCAGCAACATCGCTTTTTCAGCCGTGCCGCCAATACCTATGCCGAGCATGCCTGGTGGGCACCAGCCGGCACCCATAGTGGGAACCATTTTAAGCACCCAGTCGACCACTGAGTCTGAGGGGTTGAGCATGGCAAACTTGGATTTCGCCTCGGAGCCGCCACCTTTGGCTGCGACGTCGATTGAGACCTTATCCCCTGGGACTATCTCATAGTGAATCACTGCCGGCGTGTTATCACCGGTATTTTTACGCTCGCCATCGGGATCGCTGAGGATCGAGGCGCGCAATACATTATCTGGATGGGTATAGGCTTGACGTACACCCTGATTGATCATATCCGTAAGGCTCATATCTCCCTGCCACTGGACGTTCATGCCGACCCGAACAAACACTGTAACTATGCCGGTGTCCTGACAGATCGGGCGATGCCCCATGGCGCACATGCGGGAGTTCACGAGAATTTGCGCCATAGCGTCCTTCGCCGCTTTTGACTCTTCGCGATCATAGGCTTGTTTTACCGCCTGAATAAAATCAACTGGATGGTAATAGGAAATATATTGCAGCGCGTCAGCGACGCTGTCGATTAGGTCTTGTTGGCGAATAATAGTCATGCTGATTTTAGTCTCTGTGGTTTATTGGCTGGGCGGAGTGACAGCATTGCTAGCTGGAGCTGTGACTGGCGCAGATGAGCGTTTTTCAAGAGCGTAAATTTTTTGATTAGTCTGACGGCGGAAGGCATCCATAGATTCGATAGCTTCAGAATTGGCCTTGAGCTGACGGTCAATATTAGTCAGTGATAAGGGCACTGAAGCCACTTTATCGGACAGGTTGCGCAAACTGCTATTCACCGCATCTATATCCGCTGAGATCGCCAGATAGTTACCGCTGAGATTGGTCAGGCTGCGATTTTCTTTATCCACCCGAGCACTGAGCTCGGCGATGGATTTTTCAATGGCTGTGCGCTTGCTGGCCAGGAAGGCGATATCTTTTTTGTTGCTCTCAATTTTGGTTTTATTGATGTCATTGGTAACACCCCAGAGTTTACGAATTTCACTCCAGTGTTTTTTCAGCTCATCGGATTGCTTGCTAATATTTAGCTGCATAGCGGCACCGGACTGAGTAACCGATTCATCGGTGCTGCTCAGGCGCGACTCAAGAGATTCAAAGCGCTGCTGTAAGTCACTGTGCTTAGCAGACAGTGCAGCGAACTGCATCCAGCCAAATCCCCCTGCGCCAATCAGAGCCACAAGGATAATAAAGACGAGGATATTACCGCCACCGGAGCCATTGGAAGAGCCATTTGATGAACCGCCCCCGGGTCGCTTACCATCGCCCCCAGAAGAGCCTTTTTTGCCAGAGGATGGGGAAGTCGATGAACGACCGATCATATCGTCTCGTTCGGCGACAATAGGGTTGATTCGGGGTTTTTCCTCAGTCATTTTAAAATCCTGTTTAGTGAGACCTGTTAGGTAGCTCTACTAGAGAGACCAGCTAGAGAGCCCTGTTAGAGAGACCCGAAAGCTGAGCGCATTATACGCAAAATAATTTCCACCTACATCCGCACAATAGCTTATTTATCATCAACACCCAGTACTATTTTTCAAACCAACAGGCACAAAAAAGCCGACACTAGGTCGGCTTTTTTAACGCTTTTTTTAAACAAGCTTTGCTGTGAACAATTACAGCAAGTTAAGCGCCAGAACCATTACCGCAGTCAGACCCAGGCTTGAGTGAATCACGCCCTTGACTGTAGTCATTGGACCCTGCTTGCCAGCCAGTGCATTGACTTCAAGCAGTGCAACAATCACCAACATAACAATCAGGCCAGTGCCGCCAACCGCTGAGCCATAACCCTGACCCACATAGTGAGGACCAGCAAGCATGCCGAGCAACATAGGCGCAGAGAACAGCACGTTGGTGCGTGAAGCCAGCAGTGCCTTGGCGCCTGCAGCTGCTTTATCGCCACCTTCAACCAGACCCAGTGCAATCTTCTGTGCTGGCCAGATCACTGCCCATACATTGATAAACATCAGGATGCCCATTGCCGCGCCAACAATAATGTAGTTGTTCAACTGACCATTACTCGTGGCAATGTGCAGCAGGTAGAGACCTGTAATGAAAGTAAACATAGCGCCCCAACGGAACCACCACAGCGCACTGGGTGCCAACTTCGCTTTGGCATCAGCCAGAGCTTCTGGAGAAGCTTCTTTAAAGTAGCCGCCCTGAACAAAGTTGAAGTAGTACAGCATACCTATCCAAACGATTCCGAAAAGCACGTGGCCCCAACGGACTAGAAATTCAATTAATTCACCGGTCATAACAGACTCCCTTTTATATTATATTTAACGTATTGCGCCCTTGTGGACGGCGATTTTTCTTGGCGTCAATTGTTGAGGAAGAGCGCCTAAATAGCAATCACCTTAGGCCAGCAAAGGGGATTTTTTGATAGTTATTTGCCCTGAACAAATAAAAAGGGCAAAAAAAAGCCCCGCAGCAACTGCGGGGCTCTTCTTAAGCTTTATGGCTCCCTATCCAACACAGGTTATAACAACCTATGAAAAACAGGTCGAGAGGCAGATTTACATCATGCCGCCCATACCACCCATTCCGCCCATGCCGCCCATATCTGGCATACCGCCGCCAGCTGGAGCGTCGCTAGGTGCATCAGCAACCATGGCTTCAGTGGTGATCATCAGACCAGCAATAGAAGCAGCGGCCTGCAGAGCAGTACGTGCAACCTTGGCTGGATCGAGAATACCCATGGCAATCATGTCACCGTATTCGCCAGTCGCAGCGTTGTAACCGTAGTTACCTTCGCCTGACTTCACTTTGTCGACTACTACGGAACCTTCGCCGCCAGCGTTTTCTACGATCTGACGCAGTGGCGCTTCCATGGCGCGCAGAGCAATGCCCACACCCACAGTTTGATCGTTGTTGTCGCCAACAGTGTCTGCAATCTTCTGCAGTACACGAACCAGAGCAACACCGCCGCCAGGTACCACGCCTTCTTCAACCGCAGCACGAGTTGCGTGCAGGGCGTCTTCAACGCGGGCTTTCTTCTCTTTCATTTCCATTTCAGTGGCTGCACCAACCTTGAT
>Ga0115550_1002871_pt1 | contig 11582 bp, 9 predicted proteins | sample COGITO_mtgs_1005_FD_87177 | JGI IMG/M metagenome (GOLD analysis project Ga0115550, IMG submission 87177) | Pelagic marine microbial communities from North Sea - COGITO_mtgs_100511 | ecosystem: Environmental > Aquatic > Marine > Epipelagic | place: Germany:Helgoland, sampling site Kabeltonne... | reverse complement strand
CTAAGAAATTTCAGTTCCTCGATGCCACTGCACTGAAAAGGAAGACGCTGAGTGCTCAGAAAAAATAGTGACGAAGTCTCATCAAAGATACGATGCCCTCCAGTGTCATGGACGGACACCAGAGGGCACCGTTTCCTAGGGTTTAGTGTGAATGGCCGGAATGGTCGTCTTTCTTTATCGGCATCTTTCCATGCTTAGAATCGTCAGAATGTTCTGCACTTCCGGCGATTTTCTTTTTAACGCTGCCGCAACGTAGCATCATCGATCCGTAGTATGGGTTGGATACGGTTTTCTCGGACTGGATCCACTGACCGCCTTTGTTATCGAATGCCATTGGGCAGAATGCGGTGTAAAGCGGTGTGTCGGCGGTAGTGCCGACATGCTGAATCAGCGAGGTCATCTGCTGGGACAGATCCAAAAAGGCAGTGCGTGCCACTTTGATGTCTTCCGCCCCTGAGATTGTCTTTGCTGGATTGCTCAGATCCATGGCTTCTTCGTGAGCTCCCCCCTCGTGCGGCGCATGTTTCATCGCTTTAAGAAAAGCGGCGGCGCCTACTTGAGCAGCTTGCAGATCGTCAGCCGCCAAGCCTTTTTGCATGGAGAGGTATGGATCGACTAATGTATCGACGAACGTAGGTTTGAAGGCGTCACTGTGCGCTTGAAGCACAGAAATGCTTAGTAGTAGGCCCAGAGCCATGTGTAGTATGTTTTTCATATTTCTATCTTTATTTTTGTATTACTATTTTTTGGGTGAAGTGAACCGGTGTGCGATTTCCGCTAGTCCGCAGTAAAGCACGGGCACCACGAAGATGGTGAGGATGGCGAGTAGCATGCCACCGAAGGATGGAATTGCCATCGGGAGCATAATGTCAGATCCACGCCCGGTAGAGGTGAGCACTGGAAGTAACGCCAGAATCGTAGTGGCACTCGTCATCAAAGCAGGACGCACGCGACGCGACGCGGCTTCGATCACCCGCTGGTGAATCTCGTCCCGGTTCATCGGAGGTGATTCTCTGAAGCGTTGTTCAAGATAGGTCGACATGATGACGCCGTCGTCGGTTGCGATGCCGAACAAAGCGAGAAAACCGACCCAAACGGCGACACTTAGATTGATCACGTCCATCTGGAAAAGTTCACGCAGATTATGCCCAAACAAGTTCAGGTCAAAGAACCAAGGCTGCGCATACAGCCAGAGCATGATGAATCCACCCGACCAAGCGAATGCGATCCCAGAGAAGACGAGCATGGTGGTGGCAAAACGCTTGAACTGGAAATAGAGGATCAACCAAATGGCGAAGAGCGCAATAGGCAGAACGACACGTAGCCGCTTCTCTGCACGCACTTGGTTCTCGTAGCTACCCGTGAATTTATAGCTCACTCCGGCTGGTATGTTGAGTTCGCCACTATCGATTTTTTGCTGAAGAAACTCGCTAGCCTGCTCAACGACTTCAACCTCAGCAAAACCGTCGCGCTTATCAAAGATGACGTAGCCGACAAGAAAGGTGTCCTCACTCTTAATCACTTGAGGTCCTCTGACGTAGTTAATCGAAGCCAGCTCACGCAGTGGAACTTGAGTGCCATCGGGTGCAGCGACTAAGACCTGTTCAATGGATTCGATGCTGTCACGCCGCTCGCGCATATACCGCACGCGGACAGGATAGCGTTCACGACCTTCGACCGTCATTGTAATCGGCTTTCCGCCAACGGCAACCTCGATCACGTCCTGCACCATTTTAATTGTGATACCGAAGCGGGCAATGGCATCACGATCGATGTCGATTTCCAAATAGGGTTTGCCGACAATTCGGTCGGCCAACACGGCCTCGGCTTTGATGGAAGGCACCTGCTTGAGAGAGTCCTCGATGTCCAACGCGACCTGTTCGAGTGTTTCCAAATCCGGGCCGTAGACTTTCAGGCCCATCGGTGCCCGCATACCACTTTGCAGCATGACGATGCGTGCGGCAATAGGCTGAAGCTTAGGTGCGGAGGTCGTCCCGGGGATCGTGGCTGCCTTTACGATTTCATCCCAGATATCGTCAGGACTCTGAATCTCGTCGCGCCACTGTCGGAAAGGACGACCGTCTTCATCCGCTACTAGATCGCCGGATGCGTCGCGCTCAAACACGCCCGCAGCGTGATCATAAGCAAAAGTCAGGATCCGACCATCCTCATCGCTTAGATACTCCGACTTATAATTGATAATCGTTTCGATCATGGAAATCGGCGCAGGATCGAGCGGACTTTCAACGCGCCCCAATTTACCCACCGCCATCTCCACTTCTGGAATCGCGTTGATTGCCATGTCCTGTTTGCGCAGCACATCCATGACCTCGCCGATGGAGGCATGCGGCATAGTCGTTGGCATCAAAAGATAGGAACCTTCATCGAGGTCCGGCATAAATTCTTTGCCCAACCCGGGCACTGCATGGGCCACTGCTACATAGGGATCAGATTTTTTAACAAATTCAGGCATCCACCCAAAAACCTTCCCCCAGCCCAACCAGATTGTGAACCCGAAAAGAATAATACACACACAACCAGCGAGAAAAACTGTTTTCGCTTTTAAGAGGAAAGCGAGGATACGCCCATAGAAATGGACGAACACATAGAAGAATCCTAAAAGTCCACCAATGGTGAGAACGACAAAGAGAAAGTTCATCAAAGTTGCTTCTACACCCAATGGCTTCCAGTCTGCGGCCAAGAACCACGCAGTGATGAGTGCGACTGTAAGACAAATCACATAACGGGAATACTTTTTGAGGAAGCCGAGCCATCTAGGGACGGCCTTCGCTTTTTTTCGTATCCGTCTCGCCAATACCCAGTGTGCCAGTGGAGGTATAATCGTAATCGCCACAAGGATAGAACCGATCAGCGCGAACGTTTTGGTATAAGCGAGCGGCTGAAACAATTTACCCTCTGCAGCCTGCATCGTGAAGACAGGCAGAAAGCTGATCACCGTTGTGAGCACAGCGGTGACCACTGCCCCACCCACTTCGCTACAAGCTCGGTAGACGACTTCCAGACGATTCTCATCCGGTGGTGCTTTGTCAATATGCTTGAGGATGTTCTCAACCAGAACAACACCCATATCCACAATGGTGCCAATCGCGATCGCGATTCCAGATAGCGCGACGACGTTCGCATCGACTTTAAACAGCTTCATGCCGATAAAAGAAAAGAGCACCGCGAGTGGCAACACACCTGCGATCAATGAAGCGCTGCGCAAATGCATCACCATGAGCACGACAACGATGATCGTGACGAGTATCTGTTGCCGCACGGCATTCTCCAGCGTGCCGAGGGTCTCGTAGATGAGGCCGGTTCTATCATAAAAAGGAACCACCTCGACTTGGCTGACTGTGCCGTCTTCAAGCGTCTTTTTAGGCATGCCCGCCGAAATTTCACCGATTTTTGCTTTCACCCGCTTGATCACTTCGAGCGGGTTTTCTCCATAACGCGTGACGACAACACCACCGACTGCTTCAGCTCCCGCCTTGTCCAATGCGCCACGCCGCAGCGCGGGGCCGTATTCGATAGAGGCGATTTGATCGAGCGTCACCGGCACATTGTCGCGTTGGGTAATGACTGTCTTACGAAGGTCATCCAGACTATCGATAAACCCCAGCCCCCGAATCACGTATTCAACCGCATTGATTTCAATCGTGCGCGCTCCGACATCGAGATTGCTCCCCTTAACCGCGGCAAACACTTCATGTAACGCGACATCATAGGTCCGAAGTGCATCCGGATCGACGTCGATCTGATACTCTTTCACATAGCCCCCGATAGAGGCAACTTCGGCGACCCCGTCGACACCCTGCAGCGCATAGCGCACATACCAATCCTGCGTGCTACGTAGCTCGTCCAAGTCCCAGCCACCCGTTGGATTACCGTCCGTGTCCATGCCTTCCAGTGTATACCAAAAGACTTGCCCTAAGGCGGTGGCATCCGGCCCCAACTGGGGTGACGCTCCTTGCGGCAAGGTGCCCGATGGCAGGCTATTGAGCTTTTCGAGGATGCGACTACGCGTCCAATAAAACTCAGCATCTTCCTTGAAGATGATATAGATCGAGGAGAAGCCGAACATCGAGTAACTGCGGATCGTCTTCACTTCTGGCAGACCCAGTAATGCAGTCGTCAGGGATATGTGATTTGATCTTCGATATCCTGCGGAGAGCGCCCCATCCACTCGGTGAAAACAATTTGCTGGTTCTCGCCGATGTCGGGAATCGCATCGACGGGAACCGGATCGCGTGGCAAGAAATCAGACTCCCAATCAAAGGGAGCGACGGCAATTCCCCAGAAGATGAGAACGACGGTGAAGAGTATGACGACCAGCTTGTTCTCGAGACAGAAACGGATGAGCTGATTGATCGGATTTTTTGGATTGGTGCTCATAGTTTAGAAGGCTTTAGAGATCATCCATATTGCCATTCCCATCATCATGAGATTCTCGGTGAGGGAAATGAAACCTAGTGGCACGTCGCTCCCCCCGCCGACACAGGCGCAGCTCAAGTCGCGCTTATCAATATAGACTGCTTTTATAATCGAGATAGCACCAAGCGTCGTCGCCAGAAGAACGATGGGAGCGACGACCCAGATAAAGAGCCCCGAGATCATCAAGATTCCACCAATCGCCTCGATAAAAGCATAGACGTAAGCGTAAGGCACATAACGCCGTGCGAGCAGATCGTATTGGATGAATCCGTTAGCGTAGGACTGCAGATTCTGGAGTTTTAGAACACCCAACACGCACATGCTGAATGCGATAAATAATTCGAGAACTGGTATGATATGGAGACTACCGTGAATTGCCCATGCCGTCGTCAAGGCCATCCCAAACGTGACTGCGAAGATGGCGATGATTGGTTGATAGGTCTTTCCTTCCTTCGGATCGGAGCCGAGCTTCAAGTGCTCACGCAATTGGTCATAACCGCCGATGAGTTCTCCATCGATCAAGATCTGCGGCGTCTCATCGACACCGTTTTCTTCTTTATATCGCTTATTCGCATCCATCGATTCGAGATGACGGTCATCAACTTCGTATCCATTGCGCTTCAATAAGTCCCAAGCCTTGATACCCCAAGGGCACAGGTGATCGGGTGTCACCATTCTGTAGATTATCGCCTTTTTCTTCATTGTTAAGTTCTCTTAAAGATTAATGTTTGTGTTCAGCTTCTTTAGTGAGCTCTGGCTCAACAAGCAGACCTTTCACTTCGCCACAGCGTAACATCATGTCCCCGAAGTAAGGGTTCAGGAGTGAATCCTCAGCTTGAAGCCAACTGGCTCCACGGTCGCCGTAAACCATCGGGCAATGCATCAGATAGAGATCCGTTTCAAATGAGTTCGGATTGGATTCCACGGCTTCGATCAGTGCGTTCGAAAGCGTCTCAAAATGAGGCCGTCTGATCGCATCCAGACTGTCTGCTGCAAGCATCGCATGTATCAAATCGGGAATATCCCCCTCATGACCGGTTGCCTGCATCACCGACTTTAGAGCAACTTTTGATGCATCCAAATCATCCGCAGCAAGGGCGGCTTGCAGCTTCAAATAACCGGGCACCAAAGACACAAACAATTTCTCGGAATTCGTATCTGTAGCCGCTTCGATCTCAGCGCCTTTCAAACTATCCACCTTCGATTTAACCTCACCACATTTCAGCATCATCGCTCCATAGTAAGGATTCTGAAGGGGCTCGGTCGCTTGAATCCAATCGGCTCCACGGTCATCATAGACCATCGGACAGTGCATCACGAGAAGCCCTTCGGGAAAGCTCGATGGCGTATCCATGACTGCTGCGATCAGCGAATTCGAAAGTGTTTCAAAATGCGGACGCCGGATCGCATCCAGACTATCCGCTGCGAGCATCGCATGTATCAAGTCGGGTAGATCGCCTTGATGGCCGGTTACCTGCATCATCGCTTTAAGCGCCGACTTGGATGCGCCAAGATCGTCGGCGGCCAAGCTCGCTTGTAATTTCAAATAGTCATCCAATAAAGAGAGTGCCATTTCCACTGACAGCGCAGGTGGAGCCGGAGCCATAGCCATCTCGCTGTGGTCATGTCCGACAGTCTCAGAGCCAGCGTCTGGATTCATCATACTGGGCTTTGCCTTAATTTGAAGTGCACTATCAATCTTGAAGGCTCCATTAGTGACGACCCGTTCGCCCACTTCGAGGCCTGAAGTAACAACGTAACTATCGCCAGCCCTCACACCCAACTCGATTTCCCGCCCTTCATAAGTCGGGCGATCCGCATCAGGTTTTTCGACGTAGACAACGGCCCGCTGCCCCGTCCGTAAGACGGCTGTAGACGGAACCAAAATCGAGGCACCGCTACTATCGCTTGAACCACTAACTGTCGCCTCGACAAACATTCCAGGTTTCAGGCGAGCTTCCGAGTTGGGAACATTGACACGAACGGGAACGGTTCGAGTAGCCGCATTGATCTCTGGTTCGATAAAAGCGACCTCTCCCTCAAAGGCTTCACCGGGAAACGCTTTTAAAGAAAGCGCCGCTGATTGGCCTACCTTCAGCCATCCCAGATCTGACTCGTAGGCATCCAGTTCAGCCCAGATATTACTCAGATCAACGATACGGAAGAGGACTTCACCTGCTTTAAGGTAATCACCTTCACTTACATTTTTGGCCACAACGACCCCGCCCACCGGTGCTTTGATCGTAAAGTGATCCTGCGCTTCGCCGTTATCAAGAATCGCATCAATTTGCTCGGGCAACAGATCCCAGAGACGGAGCTTCTTGCGAGCAGCCACGGTGTAGATGCTTTCGGGGTCGGCTCGGTAAGCATTGAGCAATTCACGTTGTGCGGTGCGAAGTTCGGGGCTGTAGACCTTGGCTAATGGATCGCCAGCACGAACTTTCGCACCCGTAAAGTTGACGAACAGTTCATCGATACGTGCAGGAAATCGTGCAGTGAGTGATTTTTCCAAAGTCTCGTCATAGCCGAGCTTTCCGACGAGGCGGATGTTTATCTCGGGAGACTCTTCTTTAACCAGAGTCGTTTGAATATCAGCCAATGCGCGCGAGCTCTCGCTCATGCTTAAAACACGTTCACCTTCGTCACCGTCGCTATCATTTGCGAGGGGAATCAGGTCCATGCCGCAGATCGGGCAATCGCCTGATTCCGGCTGTTGAATCTGAGGGTGCATGGAACAAGTCCATACTTCTGGCTCGCTAAGTTCGGCGTCCCCAGTCCCATGGTTGTGGCCAACGGCATCTTGCGATGCTTTAGAAGGCAGGAGGAATCGACCTGCAAGCAGACCGAGAATTAACAGCCCGAGAGCCATAAGTATTTGTTTCGTTTTCATTCGATTTAAATTTTCCGTTCTAGATTATTCGCCGATCAGGGCGTTGATTTTGGCGACCGCTTGACGCGCGTTTGCGGCGGCTCGCCAGTAGTTCAGTTTCAGTTCGAGCAAGGAGCGCTCGCTATCGATCATTTCCAGAGCACTGAGCTGGTCGCTCTCGTAGGCGGCTCTCGAATTATCCAAAGCTTGGTCCGCCAGCGGGATCAGCGTCTCCTCGTAGCGTTGCATACGCCTCGCGCTATCCTGAAAGGACGCCAGCGTTGCACTCAGCTCGGCCTTTAGTGCCAACTCTCTATTGAGGTAGGAGCTGTCTACAGAACGCCTGTTTGCCTTGGTCGCACGTATGTTGGCACGATCCTTCCCCGCCCAAATCGGGAGACTGACGGCCAAAGAGACATTCCATGGATCCTTGCCTGCATCTCGCGCCGCGATACCGCTGCCATCGACTTGAATGTAGTTCAGCCCCACCGTGAAATCAGGACGACGTGCCAATCGGCTCAACTCCGCTTGCTGGCTAGCTCGAATGCTACTTTGACGTAGAGCCAGCAGCTCAGGGTTATTTTCAACTAGTTTCCGATGGAACGAGCTTGCGTTGTCTACTGACGGCCCAACCCCTTCTAGTTCACCAGCTAAAGAGAGCTGAGCTTCTGGCATCGCAAGCAAGGCAGCTAATCGATGGCGTTGTTCGATTCGCTCCTGTTCGAGTTTATCCAGATCATCTCGCTTTCGCTCATACTCCAGCTCCAGACGAAGCATGGAATTAACCGAAGCCCCGCCGCTGACTTGCTCCTCTACGATAGAACGCATGTCCTGTATGAGCCCTAAGTTCTGCTCTGTCGTTATGACCGAGTTCTTCAAATAAAGTAGCTCGACATAAGTAATGGTTACCTCCCTTTGAAGCTGGGCCAAAGCGTGCTCATAGGCAAAGCCACTCATGTTGGCATCACTCAAGGCGATATCTTTACGCGTAGAGAGCTTACTCAGCCAGGGCACCGTCTGGCTAAACGAATAGATGGCCTCTTGCGAACCTGTTCGTGTCTCCACGGACTCACCGAAATAGGAAACTTGTAGTTTCGGATTCGGCAAGGCATTCGAAGCGCCAACGCGCTCCGTTGCACTCAGGCGACTTTCACGAAAAGCCTCTAAGCTAGGATTTTTCGACTCCGCCCGTGCAAGCGCTTGGTCGAGACTCAGACTCTCCGCCTGTGCGAATGAAATGGATAGCCCCAATAGAAGGCTTAGTTGAGTGCCACGACAGGCACCCTTAAAAAAGTGTTTTGTATACATAGATCATGATTGATTCGGTAATTGCTCAAAAGCCTGTCATCCCGAATAGGACGTGGCATGGATGCGCCGCACAAAAGCGGCACGTTAACAACACGGATCAATCAGATCCTATAGACACAATACACCTGTGATAACGAAACAGGTGGGGACCCAAGCACTGACTCTAGCACCTTGGGATGAATTAATTCGACAACTGGTTCATAGACCAGCAAGTCGCGAACAACAAAAAGCACTGGAAGTAGCGAAAGCGTGGAGTTGTGAGTGCCCGCCTCCTTATTAGATGTAATTTCGAAGTCATCTAAAGCTTTGTGCGGACAATTCTCTGGATCATGCTGATCTTGCGAACTCTGCTGATCGCCAGTGCTCTCACAGCAACTCGGAATCGCTGCCACTCCAGAATCATCCGCAAACAAACCCGCCGCCGTGCAACAGCAGAACGGATTAAAGATGGCGAGCGCCATCAGCAGATGAATGAAGTTAGAAAACATTTCTCAGTGGATTACTTAATAGGTAAGAATGATACAAACATTTATTATTCCCAAAACAATATGATTAACTCACCCGAACAAATACCAACTGGAGTAACACGCGGTTGGTATATGAATCTGTTAAGCTGTAATGATCGACTAGTGTGGTAAATATACCCCCTAGACAGCTCACTCAAAGAAACATCGGTGAAAAATTAAATGCAAAGCCTTGACTTAAATGATCTATCGGCGAACTAGTTAAATCAGTGAAACGCAAAATAACAGCAGTTGCTCTCTTGAGCTTGTTTGCTTGGAACGTCCTCTTTGGTGGCGTCGGAGGACTGTTGCTGTGTCTTAACAAAAGCTCGGACCTCTCTCCCGAGTTGAGCTCCGCCAAATGCTCTGACTGTCCGCCTGTGTGTGTTAGCGGACTAGCTGAGGAGCGTCGTTTCTCAGACGAAGACTCCTGTGTGGACCTTGAACTTAAAGCAGTCGAACTACCGCAAGTGTGCATCGACAAAGGAGAATCCATTCCGACTTTGACTGCACTTCAATCTGCGGGATCCGATGTCTCCGCACCGAATTTTACGTTAAAAGAAATTGCTCACATTGTTCAGGCTCAGGCACCGCCGGAGTTGATGGACACGTGTGTGCTCGTCGCGCAGACCGTAAATCTGCGTCTCTGATATTCTGATAAAGTTAGTTGGTTAGGCCCTCTCGTTGAGGGCACCTCCACTGCGCAAACCACCTTCTGTGGATTCGCAGTATTTAACTTCTATCAGGATTTTTTATGCACCTATTTTCTAAACGTAAACAAAGCATGCCCACTCGCGCATGTATCTACTATAAACCATTTACTATTGCCTTTGCGATCTGCTCCTTCGCTGCGGGCACACTCTCAGCCGCGCAGGCGAATACAATTGATCCGCCACACGTCGGCGAACCTCAGGGCGAATTGACTCTTCGGAAAGCTTACTCTTACGCGCTGGTCAACAGCCCTAGACTAGCGGGATACGCAATCGACATCCGGATTGCTGAAGCTGAGACACTTCAGTCAGGACTCCTTCCAAATCCTGAACTGGAGGTCGAAGCGGAGGAGTTCGGTGGCTCCGACGAGACGTCAGGTTTCGACAATGCGGAATCAACCGTGCTACTGAGCCAGTTGCTTGAATTGGGGGGGAAGCGCAAACATCGAGTAAAGACTGCAAAGTTGAGCGAAGACGTGAGTCGATTCGCTTACGAACAAGCCCGTATGCTTCTGCTTACGGAAGTCTCTAAGGCATTTATCTCAGTATTAGCGGCTCAGGAGCAATTGGAGTTACTTCAGAAAAACGCTAAGCTGGCATCGGAAGCGCTCGATGGAGCGAAAACGCGGGTAGAAAGCGGTGAAGCTTCTCCACTCGAACAGCTCAAGGCCCAGTCTGTCTTGGCATCTGAAGAAATCAGTGCACGGCAAGCCGAACGGAAGTTGGATGCAGCAAGGCGTCAACTCGCCGAACTCTACGGCAGCGACGATCCTAAGTTCTCCCACGTGTCCGGAAAGTTACGACAATCAATACAGCTGCCGACGCAGCTATCTTTGAAGCAAACCTTAGAGCGTCATCCCGAGATGCTTCGCTGGGCGGCACTCCTCGAACAACACCGCCAGGTTGTTGCTCTTGAAGAGTCAAAGGCGATTCCAGATCTGACCGTGGGTGTCGGACTCAAACACTTCAACGGGGACGATAACCTATCCGGCGTCGTTCAATTCAGTGTGCCGCTTCCGCTCTTCGACCGGAACCAAGGTAATATTCGAAAGGCGCGAGAAGAACTCGGCAAAGCACATGAAAACTCACGAGCAATCCGTATCAACGCCTTAGTCGCGTTGACGAGCACCCATCGAAAGCTGGAGTTCCTGCGTGATGAAGTGGAGAACATCGAACGGAACCTTTTAAGCTCATCTCAAAGCGTGCAGGAAAAGACCTGGCGTGCGTATCAGGAAGGCAAAGCCAGTTATCTGGAAGTCATCGACGCACAACGGATGTTTGCCGAAGCACGCATCCGACACACAGAGACGCTGGTCGAATACAACAAAGCCTTCTTCGAACTGGAAGCCTTAGCTGGACGTCCGCTTTCAGAGATCAATTCGAATGAGAACAACGAATACGAAAAATTTTAAATAAAACAGAGATCATACATCATGAAAAAACTCATCAATATATTTGGATGCACCGCGCTACTCGCGATTGCACTTGTCTACGCCTCAAACTCACTACTCGCCGACACGGATTCGAAAAAAACCGCCAGTCCTGAGAACGCCGAAGATTGTTCAAGCTGCGAACAGACGTGGCTCCGAAAGCTACAGCACTTTGCGAAGCTCATGGAGTATCTGCTGACCTCTGTTATATCTGTGATCCATCAAAAAGGGAAGCAGGACGACTGTGGTGCAATGGACACGACCGCTACGAAGATCGTTGCTGGATCTGCCAGCCACAATTGGAAGACAAGGATCGGCTTTGGTG
>Ga0115550_1002859_pt1 | contig 11616 bp, 12 predicted proteins | sample COGITO_mtgs_1005_FD_87177 | JGI IMG/M metagenome (GOLD analysis project Ga0115550, IMG submission 87177) | Pelagic marine microbial communities from North Sea - COGITO_mtgs_100511 | ecosystem: Environmental > Aquatic > Marine > Epipelagic | place: Germany:Helgoland, sampling site Kabeltonne... | reverse complement strand
ATCATTGGGTAAATTCTGATAAGATATAGGATATTTTATCGTAGTGTCATATTCTTTAGATAGCTTCGTCATACACCAAAAAACAAAAGATAAAAGTATGAATAAGATAAACTTATGATACATTTTTTTTTGAGTTAGTTTTTTTGGGTTCATATATTTCTAATTTTCTGCAAGCTACTTAATCCCTTAGGAAAGCCAAAATTTACTGCAAAAAAAAAGTGAGCTAAATGCTCACTTTTTTTATTTACTTTTTATTTTACTTTTTAGCTGGAGCTGGTGTCAAATATTTTTGACTCAACTCAACTGATATCGCTGCTCGTTCAAATCGTATTTTTCCTGCACCAGTTTCTATGGTTACAGTTCCTTCAGTTTCGTTAATGTCTATTAACTTACCATGGATTCCACTAGAAGTAACAACTTTGGTTCCTTTTTTTAGTTCTGCTAAAAACTTCTTTTCTTTTTTACGTTTTTTATTTTGAGGTAAAAACATAAAAAGATAAAATACAACAAGAAGTGCTAACATTGGAAGCATCATTCCTCCAAAACCTCCAGAAGGAGCCGCTTGTAATGCTATGGTTTGAAATATCATTATTTAGCTTTAGGTGTTACAGAACCTGTAAGTTTTAATATTTCTCTTCCTTTAGCTGTATTTGTATACAAGGTTAAAGTTTTAGATTGTCTGTTTGGTTTACCAGCTGTATTAAATTTAGCCAATATCTCCCCAGATTCACCTGGTTTAATTGGTGTTCTTGGCCATTCTGGAACTGTACATCCACAAGATGGTTGAACTTTTGTGATAATTAAATCTGTTTTCCCAGAATTAATAACAACAAATTTGGCTTCTACAACATCTCCTTCATTAACAGTCCCGAATTGAAACTCGGTTCTATCAAATTGAATCTCTGCAGCGCCTTTACTAATTTCTACATCTCTTTTTTTAGCCTCTTTTACATTTTCTTTTTTAACTTTTGATGATGCATTTCCTTCGTTACAAGAAATGAAAATCATAGTTGATAATGCCAATACTGTTGTTATAAATATTTTTTTCATGATTTAAAAATTTTTGTAAAAATAATAAATTATAATAATCCTCTACCAACTTTAACTAATCTTTTCTCTTTTTCAAATTCTTTAGAGAGTTTATCTAAAACTCCATTTACAAAATAACCGCTTTTTTGGGTAGAATAATCTTTGGCTATTTCTATATACTCATTAATAGTAACTCTAGTTGGTATGGATGGGAAATATAAAAACTCGCTAATTCCCATCTTAATTAAAATCATATCCATGCCTGCAATTCTATCAGATTCCCAGTTTGGAGTATGCGTTTTAATATCGTTTTCAAAAGTATGGTGATTTAAAATAACCTTTTTAAACAGTTCTGAAACAAAGTTTTCATCGTCTTCATTTTTATACAAACTTCCCAACATAAAGTTTCCGTTAGAATTCTGATTATTTAAAGATCTAATGACCCAAGTATTAACAAATGGAATGTCGTCTACCCAAGTAATGATTTGATCTTCAAAATAATCTGAAAGCTTTTGATTTGGAGCAATAATATCTCTAAAAAATTCAATCACAAAGCTTTTATCTACTTTATAAGAATCTTCAATAGTATTTAAATATCTAGAAAATAAATCGCTTTTCTGTAGCTTCTCCCATATGATCTTCACATATTCATCATCTAATAACCAATTGTTTAATTTATGAGCTTCAACATAAATTAATAATGAATTACTCTCTGCTAATTTCTTAATCAATTTATTCTCAACAAATTTTCTATTTGGAGATAAATCTTCTTTGGTTGCTAAATATTTTTTCTTTGAGATTTCTAGTTTCTGTTCAGCCAATTTCTGAACTTCAACTAAAAGTTGTAGAAGTAAAACATATAAATCAAACATTTTTTTGATACTATGTTTTACAAATTTTTCTTCTTTAACGATATCATCGTTATGAGACTGAATCATCGCATAGACAGATTGCATTACCTTAACTCGTATATGTCTTCTATTGATCATTTAAAGAACGTGTTTTTTATAAAAAATAGCGAAAGATAAAAAATCAACCGCCTTGCAAAAATATAATTATTTCTTTAGGTGCCTTAAGAGTTTCTTTCTTTTTTACAAATGAAGCTTCTATTTTTAAAAATATAAATTTTTAAACCTCTGAAATTACAAAACTAAATAGCACTCAAAACCTTCATATAGTTGATAATTATTGCTTTTAAACCCGTATCTTCGTTGCTGCAAAAAACGATTTGTTATTCCTTAAAATATTCTTGTTTTAATTTATAATTCCTCAAGTTTCAACAAATCAATTGCTTTTAGATGTTAATTAACTAAAAAACAATAACAAAACTCATTAATGAAAGCCTTAAGATATTTAGATAAGTATTTTTTGAAGTATAAGTGGCGATTATTAGTTGGTATCTTTATTACGATACTCTCCAAAATATTATCCCTGCAAATTCCAAGAATTATAGGAAAATCGCTCAACGCTGTTGAGAGTTATATGAAAGGGGAATTAATTGATAAAGCTGCTGTAAAAGAACAACTTCTTTTGAATATATTAATTATTGTTGGCGTAGCTATTTTAGCTGGTTTTTTAACCTTTTTGATGCGTCAAATGATTATTGTAACTTCTAGATTGATAGAATTTGATCTCAAAAATGAGATTTACGAACAATACCAAAAATTATCTATCAACTTTTATAAGAAAAATAGAACGGGTGATTTAATGAATCGCATTAGTGAAGATGTTTCTAAAGTGAGAATGTATTTTGGACCTGCTGTCATGTACACAATGAATATGATTTTTTTATTTATCGTTGGTTTTACGCAAATGATAAAAATTGACCCTGTTTTAACAATGTACACGTTAATTCCTTTTCCAATTTTATCAATTTCAATCTTTTATATCAGCAAAATAATCAATCAACGAAGTACAGTTGTACAAGAGTATTTATCAAAACTAACAACCTACAATCAAGAGTTCTTTTCTGGAATAAATGTTGTAAAATCCTACGGTATAGAACCTATGGTTATCGCAGGATTTGATGAGTTAGCTGATAAAAGCAAAGAAAAAAATATCAGTTTATATAAAGTACAAGCACTCTTTTTTCCATTGATGATTTTATTAATTGGGATTAGTAATTTAACAGTAATTTATATTGGAGGAAAACAATACATTAATGGTGAAATACCTATTGGAGTTATCGCAGAATTTATTTTATATGTAAACATGCTTACTTGGCCAGTGGCTGTTGTTGGTTGGGTTACTTCTATGGTACAACAAGCCGATGCTTCTCAAAAAAGAATAAACGAATTTCTACAAGAAGTGCCCGATATTCAAAACAATTCTACAAAACCTTTTAAAGCGGAAGGAAATGTAGCTTTTAATAATGTATCTCTAACCTATGATGATACAAATATACAAGCGTTAAAAAATGTTAGCTTTTCAGTAAAGCCTGGAGAAACAATTGCGATACTTGGAAAAACAGGTTCTGGAAAATCTAGTATTATAAATCTAATCTCAAGATTATATGATGTAGGTGAAGGTATTGTTACTATTGATAATATTCCTGTAAAAGACATCAATTTAATTGATTTGAGAAAAGATATAGGTTTTGTTCCTCAAGATCCATTTTTGTTTTCTGATTCGATCTCAAACAATATTAAATTTGGTAAAGAGGATGCCACGGAAGAAGAAATTATTATCGCAGCAAAAAAGGCCGTAGTTCACGAAAATATTATTGATTTTAAAAATGGTTATCAAACTATTCTTGGAGAACGAGGAGTTACTTTATCTGGTGGTCAAAAACAACGAGTTTCTATTGCAAGAGCAATTATAAAAAACCCACAAATATTAATTTTTGATGATTGTTTATCTGCTGTTGATACAGAAACTGAAGAAAGAATATTAGCAAATCTTGAAGAAGTTTCTAAGAATAAAACAACATTTATCATCAGTCATCGAGTTTCATCAGCAAAAAATGCGGATAAAATTATCATTTTAGAAAATGGCGAAATTATTCAGCAAGGTTCTCATAATCAATTAATAAATCAAGAAGGATATTATAAAGAATTGTACGAACAGCAACTTCTAGAGAAAGAAAGTTAGACGGATATTTTGCCAAGTAAAATATTTTGCTAGTTTTGTTCCTTTATTATAAAAACATACATTACACCTATTAACAAAATTATGGCGGAAAGAGTTGAGCAAGAAGAGATATTTTCACAAGTATTAAGAGCAGGAAGAAGAACGTACTTTTTTGATGTTAGATCTACAAAAGCAGATGATTATTATCTAACAGTTACTGAAAGTAAGAAATTTACACATGATGATGGTTCTTTCCATTATCAAAAACACAAAATCTATCTATATAAAGAAGATTTTAGTGATTTTCAAGAAATGTTATCAAAAGCAACCGATTATATTTTAAATGAAAAAGGTTCAGAAGTAATAAGTGAACGTCATCAAAAAGATTATAAGAAAGAAGAAAATCTTACAGAAGACAAAACAACAGAAAGCTTTACAGATGTTAGTTTCGATGATATTTAACAACTGAAATTCAAATTCAATTTACACAAGAAAGCCATCAATTTATTTTTGATGGTTTTTTTATATAACACTTTTAATAGTTTGACTTTTATTACAAGTTTCTAACCATTCTTTTGCAGCATTACTATCTTTTGTAATACCCCCTCCAACATAAATCACTGCTTTTCCGTCAATAATTTCTACACAACGTAAATTCACAAATAACTCTGTGTTAGAATTTATATTTATTTCACCTAAAAAACCAGTGTAATAAGTTCTATTGTAATTTTCATTTGAAAGAATAAAGGATTTGGCAGCTTCTTTAGGTAAACCACAAACAGCTGGAGTTGGGTGTAAAGTATCCAATAAATTATTTAGATTAAACTCTCCTATCTCACCTTTAATATCAGCTTTCAAATGCAATAGATTTCCTGCTTTTACAGTATAGGTATCAGAAACCGTAAACTTTTTTAAAATAATTCCATTTTGCTGATCTTTAATTTGAGAAACAATATAATCTACCACATATTGATGTTCATTCTTTTCTTTTTCTTCCCAAATCGGATTCATATTTCCCTCAAATTTTTGAGTACTAGCCAATGCCATCGTATGAAAAGTTCCATTACTAAGCGTGACTAACCTTTCAGGTGTTGCGCCCATCCACAAACCTACTTTTGGATGAAACCAAACATAAACAAATGCATTATCGTATTTTTGAAGTAGTCTTTTGAAAGTTTGAATAATATCTAAAGAAGAAAATTTTAATATTTCTTTTCTTGATAATACCACTTTTTTAAATGCACCATTTTTTATTGCATTAATTCCTTTTTGCACTAAATTCAAATGATTTTGCTTATCAGAAAAAATAATTTGATGCTCTTTATTTGAATTGATTTGTGAGTTTTTAATAAAAGTTTCTTCAAGAATTTCTGATGTTTCATTTAAAAATACAACTGCAGGATATTCATTATTAAAAGGGGCAAAAACAAAACCTTTTTCTATAAAAGAACCTGAAAAATTTAATGCATCTGTTTTTTCAAAATATCCTTTAAGGGTATCTGAATTTGGTTTATTAAAACAAACAAAAGGCAAATTATCTTTATAAGAGGCTGTTATTTTATTAAAAAGTAAACTCAATCTAAATGTTTTAAAAGTTGTGATTTTATTTCTTCAAAATTTGACCAAATCAAACCATGACCTGCTCCATCTATCGGTATCAATTCAAATTGACTTTTCGGAAATTGGCTTTGTAAATATTCAGAATTAGTATAGGGTACAATCCAATCTTCATTCCCATGAATACTTACAATTTGGTTTGGGTTTTGACTCCAGTTTTGTTCAAATTTTTCTAAATCCTGTCGATGCGTCAATTTCTCTTTAGAGGCTTGTTTCCAGATTGGAGGAATCATCCAGCGAGTTAAATTCAATTTGTATAAATTTAGCATCCAAGTCATGGGCTCAACTTTGCTGTAAACCGCCGGCGCAAATAAAATAACTTTTCTGTATTTTTTATAAGAAGCTAAGGCTATAGAACCCCCGTATGAATAACCTACTAAAATTGTTTTTTGAGGATTAAGATCTTTGATTATATCTTCTAGCATGTCTCTTTCAAAAACGATGGATTTTTGTACCTCATTTTCTTCTTGATAATTATACCCAATTCTGTCATACGTAATAAAATTAGCATTATCAAACAACAAACTGTCTGTAATATATGCTGAAAAATCTACTACAGAACCAATAGTTCCGTGAACAAAAACAATAGTAGGTGCTAATGTATCTTTTACAATAGAAACTTTTCTATAGTCGAATTTTTTATATGCCTCTTTAGAAATTTTAGGGATAATTCCTGCCTTGGAAAAAGTGTTAAAAACTTTCTCATTAGATTTTGGCGATGTTCCCCAATAGAATAGACCGTAAAAACCTATGAAAAGTACCAAAGAAATAATTCCTAAAATCTTTAGAACTTTTTTAAAAATTTTCATCTTACTTTTTATCTAGAATGATGTTTGTCATTTTACAAATAGAAATTAGTTGATTGTTTTCATCAACTATTCTAACTTCCCATAAATGTGTAGATCTTCCTATGTGAATATTTCTAGCTGTAGCAAAAACTACTCCTTCTCTTTTGCTTTTAATATGATTAATGGTCAACTCAATTCCATTCACCAATTTATTATTACTATCCATAAAAAAATGAGATGCCATACTGCCAACAGTTTCCGCCAAAGCAGCAGTTGCACCTCCATGTAACTGACCATAAGGCTGATGAACTTTAGATGTAACAGGCATTTTTGCAGTTATAAAATCTTCGCCAACATCAACATACTCTATATCAAGAGTTTCCATTAATGTGTTTTTACAAAGAAGATTAAAACCTTTTAAAATCTCATTTTTATCCATGCTATTTCATTTGTTGTACAAAAATACATATAAAATATTGTAAATTTGCCATTGAAAACTATCAAGAAAAATGTACAAAATCAGCGTTATTTTAGATACAAAAGAAGATGTTATTAGAACGATATTAGTTGATAACTCTGTAAATTTAGAAACCCTTCATTTTACTATTGCCAAATCTTTTGGATTTAATGGGTTAGAAATGGCCTCGTTTTATAGATCAGACAACGAATGGAATCAAGGTGAAGAAATTCCTCTTTTTAATATGTCTGAAGCTGGTGAAGGTATTTCTATGCAAAACTGCTTTATCAGAAAAACATTACCCGATGTAAATGATAAGTTAATATATGTGTATGACTTTTTGCACATGTGGACTTTCTATGTTGAAGCCATAGAAATCTCTAAAAAATCTCAAGACGACTTGCCAAAAACTATTTTATCTGTTGGTGAAATTCCGGAAGAAGCTCCTGAAAAAGAGTTTGTTGCAGAAAATTTGGGTGATGAGTTTGAAGACGAATTTAAAAGTGAATTTGAAAGTGAATTTGAAAGTTTAGATGATATCGATTTAGATAATTACTAATTTTTCATATCACTTTTGACTATTGTTTCTTGTAACATATTTGAATATTGCTCGTCATACATACAATTAACCAATAGAAACATTCTTGGAAACAATCTTATCTCTCAAAAACCTCGACAAGAAATATGGTCGAGTTCACGCAGTAAATAATCTTTCTTTTGATATCCAAAAAGGAAATATTTACGGAATCTTAGGTCCAAACGGAAGCGGAAAATCTACTACATTAGGAATCATTTTAAATGTTGTCAATAGAACATCTGGCGAGTTTAGTTGGTTTAACGGTAATTTATCCACGCATGAAGCACTAAAAAAAGTGGGGGCTATCATTGAAAGACCTAACTTTTACCCTTACATGACAGCGATTCAAAATTTATCCTTGATTTGTAAAATCAAAGGGGTTTCTATTGATAAGATAGATGAGAAATTAAAGGCTGTAAACTTATATGAAAGAAGAAATAGTAGGTTCAGAACGTTTTCTCTTGGAATGAAACAACGTTTAGCAATTGCTTCTGCATTATTAAATGACCCTGAAGTTTTAATCCTAGATGAACCTACAAACGGTTTAGATCCTCAGGGTATTCATGAAATACGACAAATTATACAAGATATTGCAAAAACTGGGACGACTATTTTACTAGCATCACATTTATTAGATGAAGTAGAAAAAGTTTGTAGCCATGTGGTTGTTATTAGAAAAGGAATAAAACTGTACAGTGGTAGAGTTGATGAAATGACAGCTTCAAATGGTTTATTTGAGTTAAAGGTTAATGGTGATGAAGAGAAATTAATATCTCTTTTAGAAGCACATAAAAGTATTGGTTCTGTAAAAAAAGAAGGAGAGCTTATTTTTGCTTATTTGAATGATCAAATGAAAGCAACTGAGATTAACGCTTTCTTATTTAAAAATGGAATTTCAGTTTCTCATTTGGTTAAACGTAAACCAAGTTTAGAACAACAATTCTTAGACCTAACCAACAATAACTAATTACAAAACCTACAGTCATGTTAAGACTACTTACCATAGAATTTCACAAATTAAGACATAATAGAGCAAGTAAAGTCCTTTCTCTTATTTACTTTGGACTACTTACTTGTATCGCTTTAATAGCAGCAATAAAATTTGATATTGGCCCTATAGAATTCCATTTAGCAGATATGGGAATTTTTAATTTCCCATATATCTGGCACTTCAATACATTTATGGCATCACTTTTAAAGTTTTTTCTACTTTTAGTTATTGTTTCTATGATGGCTAATGAGTACAGTTATAAAACCTTAAAACAAAATTTAATTGATGGTTTGAGCAAAAAGGAATTTATTCTTTCAAAATTCTATACAGTTGTAACTTTTGCTGGATTTTCTACATTATTTGTATTTATAGTTTCCCTTGTTTTAGGATTGATTTATTCTGACTATAACGAATTTGCTATCATCTTTTCTGACTTAGAATACATTCTTGCGTTTTTTATCAAATTAGTCGGGTTCTTCTCAATGGGTTTATTTTTCGGAATTCTAGTAAAAAGATCTGCGTTTGCAGTTGGCGCTATGGTGGTTTGGTTAATTGTTGAAAGTATTTTAAAAGGATATTTATTCTATGCTTTTAGAGGTGTTGATAATATTTTTGAAAGTGTCAATAGTATCATGAGATTTCTTCCTTTTGAAGCCATGTCTAATTTAATTAAAGAACCCTTCTCAAGACTTGGTGCAGTTCGTTCTGTTGCCAATACTGTAGGTGAACAATTTACGAAAAGTTATGATGTTCAAATCTTAGATGTTCTAATTGTATGTATCTGGACGTCTATCTTTATTTACGGTTCTTTTAGGTTGTTAAAAAAGAGAGATTTGTAATACTTTTCAGTTATATTTGATGCCTATTCATAAAACCTTAGCGTCAATTACATGCGTACAAAATACCTACTAGTTCTTATATTATTCATAGTAGCATTTCAGACTAATTTTGCTCAATTAAGTAGAAAACATTTATTTACTCTATTTATCGCACTATTCCTAAGTATAAACCTATATTCACAAGAAATAGATAGTAAAAAATTCATCAATAAAGTTCATAAAGAATATGTTGAGAAATTGGAATTAAACACAAAACAAAGCATCGCTTTAAAAAAGATTTTAAAGAAATACAATCTTGAAATAAAGAAATTAATTGATCAGAATAGTAAAAATATTGAAATAAATAAAAAGATCAAATTAAATGATCTCGCTATCTATAAAATTCTCACATCAGTGCAATTTGCTAAATACAAAGAATTAAAATCAAAATTAGAACCACTAAAGAAATATCGTTTTGACTCTTAAAAAATTTATTCTCTTTTTATTTTTTACTTTTACAATTATAAGAAGTTATTCTCAATCTTGTAGTTCTCAAACTATACAGAATGGAAATTTATCTGGAGCAGCAGCATTTTGTTCAGATACTGGGCTTACATTTTGTAATTCTTTGTTATTAGATCCATCTACAGCTGTTGCTAGTGCTCCAGTTGGGCCAGATTATGATTGCTTGGGGTCTCAACCATTTCCTTCATGGTTTTTTATCAAAATAGATCAACCAGGACAATTAGCACTTACAATTTCTCAGTTTAACACTATGGGAACTCCTATAGATGTTGATTTTATTTTATGGGGACCTTACACCCAAGCACAAGTAAATGATATAAGCAGTAATAATAATACTGCTCTTTTAAGTCCTGGCTCAGTAAGAGATTGTAGTTTTCTTCCAGATGCTGTTGAGTTTTTAGGGCCAATTCCTGTTGTTACAGATGAATATTATGTTATTTTGATAACTAATTTTGCTGGAAATCCAGGAACTATAGAAATGGAATCAACAAATAATCCAGGAGACCCAGGAGTTGGAACAACAGATTGTTCTATTGTTGCAGGAGAATTAGGTGCAGATCAAGAAGTATGTGAAGGAACAACAGTTATCTTAGATGGAGAACCTAGTATAGTAACAATTCCGATAGCTGGTTATCAATGGTTCTTAGATACTGGAGCTGGATTTAATGAAATTATAGGAGAAACAAACCCTACTTTAGAAATAAACAATAATATTTCTGGAATCTATAAAGTAGAAGTTACAGATACGGATGGTAATGTAGGTGAAGATGAAATTCTCATCACTTTTTATCCCCAACCCACCATTGAAACATTACCTTTCACTACCTATGAACAATGTGATATTGATGGCACTGGCCTTTTTGAGTTTGATTTACAAGCACTTTTTGCAAATGACTTAATGGGTACTGCACAAGTTGCTGCAGGTACTTTTGAAGTTCTGTTCTTTACATCGCAAGCAGATGCAGATGCCAATACAAATGCAATTACTACACCATATACTAATCCTACAGCATTTACTATAGATGAAATATTTGCTCGTGTAGTAAATATAGCTTCTCAAAATACTTGTTTAGCAGCTACTACTAGTTTTAACATTTTGGTAAATCCAAATCCAATTCTAGGTAATCCTTCTGATTTTGAAATCTGCGATACCAATGATGATGGGGATGATACCAATGGTTTTGTGAATGGTTTTTTATTATCATCCAAAGACACCGAAGTTTTAGGAAGTTTAAGTCCAAGTGATTATACCGTTTCTTATTTTGATGTGGATTCAAATCCAATTGATAAAACGATTGCATATACCAACATTGCAAATCCACAACCCATACTTGTAACAGTAACAAATAATACTTCAGGATGTTCTACCAGTTCAACTGGTGCTTTATTTAATTTGGTCGTCAATCCATTACCAGTAGTAACCAATCCAGTTCTTTTAGCTTTATGTGATGATGATCAAGACGGATTTATAAGCATGGATTTAACTTCTGTGAATTCTGATATTTCAACAGATTTTGCAAATGAAACATTCCAATACTATCCAAGTCTAAATGATGCAGAAAATAATACGAATGAGATCACAAATCCTACAAATTATATCAATGATTCATTTACAACTGATATTGTTTGGGTTAGGACTATTACAACAAACGGATGTTTTAGAATTTCACAAATAAATATAGAAGTTAGCAATACAAATCTTCCCGCTAGTTTTCAACAAGTTTTTAATACCTGTGATGACTATT
>Ga0115550_1002849_pt1 | contig 11632 bp, 10 predicted proteins | sample COGITO_mtgs_1005_FD_87177 | JGI IMG/M metagenome (GOLD analysis project Ga0115550, IMG submission 87177) | Pelagic marine microbial communities from North Sea - COGITO_mtgs_100511 | ecosystem: Environmental > Aquatic > Marine > Epipelagic | place: Germany:Helgoland, sampling site Kabeltonne... | reverse complement strand
TTTTTTAGCGCTTTGGCAATCAGTGCCACTGCCTCTTCAATCCGGTCTCGCTGATGCAGCACCTGAGCCAGCAGCAACAGGCCGCGCTCATCACTGGGTTTGGCGGCCAGAAAATCCTTGGCCGCCCGCTCTGATTTGTCGAGCTGGCCAGTTTCCCTCAGCAGTATTCCGGTTGCCAGCAAGATGCTGGGCTGTTTGTCCGCACTGAGCTCTAGCTCGGAATAGGCTTGCAGCAACTCCAGCATATCAGCTTGCTCGGTGGGAATAGAGGTGACTGCTAAAAATGCCTCCGAGTCGTCCCTGTGTTGATAAAGCCAGCTGGCCTGTTCAAGGGCGCCGATGCCATCATTGAGTTTGGCGTAGGCCTGCATAGCGGCTTCGCGGGCGATGGGACTCTCGGGCTCATTGTCCAGCCATAGCAGGGCCATTTCCAGAGTGGCCTGATAGTCGCGCATGTAATTGGCTACTCGCCCGGCCATTTCTATCACCCCGGAGTCTCCAGTCTGCCGCGCCTGCTCCAGGTACTTGGGCAGTGCTATATCAAATTGCTCTCGGGACAGGGCCACATCGGCAACCAACAGATCGTAGAGGCTATCTATGGCAAAGGGTTTGACTGGAAGCTCGGCTAGCTGCTCTTGAGCAGTATTTTCCGAATCCCGATAATCAGTGTTGTCTGCTGCATTAATGTTTTGAGGGGCCGAGGTGCAGCCGCCCACAGTGATTAAAAGAGCTAATAGACAGGCTGTAATTGGGGTGCGCAACGGAGTATTAATATTATTTCTCATTCAGTTATTTTCAAGGATACCGATGATTAAGACAATTCCTGAGGCGAAAGTTTTATAAGCATAGCTCAGAGTTTATCTCTGCTGTTAAATTCATTTACTCCCCAGCCTCCTTTTGCGATCGAGTCTGGTGTAAAATTCGCGGTTTAAGACCTAGAGCACAAGCTAAATCAATGGGTATTTTGGTATTCGGCATCAACCACAAATCAGCCTCGGTAGATCTCCGCGGGCAGATAGCCTTTGCCCCCGAGATAGTGGTTGAGTCGCTGCAGTCAGCGGTTGGCGCCATAGGTGCGACGGAAATGGCGCTGCTATCCACCTGTAATCGCACCGAGATCTATCTCTCGGGCGAGGTCAGCGACAATCAGGTATTGAGCTGGCTGGCGGATACCAAGAGGCTAAATATTGCGGACCTGCAGAGTTGTTACTACTGCCATCGCGATCAGCATGCTATCCGCCATATGATTTGCGTAGCCAGCGGTCTAGACTCTCTGGTACTTGGCGAACCACAGATTTTTGGCCAGATAAAGTCAGCCTATGCAGTGGGTCGAGAGGCACAAACTGTGGCTGCAGAACTCAATCAGGCCTTCCAGCAGGCATTTGCTGCAGCTAAAAGGGTTCGCTCTGAAACCGCTATAGGCCAGAATCCTGTTTCAGTGGCCTATGCCTCGGTCAGCCTAGCGGAGCAAATTTTTGCTAATCTTAATAACGCCCATGCGCTGCTGGTGGGAGCAGGTGAAACCATTGAGTTAGTGGCGCGCCATCTGCAGGAGAAAAAAATTGGTCAGATTACTGTGGCCAACCGCACTCTCAATCGAGCCCAGGAGCTGGCCGAAAACTTTGCCGCCGAAGCTATTTTACTGTCGGATATTCCAGACTATCTCCACAGAGCGGATATTGTAATTTCCTCGACCGCCAGCCAGCTGCCTATTTTGGGCAAAGGTGCGGTGGAGTCGGCACTCAAGAAGCGCAAGCACAAGCCTATCTTTATGGTTGATATAGCTGTGCCCAGAGATATTGAGCCTGAGGTGGAGGAGCTGGATGATATCTATCTGTACACTGTAGATGATCTTGAGGAAGTGATTCAGGATAATTTGCGCGCCCGTCAGAGCGCTGCAGATATGGCTCAGGATATTGTTGATCAGGAGGTTAATGGCTGGTCGACCAAGCAGCGTGCACTGGCCGTTGTGGATACCATTAAAGCCTTCCGAGACAGCGTAGAGGTTATTCGCGACGGTGAAGTCGAGAGAGCACTGGCAGCTCTAGAGCGAGGTCAGGACTCCGCTGAAGTCATCAATGCACTGGCCCGTAACCTGACCAACAAACTGCTACACAAGCCTACCACCAGGCTTAAGAAGGCCAGCGAAGAGGGCAGCGACGCCACCATTGACGCTACCCACGAACTTTTTGGCCTAAAGAAAAAATAAGCGCTGTATTACATGGAAATTAGAGCCGCATGAAAGATTCGATACTGTCCAAGCTGGATACTCTCAGTGAACGCTACGAAGAGGTAGGAGCTCTGCTCAGTGATCCGGAGACCATTGCCGATCAAAATAAATACCGCGACCTGTCCAAGGAATATGCAGAGCTGGAGCCAGTGGTGAAAACCTATCTAGGTTTTCAGCAGGTGGTTGATTCCGTGGCAGAGGCCAAATCTCTACTCAAGGATGCAGATCCAGATATGCGAGAAATGGCCCAGGAAGAGATGAAAGACGGCGAGCAGCAGCTGGAGGTCGCCGAGCTTGAATTACAGCGACTGTTGCTGCCCAAAGACCCCAATGACCACAAAAATGTTTTTCTGGAAATTCGCGCCGGTACCGGTGGTGATGAAGCAGCGATTTTTTCTGGTGACCTATTTCGTATGTACAGCAAGTTTGCCGAAACGCAGCGCTGGCAGGTGGAAGTGGTGAGCGAAAATAGCGGCGACCATGGCGGTTATAAAGAAATTATCGCCCGCATAGTCGGCAAAGGGGTGTATTCCAAACTTAAGTTTGAGTCAGGTGCCCACCGGGTGCAGCGGGTGCCAGATACCGAGTCTCAGGGCAGAATCCACACCTCCGCCTGCACTGTGGCCATTATGCCCGAGGCCGATGAGCAGGATGAGATTGAAATTAATAAAGGCGACTTGCGTGTGGATACTTTCCGCGCCTCAGGCTCTGGTGGCCAGCATGTCAACAAAACCGACTCGGCGATTCGCCTGACTCACCTGCCCACCGGCATGGTGGTGGAGTGTCAGGATGAGCGCTCGCAGCACAAGAACCGGGCCAAGGCTATGGCGGTACTGCAGGCGCGGTTAAACTCTGCGCAGGATGATGCCGCGGCCAAAGAGCAGTCCGAGCAGCGCAAGAGCTTGGTGGGCAGTGGTGATCGCTCTGAGCGCATTCGCACCTACAACTTTCCCCAGGGCCGAGTTACGGATCACCGTATCAATCTAACTCTCTACAAGTTGGCTGAGGTGATGGAGGGTTCACTGCATGAAGTAGTGCAGCCTCTGGTCAATGAATTTCAGGCCGAGCAGCTGGCCTCTCTAGCAGAGTAAACATGGCAACTGTCGCCGATTTACTGCAGCGTCACAACGAGCTTTCTCCTGCCAGTGATACGGCGTTATTGGACACCGAGTTGCTGCTTTGTCACAGCCTGTCGGTGGATCGCGCCTGGCTAAAAACCTGGCCAGATAAAATCCTATCCGCGCCTGATATGCAGCGTTTTGAGCAGCTGTTTCGGCGCAGATTAGAGGGCGAGCCAGTGGCTTTTATTATTGGCAGCCAGGGTTTTTGGACTCTGGACCTCAAGGTCTCGCCCCATACATTAATACCGCGCCCTGAGACCGAGTTGCTGGTTGAGACAGCAATGCAACTGGAACTGCCCAATAACAGCCAGGTACTGGATCTGGGCACTGGAACCGGCGCTATAGCGCTGGCGCTGGCCTCAGAATATCCTCAGTGGCAGATGACCGCAGTGGATGTGCAGGCATCGGCAGTGGAGCTGGCGGAACAAAATCGTCTTGCTTGCCGGCTTAAAAATGTAACTATTTATCAGAGCGACTGGTTTGCAGCTGTAGCCAATCGTCAGCCCCAGACCTTATTTAATCTTATTGTCAGCAACCCGCCCTATATTGAAATTGATGATGCTCATCTGTTTGAGGGTGATGTGCGTTTTGAGCCCGCTTCAGCCCTGGTGTCTGGCACCCAGGGGCTGGACGATCTACAGCTGGTGATCGGGCAGAGTTCCGGGTTTTTGGCTCCAGCTGGCTGGCTGTTAGTGGAGCATGGTCATGCACAGGGTCTGGCAGTGAGGGACCTGTTTAATGAAGCCGGCTATGTGTTGGTAGAGACCCGCCAGGATTACAATCAACTCGATCGCATAACCCTGGGCCGCTTGGCGGATTAGTTGTCTGCTTGATTAGTCGTCGCAGACCAGTTGGCAATCTCTCGCTTTGATACCAGATTCCAGCGCACCAGCATCATAGTGCTGGCCAGCAGAGCGGCAATAACCAACCCTACCCAAAAACCATAGACACCCATGGGCTCGCCCCAAAAATCTGTCAGCGCCAGACTGTAGGCAATAGGGAAGGCGATAACCCAAAAGGCCAATATCTGAATAAGCAGTGGTACCCGGGCATCTTTAAATCCGCGCAGCGCACCAGAACTGGCCATTTGCATGGAGTCAAAACAGCCCAGTGCCGCAGAGAAGAAAAATAGATTGGCGGCAATTAGCTGTACATCTGCATCTGCACTAAACAGCGACGCAAACTCATAGCGCAGGGTAATTTTTAGTAACCCCAGAATTACTGCCAGCATCAGTACCAGCTTGAACCCGGTGAGACAGATCTGTCGCGCGGCCAGGGGGTCGTTACGCCCCTGGGCGTGAGATACCTTGATAGTGAGCGCCTGAGCTATACCCAGCGGAATCATAAAGGCCAGAGCATCCAGATTGTTGGTGATGGCATGGGCGCCCAGCACATTGGCTCCCAGGTGAGCAATCAGCATGGGAATAATGGCAAAGAAACCAATCTCAGCAGCAATCATCAGCGCTATAGGAATGCCCAGGCGCAGTATTTCCCCGATGGCGGCCACACTGGGCCCAGCAAACTGCTGATACAGCTGCAGTCGACGCATATTCTGGGCATAGTAGCCATAGGCCGCCATGGCCAACAGGAGAAAGGTCATAACCAGAGTGGTTGCCCAGGCGGCGCCTACACCGCCCAGGGCTGGCATACCCAGCTTGCCGAAGACGAAAATATAATCCAGCACAGCATTCAGCAAAAAGGCCAGACAGTTGAATATCATCACAGGCCGAATATCACCCATGCCTTCAAAGGTGCTGCGAAAGGCAAAAAAAGCCGGAAACATAAAACCGGTAATCAGGTAGGGCAGCAGATAGCCACGGGCTATACCATAGACCTCTGCACTGATATCCAGATATCCCAGCATTAGAATGCCCAATAAAATAGCGCCGCAGACCACTGCGCCTAGGGGCAGAGCCAGCCAGATTGCCTGCTGAAATTGAAAGCGCACCCGGTGCTCTTCGCCGGCACCCCAGAAATTGCCGATAATTGGACTGTTGGCGATCATAATGCCAATCACCAGCAGATTGATCATAGCCCAGATACTGCCGCCCAGTTGCAGCGCGGCCAATGTCTCTGTGCTGACCTGCCCGGCCATATAAATATCGGTCACCGTCATACCGAATACAGCGAGCTGGCCGAGCATCAAGGGCCCGGCCAGGCGCAGCAGGTCGCCAGCGTTTTGCAGGAACGTTGGCCTTGATTGAAGGGCAGATTGCATTATTGAGTTCTATTTGACTGGGTTGTTATTCTCGTTCAATGGCTATGGCAAAGATAGCAATATTTATCTCCGGTGTGTGCAGTGCTGAGTCTGAGGAATTTTTTCTTTGCGGCGGGCTCTAAACCGCCGTAGATTTTAAACTGCCGCAGCGGCTCACTGCCTACTGTGGCCACAAAAGGGAGCTTATCAATGCAGGGACTAGTCAGCCTATTTAATCTATTCATCAGCAAATTAAAAGCTATCGACTGGCTGGGGCCTCTGGCTTTAAGGCTCTATCTTGCGCCTATTTTTATTGCCGTTGGCGCCCATAAGTTTGCCAATTTTGACGCTATGGTCGCCTGGTTTGGCAACTCTGACTGGGGTCTGGGATTACCTATGCCGCGAATGATGGTTTTTCTGGCTGCCAGCGCCGAGTTGTTCGGTGGTTTTGCGCTTCTGTTGGGGCTAGCGACCAGGCTTTTTGTGCTGCCACTGATAATCACTATGCTGGTAGCTGCATCAACCGCCCACTGGGAGAATGGCTGGTTTGCCATAGCACCTGCAGATCCCCAGACCAGTACAGCAACAGTGTTGGCGGCACTGGGTATTCCTGCTGCTGAGAGAAGCTTGCAAAATAGTGAGGGGGTGGGGCAGCGTGTGGCAGCCGCAAATAGCCTACTGCGCCGCCACGGCAACTATGGCTGGCTTACGGAAAAGGGCAGTTTTGTGGTACTTAATAATGGCATTGAATTTGCCGCCACCTATCTGATTATGTTGCTGTGTCTGCTGTTTACGGGTGCAGGTCGCTGGGTAAGCGCAGATTATTGGATTGCCCGATATCTGAAATAATGGGTTGCTCTCAATTAAAGGTGCTGGTGTTAGTTAGAGGCCCCGCTGTTAATCAAATGACTTTTCCTACTCAAGTGAAATATTCCAGTCAAGGGAAATATATTCTTTTCAGCGAGTTATTGACAATTCTGCTACACTCCGCGCCATTCGTGGCTAGGGCTGCGCTCTAAAAGCCTGCATCTGCCCACATAATTGACTACTAATCACTGCGACTAATTATTTTGACTGACAATACTGCTTCTACAGATACGACTTCTACAGATACTGGGGCTCCAGCTGATACAGCGGCGGAGAAACCCAAGGCTAAGCGGGCTCCCCGCAAAAGACATGGCGCCAAAAGCAAGGGAAAAACCTGGGATATCTCCCAGTTTGTTGTACCTGCAGAGGAAGGCAAGACCCGCTTCCATGACTTTGATTTGCCACCCGCTTTGATGCGCGGTATTCAGGATACTGGGTTTCACTACTGCACCCCTATTCAGGCCTCTTCGCTACCCCATAGCTTAAATGGCCATGACATGGTGGGTAAGGCACAGACTGGTACAGGAAAAACTGCAGCATTTCTGATTAGCATTATTACCGACCTGATAAAGCACCCTGTGGAAGATGAGCGCTATATGGGTGAGGCGCGATCAATGATTATGGCGCCCACTCGCGAGTTGGCGATTCAGATAGCCGACGATGCAACCCGGCTGTTAAAGCACACAGATCTTAATGTGCACTGTTTGGTGGGCGGCATGGACTACGGCAAGCAGTTGCAGAAAATGCAGAAGTCTCACTGCGATATTTTGGTGGGCACCCCAGGGCGACTGCTAGACTTTGCCAACAACCGCGATCTCTATCTGGATCAGGTTGAGGTGCTGGTGATTGATGAAGCTGACCGCATGCTAGATATGGGCTTTATTCCTCAGGTGCGCCGGCTGGTGCGCCTGACGCCAAAGCGCGAAGAGCGTCAGACGCTACTGTTTTCTGCCACCTTTACACCGGAAGTATTGCGTCTGTCTGAGACCTGGACCGATAGCCCGGTCACAGTAGAGATTGGCGCCGAACGCGTGGCCACAGACACTGTGGACCAGCGAATCTATATCACCACAGCCAGCGAGAAGTTCGCTCTGCTCAATAATATTCTGGTCAATGACGATGTCGACAGTGTCATGGTGTTTGCCAACCGTCGAGATATCTGTCGCAACCTGCACGAGAAGCTCAAGAAAAAGGGCTTTAAGGTTGGCTTGCTCTCTGGCGATGTGCCCCAGAACCGTCGTATGAAGGCCCTGGAATCATTTAAATCCGGCGCTCTTAAAGTGATGGTGGCCACCGATGTGGCGGGACGAGGTATTCATGTGGATGGCGTAAGCCATGTTATCAATTACACCTTGCCCGAGGAGCCCGAGGACTATGTGCACCGTATTGGTCGCACCGGTCGCGCAGGCAAAACTGGCACATCTATTAGCTTTGCCTGTGAAGACGATGCTTTCCTACTAGAGCCCATTGAAAAGCTCCTGGATATGAAGCTTGCCTGCATCATGCCAGAGGAACACCTGCTCCAAGAGTAAGACGCCTAGCTGTCAGTACTCTTGTACGTTCTGCACCAGAGTAAGGTGCCACCTACCACCGCTGCCGGCAGTGCCACCAGGTTGAGCAGCGGTATTGCAGAGGCGCCCAGCGCCGCAAAGCCAAATCCCATTGCAGGCCATCTATTCTGTCCGGCCTGATCGATCAACTGATTAAATGATACAGCCTCTATATCGGCGGGATAATCCAGATACTGAATCGCCAGTGACCAGGCGGCCCAGCAGCCAGCAATAGCTGGTGCCAATAGATTAATCAGTGGAACAAAACTAACAAGTAAAGTTAGCAGGCCAACGGCAATGGTTCGCGGAATAAAATAGGCCAGCAGCTGCAACTGGCGTCTAAAGCTCTGCCAGGCAACCCTGAAAACAGAAGACTCAGCAGCAGCTGAGCTAGCACCCTGCATAATAATTACCCGCTCAGCAATCAAGCCATAAAACGGCGAGCCAATCAGGTTGGCGACCAGGGTAAAGCTGAACGCATAGATCACCAGCGCCAGCAGAGAAAACAGTAGCCAGACAATCCATACCAACCATTGCAGCCAGTCGGGCACAGCATTGACCATGCTGTCTAGCCAGCCTCCCAGCCACTGTCCAGCGGCTGCGGTTAGCGCAGAAAATAGCAATATATTAATCAGTAGTGGTATCAGAACCAGCCAGCGAATACTGGGGTGCCATAGCAATTTGGCGCCCTGCAGAATCAATGAGGGGCCGGAGACGGCGCTGCCGAGACTGTTGTTGACCATAGTTTTATCTAGCAGGTTATTTGCACATAGCTAAGAATAGCATCTATGCTTTTTTAAACGGAGAGTTTTTAAGGATAGACAGATGTCCAAATTAGTAAAAATAGTCATAGCCCTAAGTTTGGTGATTGGCGCTCTGGTGATCATAAATTTAGGCACTGGCCTGAAAGCTCTTGTGGAGACTCTGGGGCCTGAGATGACCCAGTCTCCGGTTACCCTCGAAAGCGCCAGCCTCTCTCTGCTGTCAGGGGAGGGCAGTTTTGTCGGGTTGCATATTGGCAACCCTGAGGGGTTCGATACAGAAGAGGCGTTTTCGCTGGGCGAAATTCATTTCACTGTGGATCAGGACTCCTTGGCGACAGATATTATTGTGCTCAAAACACTGACCATTGTAGCGCCAGAGGTAACTTTGGAGCGCGGAGCAGGGGGCAGTAATCTGGACCGTCTGCAGGAGAATATTTCCAGTTATTTAGGTTCAGCTGATGACGAAGTGGATATTGAGCAGAGCCCTAAAAATATTATTATCCGCGATATTTTGATTACCGATGGCAAATTGCGCTACGGCCTTTTGGGGTCAAAAACTCTGGATTTGGCGCTGCCGGAAATACGTCTTGCCAACCTAGGAGAAGAGGGGCAGGGGCTTTCAATGGCTCAGGCTGGCGCAAAAATTATTGGCGCCATATCCCGAGGCGCCAGCCAGGCTGCACTGCAGTCGGGATCAATCAAAGAGGCAGGCGACAAGCTGGAGACTCAGCTTAAAGATAAAGCCAGTAAACTAAAGAAGTTATTTACAAAGTAAGAGGCTGTAGATTCAGGAGGAGTGACGCATCAGGCGCTGCTTCTGGCGGCTCCAGTCGCGATCTTTATCGTCGTTGCGCTTGTCGTAGGCGGCCTTGCCTTTGGCCAGAGCTATCTCGCATTTAATAAGATGCCCCTTCCAGTAGAGCGCTGTACACACACAGGTATGTCCTTTCTGATTAACCCCATCCTCGAGCTTTTTAAGTTCTCGGTGGTTGAGCAGCAGTTTTCTGGTGCGAGTTGGCTCGGTGACATAATGGGTAGAGGCCGAGGGCAGGGGCGAAATATTAGTGCCAATCAAAAAGGCTTCACCATTCTTAAGAAAAACATAGGTGTCTGTCAGATTAACCCTGCCCTCTCTCAGGCTCTTAACCTCCCAGCCCATCAGAGATATACCCGCCTCGAATTTCTCTTCGATAAAGTAGTCGTGCTTGACCTTGCGGTTGAGTGCAATGGTGCTGGACTGTTGTTTTGGCTTACTTTTACTCATATCACGATTATACGTGGGGTACAGAAATTGTCCTAAGGGATTCATGCGCCCCCGGAAGAATTAGATGGGTTATTCGCTACTGGGCTGTTGTGGGTTACAATTCTGCCTATCAAAACTGGAGCAGTAATATGGCGCTACAACAAAAAGGCATGCACGGCACCTGGGCGAGTCGCTGGACTTTTATTATGGCTGCGACCGGGTCTGCCGTGGGATTGGGCAATATGTGGAAATTTCCCTATGTTGCCGGCAGTAACGGCGGTGGCGCCTTTGTGCTGGTCTATCTGGGATGTATTTTGCTGATTGGTGTGCCGGTGATGATGGCCGAGGTGCTTATCGGGCGCAGTGGCGGTAAGAGCCCTATTAACTCTATGCGCGATGGCGTGGAGCAGAGCAATGCCAATCCCCTGTGGCGACATGTGGGTTGGCTGGGCGTGGCAGCTGGTATGTTTATTCTCAGTTTTTATGCGGTGATTGCCGGCTGGGCTCTGGACTATATTTTTGAGGTGGCCTCTGGTGAATTGCGCGGTGTTAACGGCGAGTCAGCTGCAGCAGTGTTTAGCAATTTACTGGCAGATCCAGGTCGTTTGATATTCTGGCAGTCGGTGTTTATGTTGCTCTGTGTCGGCGTGGTGGTGGGTGGCGTAAAGAAAGGGCTGGGCGTAGCTGTAGAGATTTTGATGCCATTGCTCTTCGTTATGATGCTGGTGCTGCTGGGCTTTGCTTATTTTAAAGGCAACTTTGCCGCTGCCTGGGGCTTTCTGTTTAATTTTAATCTTGATGCATTGAGCTGGCGCGGCGTGCTTGAAGCCATGGGTCAGGCCTTCTTTACTCTGAGTATTGGTATGGGTGCCATTATGGCCTATGGCGCCTATATGCCGCAGAAAGCCAATATAGGTAAGACCATTCTGATTGTTGCTTTCTTTGATAGCTCGGTAGCCATTATTTCAGGGCTGATTATCTTTTCGATTGTTTTTGCCACCCAGGGGATTGAGCCCAGTGCTGGGCCCGGGCTGATGTTTATCAGCTTGCCTGTGGCCTTTGGCAGTATGCCCGGTGGTCTGTTGATCGGTGCTATCTTCTTTGTGCTGGTGTCTATAGCCGCCTGGAGTTCTGCTATTTCTCTGCTTGAGCCCTGTGTGGCCTGGCTGATTGAAACCAAGAATCTGGGTCGGGTGCGTGCCAATTTATTGCTGGCCGGTTTTGCCTGGGTGCTGGGTCTGGGTTCAGTGCTGTCGTTTAATGTCTGGGCCGATTACAAAGTAGCGGGCTTTACCTTCTTTGACTTTTTAGATTTCCTCACCGCCAATATTATGCTGCCCATCTCCGGCCTGCTGATCGCGCTGTTTGTCGGTTATGCCATGAACAAGGAGCTGGTGAATGCTGAGATGGAGGGTACCTCGCCCGGCGTTATGCAACTTTGGAGGCTGACCCTTCGCTATGTTGCACCACTGGCTATAGGTGCGGTATTTGTGATGGGTATCTACGACAAGTTTTTCTCCTAGGTCGTTGTATGGTTACGGTAAAGCGTTCAGCGCTGGTTATGCACTCAGCGGAACAGATGTATAGTCTGGTCAATGATGTCAGCAGTTATCCAGAGTTTATGGATGGCTGCATAGGGGTGGAAGTGTTTGAGCATAGC
>Ga0115550_1002844_pt1 | contig 11648 bp, 8 predicted proteins | sample COGITO_mtgs_1005_FD_87177 | JGI IMG/M metagenome (GOLD analysis project Ga0115550, IMG submission 87177) | Pelagic marine microbial communities from North Sea - COGITO_mtgs_100511 | ecosystem: Environmental > Aquatic > Marine > Epipelagic | place: Germany:Helgoland, sampling site Kabeltonne... | reverse complement strand
ACGCTGCGGTTTGCCATGAAAGACGGCAGCAATTCCCAGTTTGTCGACGTGACTCTAGACGCCGCGGCGATGGCTAAGTTCACGAACGATGATCATCATCAGCTGGTGGTCACCTACGACAATGCGAACAATCTGAGCACCCTGTCGCTTTATATCGACGGCGCACTCGTAGGAAGCCGCACCAAAACCGGGGAGATTGACTGGGACGGAACGTCCAGCGCCGGCTTTTGGGGGCAGGACGGAATGGGCTCTGGAGCCGAATCTATAGGGCTGGATGATGATGCGCTGACGCCCCAATCCGCCAGAGGCGAAGGATCCATTGCGGTTTTCCGCCACTACTCTGATGTATTGACGGCCGGGGAGGTACTGCAAAACTATAGGTCGAGCGTGAACTAGCGCTCTAACTATAGGTCGAACGTGAATTAGAGCTCTGAGGCTCGATGGATATTATCTGTAATCAATACAACACAGTCCTCGGTCGCTTCAAAAGCATAGCTCATGCAGGCGGGAAGCAGTGCATTGTCTCCACGCTTCAATTCAAAGCCATCAGCCTCAAGTAGCGCTCCGGATACAACACTCAAAATACGTGGCTCTCCGCACTCTGACTGGATCAATTCGCCAGCACTCAAAGATCGTCGGCAAAGGTCGAACACATCACTTTCCACTAGAACTTGGCGATTACCCTCGGGCTTCACTGTGGTCGGTTCAAAGTCGTTGAAATCCGTGCTGCGCAGCGTCTCTTCGATATGCAACTCACGTGGCGTTCCATCCAGGCCGACTCGCCCCCAGTCGTATACTCGATAGGTCGTGTCGGAATTTTGTTGAATCTCCAGAATGAGATTACCACCACCGATCGCATGCAAACGCCCACTCGGGATAAAGATGGATTCGCCTGCATGAACAGGAAAGCCATGCACGAGCGCTTCGAGTGATCCATCCTTCAAGCCTTGCTCAAACTGCGCGCGAGTGACGCCCCCCTTCAAGCCTGCCATCAATGCGGCATGCGGTGTCGCATCCGCTACATACCAACACTCGGTCTTTGGCTCACCATTCAGCTCGGGTGCGACTGCTGCGGGCGGATGCACCTGCAAGCTCAGCCTCTCCTGACAGTCCAACCACTTGACCAAAATGGGAAAGGGAGACTCCGGCTGCCACCCTGCTCCCATAATTGCTTCCGGGTCCTGCTCGATGAGTTCACGAATCGAGCTGCCGATGGCAGTGATCGATTGTGCTTCCGGCCGGTCGACCATTTCCCAGCTCTCGCCGATGACCTTACCTGTAGGTAAGTCGTCGCGACCTAGTTTTGTTTTAAGATCCGTGCCACCCCAGACACGCTCTTGATAAATGGGTATAAAAAGTATTGGTTTCATTCGTTTACTGTTCACTGAAAACTCCCATACGTCGCAACTTGGTGCAACAACAAAGGACACCCCTTCCTATTGCGCGTTTCAAATTTCAAGTTCGATTTCGTCCGATTAACGCACCTCGTGCGACGGGCACGGTGACAAATAAAAGGTTCTTCGTCATTTACCGGGGAGTGGGTGCATAGAACCACTGATTTAGCGGGCTTCGCACTAAGCTTCTTTGGCTGAGGCTACGTAATTTTTACAACCGCTTGCGCTAGAGAGGGGGAGTTGGGGAGTGTGATGGGCACTGTTACTCTGGAAGCGTCAACCTTCGGATACCCTCCTTGAGGCGGACCACATTGAAATTAATCAGTAATCCAACTTTGCATTCTGTTAACTTCATATACGTCATCAGTTGCGCCTCGTGGATGGAGGCTAACTCTTTGACGACTTTTAGTTCGACGATCACTCTACCATCAACAATGAGGTCTAGAGCATAGTCGTCATCTAATTCCAAATCCTTGTATTTGAGCTGAAGCTTGACCTGACGCCTCACCTCAACGTTTCGTAGCGTAAGCTCATGTTGTAGGCTTTTCTCATAAATACTTTCTATGAGTCCTGGCCCCCAATAATTATGCACTTCCATTGCTGCGCCAATAATAGTGCCAGTTAATTCAGTATAATCATCCATGACTACACTCTGTTCTCAAGTGATTACATAGCAACCATCACCTCCCCAATCTCGCCCGACCTGTCCGCCGTATCTTGTAAAGCGAAGGAGGGAGGGCCCTCTAGCGAAGCGGTTGTCAATCAATCAGTTTAGAGCAGCACAGAGCACGAGTCGAATCTCCGATGACATCACCTACATTGAGCCCGCAGATATTACTGAGGCTACGTATTTTTTTTACAACCGCTTGCGCTAGCACCCAAGGGCATAATAAAGTGTTGGTCTTTGAGCACAGTGCCAACAGACGTAGAGTTTCACCGCGTAGAATGCGTCAGGCACGAAGGTACGGAGCTTAGGTTCTGATGTCGTTGATGTTTGTGCAGTTACAACATCTAATAACTTCAATCCCGCCTCCTTGCTATACCTTTCACGCTAATCGACGAAGAACCAAATAAAAAGCCCACTCTCTGAGATTAGAGAGTGGGCTTATTTTCATATCTTGAGGTCAAATAATATTCACAGGTGCTTACTGTTCCTTGGCTTCTTTTAAGATCTTCAGGTACTCACCGTAATCGATGATATTGCATTTGCTCTGCCACTGTTCGCATGCCGTTTTAAGTTGCTCGACCATCTCCGGGTTTTGCTGAGCCAGATTTGTTTTTTCGGCCGGGTCTTTTTTCAGGTCGTATAATTCATACTCAGTGCCCGGAACTTTCGAAGTCTGATGGTACCAACCCGGTGCGATCAGCAATTTCCAGCGTCCTTTAAAGATCACGCCCTGCTGCCCCTTGTCGTTGGAGAAGAGGTATTCGGGGGGAGCGATCTCCTGGCCTTTCAACACCGGAACAATGCTTCGGCCTTCCAGAGGAGAGGTTTTGACGCCGCGAAAGGTTTCCGGGTAGGTGGTTCCGGCCAACTCCAGACAGGTGGGCAAAATATCACCGACCCAGCCGACGCTGTCGGTGATCGTGTCAGGTTGAATCACATTCGGCCAAGAGGCGATACAATGCGTTTTCGTGCCGCCCTCCCACATCTGCGCCTTGGAGCCGTAATAAGGAGAGTTCATCATGTCGCCGACATGCGAGGCGGCTCCGTTATCCGAGAAATAAAAGATCAGTGTATTTTCAAACTCACCCGTCTCTTTGAGGGTTGCGACGAGCTTGCCGACATTTTCGTCGATCTTCTCCATCATCGCCGCATGCAGTGCGTATTTAAGCTGAAGCTCCTGTTTTCTTTCAGCAGGAATTTTCCGCCCCGGTCCAAACTCGGACCGGAAGGCGGCATCTTTTGGGAACAGCTTTTCGCGGACGACTCCCGCCGCCCGGTCAGCTTCAACTTTACTAAAGTTTTCGTAGCGGCTCATATATTTATCAACCAAGTCCTGAGGTGCCTGCAATGGGAGATGCGGTGCACGGTGCGCCACATACAGGAAGTAAGGCTGATCGCCCGCGTCATTCGTCTCGTTGATCATGCGAATGGCGCGGTCGGTGATGCCGTCGGTTGCATAATAAGCCGGAGCCGTTTTGCCGTGATTGGATGTATACGGGTATGCTTTGCTCTGTTCTTTGCCCCTTTCCCAGAGGCAATTCATGGTGTAGGTGCCCGTCATAGGAAGCTTTCCTGCGGGTTTGTTCCCTTCCATGATACGGTGTTGCCAACCATCATCTTCCGTATAAAAGAGGTGTGACTCGCCACTCACCAGGCCGAAATACTGATTAAAACCGCGCTCGGACGGCAAGGCATTATATTCGTCCTCCATCGCCTCTTCGGTCAGCTCGCGATCCGGATGCCGATGAGTTTTCCAGTGCCGTTGCGCATACTTGTTGGTTTTGATGTCGTGGGTGCCACCGAGGTGCCACTTGCCGACCATCAAGGTTTCATATCCGGCATCGCGCATCAGCTCCGCGACGGTGGGAACCGTATAGGGCATAATCCCAAAATAACCTGGATTATTAATCGTTGGGTGTCCGCCGAGTGTTCCGGCACCGAAACCGACATCGGCGGCATCGTGCCCCGTCATCAACGACGCACGCGTCGGGCTGCAACGTCCGTTATTATAGAAGTGTTTGAAGCGCATTCCCTGTTGGGCGAGCGAATCAAGGTGGGGGGTATCAATTTCCCCGCCATAACAACCCAGATCCGCGTACCCCGAATCATCGGTCATGATGACAATGATATTGGGGCGCTCGGCAACAGCAGCCACCGTGCACATTAAGGCCGTAAAAATTAGTATCGTTCTTTTCATCGTTAGTTCAATTATTTGGGTATTTGGTGTGACACTCAAATGCGTCGATTAAGTTTTACTGCGTCAGTAGATAAATTTCGCTGGCAGCCAGCAGAAAAATGCCCGATCCGTATTCCGTTGAGTCTGTTTCTTTGACCATACCGGGACCGCCGCCCGGAGGTTGATTCCATGTAACGGCACCCTCTTCGTTTACAACCGAGGCCAGTGCCGCCCACCCGTTCTTTGCAACAGGCAGAAACCGCTCCCGATCCAGAATACCGTTATTGATTCCCCAGGCGATGCCATAGGTGAAAAATCCGGTTCCGCTGCTTTCCCGCATTCTATATTGCTCTGGATCATCCAGGTTGGGTCGCCAGAATCCATCGGTCTGCTGACGCACCGCCAACGACTCCGCCATTTGAACATACAATGCCTGATAGCGGGCATAACTGCCATGATCCTTCGGAAGGTGCTTCAGAATTCGGGTCAGCCCGCCAAACGCCCACCCGTTGCCCCGGGACCACAACACTTTTTTCCCATTCCTTGTTTTATGAGGTTTTGAACGTGCGTCCCGGTTGAACAGGCCCGCATCGGAATCAAAGATTTCTCCATACACATCCCAGAAACAGGCATCCATCCAGTTCACATACTTTTCATCCCCCGTCATCTGATACATCATCGCGAGCGCCGGAGGTGCGGTAAACAGCCCATCCACAAAGCGACGTCCGTCGTTTTCAAAGTACCACGTCATAGGCTCCGACACGGGTGTCGTTTTTTTGATTGGATTATTAAGAAAATCAATCGTCGGCTGAATCATAGATTCGTCCCCGGTCGCCTGATAACATCCATACCAGATCTGCCCACAAATCAGCGGATAGGACCCGCTCTCATACTTCCCGCCGGTGTTTTCCTTAATCTGCCATGCAACCTGCTCCCCCCACTCCATGCAATCATCCAGATAGGCAGTATTCGACGTGCTTTGATACATGCCCATCAGTCCCGCATAATACGTGCCTCTAACCCAGTGCTGATTCTTAAACCGGAGCCCTTGGTCGATTTGATACGTGCGCACGCGATCGGCCAACGCTTTGATCGTTTCCTTTTCAAAGCCATTTGCCGCCCCCTGCCATTGAGTCGATTCGGTTGCGATTGATGTGCTGCATGCCAGCAGTGCGGCTGTCAGCATGCTAATAGAGTATTTTGTATCTATCATAGTGTATTTTATTTTTGGATACGTCATTGCTGAGTAGAAGAGCGCAGCCCCGCCCCATGCGTGGCATGGGGCGGGGCGCGCGAATTCGCTTAGCTTTGAAGCACTGCGTCAGGGCAGATCTGTCCGTCCTCGGTCAGCGCAGGTGCGCCCCACTCCGTCAGCCAATGCTGCAAGCGCAGATCATCCGTTGCAATCGGAGCGGCACTTTTCAGGCGGATCGTGCGGCTCTCTCCGGCACGCAGATCGAAGAAGGCATCTTCCACAATGACTGGCACGCCATCGGCGCAGCCTTCATTGATCCCTTCAAAATGCACGCAACGGGCGAATTGCTCAGCCTTGATCGTGACGTCCACGACGCCTTCAGCGACTTCATGGATCGAACAGATTTCGAGCTTCGGCTCCGGCCAGTCGGCGTCTTTCCAAAAATTAGGAAAGAATACATCGCTGCGTTGCTCATCGCCGCAATTCAGCTCTACAAACAGGATCGCATCGCTGGCACCGCTGAATTCCTTTGCATCCACTTCGGCCAGGACGGTCGATGTATTTGCCGGAATCACGACCTTGATGGTCTTGTCCCATTTGCCATCACCCGTCAGCGTTTCTTCGCCCACTTGCAGTGTGCCTTCGTAACTCTGTAATGTGTCGTTGCAGGCAACCAGCTGCCAGCCACTTTCGTCCGGGCTATTTTTCCAGCCGATCTGCAGTGGACGCGACGCACGTTTGGCGGCATAGTAAGACGATTTCGGCAGACCATACCAGTCGACCACCGACCAACTGCCGGTTGGCCATGGATCGGAATACATCCAAAACATACAGCCACTGTTAAAGGGGCGCTTGGTGCGATAGCCAAACACCTCATCCCACATGGATTCCGCATGCATCGTCATACCATATTTAATGAATTCCACATGATTCTGCGGGTCACCGAAAAATGCCTGACACAGCGCTAACTGCTTCTCAGCGAAGGTGCGTCGATCGTGGTGATCGTATGGGTTGGTGGTGATGCGGTAATTCCACAAATCATCAATCGGCCAATAGTGTTCCTCTGGCATGAATTTTTCAAAGGTCTCGCGTCGTGCCGGGCCCTGGATGGCAAACTCGGAATTGAATGAGGAATCGATATGATTCACGCCGTTACGGTAGTCAAAGAAGCCCTTGGAACTCGCCGCAAAAGTCTCTTGAAGTGCACTGAGGTGCGCATCGCCCGATTTGGGCGCGTTGCCGTCGTCAACATAGCCAAATGGCGAGTTACGGCGGTATGGACGATAGGGATCGAAGGTTTGTAGGATACCGGGAAGCACCTCGTCGACCAAGAAGTCGCCAGCTGTCTTCTGCAGACTCAGACGGTCGGATTGCTCGTCGGCTCCGGTAGTTTCCTTCTGAACAAAGCTTCCGGTCTTCTCATTGCCGCCACACCAATAAACCACCGACGTGTGCTTGCGCAAACGCTTAGCCTGATAGGTGACTTCTTTGCGAATTTCTTCGACAAACCAATCATGATCGTCGGGCACATCGCTGCAGGCAAACATGACGTCCTGCCAGACCATTATGCCGAGCTCATCGCAGAGCTCGTAAAAGACGTCTTTCTCATAAATGGCGCCGCCCCAGATGCGCAGCATATTGAAGTTCGCCTCCTGAGCCAAGGAGAGCAAATGCTGGTATTTCTCATCGGTAATGATGCCGGTAAAGCTATCGAGTGGCACCCAGTTTGCGCCCTTGCTGAAGCACTGCTCACCATTGACCACGAAGGCAAAACCCATCTTATCGGCACGCAGTGGCTTCTCTTCCAACTCCACCTCGCGAATACCGAAGCGCCCGCTTTTGCTCTCCACCACGACACCCTGCTTGAGCAGACTGATCTCATAGCTGTAGAGCGGTTGAGCGCCCATACCATTGGGCCACCAGAGCTGCGGATCTTTGATAAATAGATTGCGGAAATTTTTGACACCGGTCGATGCCCATTGCTCATCAGCGACCTGTGTGCCGTCGGGTGCGTGCACTGTCAGCTTGAGCTCCAGACCGTCTGTGCCGGCCTGTTTCACTGCGTCGTTGAGGAATACAAAGAACGACACCGCGCCATCGCAGTGAGTATTGATATTGTGCCCATCGAGGCAGACCTGGTCGTAGGTCTCCAGCAATACGGACTCCCAAATACCAATGCCCGGGCAGTTCGGCGCCCAGTCCCAACCGAAGTGACATTGCGCTTTGCGCATGAAGATACGGTGCTGATTGAAGCAGGCGAAATACGGCTCTACATCGTGTTGCTGCATGATGATTGAGATCGGCTCAATACACACCACCAAGGAGTTCGGTACCCCGATCTTCAGCTTATTCGACACATCGAAGCGATGCTCACGCAACATACTTTCAGTGCGGCCGATCTTTTCATCGTTCAGATAAATATTGGCGATGGTATCAATGCCCTTGAACACCAACTCCGACACGGACTCGAGCGAATCGACGGTAAATTCACGGCGATACCACCAGGCCTTTTCGGTGGTCCATTTATTCTTGGCGATGTTGTCGGCATAGTACATATCGTCGAGTTCACCGGCGGCCATCAGGTCAACATGCACGTCGCCCGGCACCTGCGCAGGGATCCATTTCCCCGCCGCATTGACCTCTGCCTGATAATCGGTGCCTTGCAGCTCCCATACTCCATTTAAGTCTATTTTTTTCATAGTATTTTAATGTTTATCGTTTTCTAATTTCGGTAAAAAGCTTGGCCAATTCAGCGGCTTTTTAGGGATATTCGCGGATGACATTGGTTGATTGCCGCGGGTCGGTGCGTAGATTGTAGAGCTGCTTTTTCGGGGCATCGGCTTTAAGGGTCCCGTCCGCATTGTAGTCGGAGTTGGTCTGCTGTGCATGGCTGGCTGTTGCGGCAAGCCCTGCCATTAACAGTGCAATTAATTTAAGCTTCATCAGGTGCTTCCTCTGGGTGTAATTGCTTCTGGATCTCATGAACCCGTTCTTCAGTCAGTGGGTAAAAAGCGACCAGCAGAGCGGCCAGGCCGACGAAGCCCATCGGCACAAGCATATACAGCAGGCGCATATTGGTGATCACGGCTTCGGGCTGCACCTCGACCGCAGCATCGAAGCCCGACCATTGCAGCATGTAGCCGCTGAGAATCATGGTCAGCGAGATACCGGCCTTAGTGGCCCAGCTGTAGGAGGCGCCAAACATACCTTCGCGCCTACGGCCGGTTTTGACCTCATCCATATCGCAGATGTCGGCAACCATCGACGAGGCGATGATCCACATGCAAGACATACCCGGCGCCGCGAGCGCCAGTGTAATCAGCTGCAACCACGGATTGTCCGGGGTGTAGAGCCACCAACTGGTGCCATAGGCGACCACCACCATCAGCAAGCCACCGATCAAGGTCGCCTTCTTCCCCACACGGGTGGCTACAAATGAGATCACTGGAACCAAGCCGATCCCTGCGCCCTGGAAGGCAAAGTTGGCATACATATTAAGAGTCGCCACACCTTCCTTATCGCCTCCGAAGACATAGTACGTGTTGATGTAGAGCGCGAAGCTGTTGACCATGAAGATGCCGAGCATCACGCAGACAGTGACCGCGATCAGTAGTAAGAAGACTTTGTTGGAAAACGTTTCTTTAATCGACGGCCAAAATTTAATTTTGTCCTGATCATGTGCCAGATTCTCACGGCAAAAGATCGCGGGCAGCACACCGCAGACTAAGATGAGTGCACCAAAGGCCAGACCGACGTAACGCACGCCGACCACATCATTGCCATCGCCCCACTTCTGAGCGAGCACCCACATGGTGCCCAATCCGAGCCCGCCGATCGCCTGAAACACGGTGCGATAGGCCTGCACCCGCGTTCGCTCATTATAGTCGGTGGTCAACTCCAGCCCAAGCGCCCCCCACGGCACCATGAAGACGGTGTAGGCAGTGTAGTACAGAAATACCATCGCCATGAAATACCAACCGATGGCCGTGGGGCTCCAACCCGTGGGAGGGCTCCAGATCAAGGCAAACATGACCGCACAGAGAATGGCACCGATCAGGATGAAAGGTCGGCGGCGACCAAAGCGCGTGTGGGTGTTATCGGAAATATTGCCCATCAACGGATCGGACAAGGCATCCCAGATGCGCGGCAGACCGAGCGCCCAACCGAGCATACGCGGGTCGACGCCGAGCCCCATGTTGTAGATCGGGAACGCCAGATAGTTCAGCGCGTTGGTCATATAGACATCCGCGATCGAGCCGACCGCCCAGGCTGATTTCTTACTGCGCGGTAATTTCTTAGAATCACTCATTGGTTCAATTCCCGATTCGCTTCCTGCAGGGCATCGAGCATGTAGGCGCGGTGGTTGTCCTCGGTAATGTTCCATTTACCTTGGTCTACATGTTCGAAATCAAAGTTCCACAGAGCGGACAGCGGCACCTCATTGGTCATCATTAGATTGAGCAGGAATTCAAACTGGCGGCGCTCCTCTTTGAGCGTCTTATCTTTTGTTCCTGGACCAAATTCACCGACAAATAACGGTTTTTTTACGCGCTTGGAGATTTCCATCATGAAGGACATCTGTTCTGCGGGTCCGTACTCCATGTAGCCGACGTCGTGGTGTTGATCATCCAGCGAGAAATAGTAGTAGTGGGCGGAAAGCCCGTCCATCGCGGCGTTGTCCAACAGAAACATTTCTTCCCACTGCTCCAGGCTGTCAGTGGTCCAATTTTCCTCATGGAAATTGTGGTATGCCGACGGGCGCGGTAGCGCGTCGCCAGAGAGTATCGGACGGGTCGAATCGATAGCACGGACGGTTTCGGCGAAGGCTTTATAGGCGACGTAGATATTTTTGCGGTACATCTTGTCGTTGATCGTTCGGGTTTTCGCCAAACCCAACGGTGGTTTGGGAAAATGATCGGGTTCCGTCCAACCTTTACCGTGCTCTTCACCCGGGAGATCTGCTTCATGAATCCATTCATTGCCGAACTCCCACGCCCAGATAGCCGGTGAATCTTTATAGCGGCTGACCAATTCAGTGGTGAATTCCCGCATGAACGCATGGGTTTTGCTATCCGGATTACCCCACTGGTCGATCGATTCGCCGACAAGATCCGGAACCGTCGGAAAATACCAGAACAAGCTTGGAATCAGGCCGATCTCCAACCGTTCCGCATCAGCAACCAGTGTATCAAAAGCCTTAAAGTATTCTTCCTTGTGATTCAAATAGACGTCCCAGTCCTTCGGGTAAAAACCATTGGCACCAAAACGAATGAACGGAATATCGTGTTGTGCCAGAGTCTCAAGTCCCTGCCGATACGATGTGTCCGACAGGTTCGAGGGATTCCCTTCGATTCCGAGTTTCCGCTGAAGGACGGTGTAGTAATTGATCCCTACCCCCTTATACGGCTGCCCGCCCTGATAAAACTGCCCGTCCTGCACCGTCAACCCCGGGGGATTGGAAGCGCAGCCCACGAGAGCCGCAGACGCAGAAACAACGAGTATCGAATTTCGAAGAAATTCGATGACATTGCGCCCCACCTGATAATTCAACTTAAACATTCGCGATTCCTTTTTCATTATTTGAAATTCCTTTTTCATTACTTGAAATTCTATTTTCATTATTCGGCAGCCTCAAGTCCGCGACTGAAGCGGCCATTGAGTTCCTTCACCGCATCCAGCATATAGGCCCGCTCGTTGGTGGGCGAAATATCCCAGTCCGCCTGAAACGTACCCTGCGGCTTAAAATTCCAGATGGCGGAGATGGCGATTTCGTTTTCTTCGACCGCATGCATCATGCGGAAAAACATGTCACGCGCCGCATCGTCCACACCCGGCATGCCGAGCTCTCCGCACCAGATAACCTTGTTGTCGGATCGACTGATTCCAACGACTTCTGTCACAAAGTCCTCAAGCGGCAGATTCTCGTTCTTAAAATAGCTCTTATCCGCTTCGGCATAGAGATGGAACGATGCGACCTCATAATCGTCCGGCGTATCGGCACGAAATACCTCCGTCCATTGCGCGTTGCTGTCCTGACCCCACGAATCGTCATTCCGATTGTGCCAGGCCTGAGTGCGGGCAATCGAATCGCCGGTCACGATGATGCGGTCGGGATCCATCTCCCGCACGGTTTGATAAAAGTCCTCGTAGGCATTCAGAATCATGGGACGCAGCAATTTATCCGCCGCCGTGCGCTCCTCCTCTGAGCCAATCTTT
>Ga0115550_1002837_pt1 | contig 11667 bp, 8 predicted proteins | sample COGITO_mtgs_1005_FD_87177 | JGI IMG/M metagenome (GOLD analysis project Ga0115550, IMG submission 87177) | Pelagic marine microbial communities from North Sea - COGITO_mtgs_100511 | ecosystem: Environmental > Aquatic > Marine > Epipelagic | place: Germany:Helgoland, sampling site Kabeltonne... | reverse complement strand
GACCTTCGCCCGCGGCGCCTTGCTGTTGGTAGATGGTGCCCAGGACCTGATCGACGTGGCGCAGGCTGTGGCGCAGAACGACCAGGCCAAAGTCGCCGCCTGGCTGGCCGCAGGTACCTTGAGCCGGGTGGATGACAGCCGCGCCGAAGACCTGCTAAACCGCGACCCAGAGCTGTGGGCGGTGGTGGTGGCGCCCTGGGTGCTGGCGCAGGAACGCAGTCAGGGTGCGCCGCTGCACTGATCTGGCGCGTGCACCTCGAGCCATACTGAGTAACTATGCTGGCAGCACCATGAACTGATTGCAGGAGCTGCCAGCATGTTTGAACCCGGACATTTGCATCGCGCCAATACTTTGGCCACGGCGGAAACGCCGCTGTTCAGCGTCGATCTCTATTATGAGGTGCGCAAAGATTCGGCCGAAGGCCCGATGTTGCACATGCGTTTGCAGGGTCAGGTGGACGGCAAGGCGTTTGAAGAGGTCTTCGAGCTGCACCGCGACACCGCCTACAACTTCGCCAGCGTGGCCACGCGTCTGGCACACAAACATGGTCTGCCGACCAACAACAGCCTGATCATGCGTAGCCATGCCGAGTACGACCTGATGTTCGAGGACATTCGCCGCAAGCTCGACGTGCACAGCGGTGAACCGGTCAACCTCGACCACCTGGAAAAAGACGGCCTCTAGATCTGTAGTTCGGCTGCTAATGGGGCGCGGCGGGCTCTAGCGCCGCTAGGTTAAGATAACGGCCATCACTAAGTCGGAGTCTGTCTATGTCCACCTCCCTCCCTGCTTTGGCGTTTGCTGGTATTGGCCTGATGGGGCTGCCCATGACCCAGCGCCTGCTGGCCGCCGGCTATCCGCTGAGCGTGTGGAACCGTTCCCTTGATAAGTGCGCACCACTGCAAGTGTTGGGTGCGACGGTCGTGACCAATCCGGCGCAGCTCTGTGATCAAGCGGATATCGTCATGCTGTGCCTGGCCACTACCGAGGTGGTGCGCGAGATAGTGTTTGGCCCTGGCGGCATTGTGGAAACAGGCAAGCCAGGCCAGTTGCTAGTGGACTTCTCCAGCCTGGAGCCGGCGGCTACCCGCGAAATGGCCGCTGAGCTGCACGCTCGTTGTGGCATGCATTGGATCGATGCCCCGGTGTCCGGCGGCACACCAGGCGCGGCCAGCGGCACATTGGCGATCATGGCCGGTGGTCGGGTTGAGGATATCGAGCGGGTGCGGCCGATTCTTGCGCACTTGGGGCAACGCCTGACGCGCATGGGCGATGTTGGCGCGGGCCAGGTGACCAAGGTGTGCAATCAGATGATCGTCGCCTGTAACGCCTTGGTAATCGCCGAAGTGGTCGCCTTGGCGGAGCAGGCCGGAGTTGATGCCAGCCTGATCGCGCCAACGCTGGCCGGCGGCTTCGCCGATTCCAAGCCGCTGCAGATTCTCGCGCCGCAGATGGCTGAGAGCCAGTTCGAGCCAGTCAAATGGCATGTGCGCACCCTGCTTAAAGATCTGGATACGGCGGTGAAACTGTCGCAACAGATCGGTTCGGCTACGCCGCTCAGTGGTTTGGCCGCGCAGTTGCTGCGCCAGCACGGCAGCCAGGGCAATCTAGAACGTGACCCGGCAACCTTGGTGCAGCTGTACCGGAAGCCAGCGCATCAAGAGCCACAGCCATGAAGATCGCGGCCAACTTGTCGCTGCTGTTTAGCGAGTTACCGCTGATCGAGCGCGTTGTGGCTGCCGCCGCTGCGGGCTTTGATGGCGTGGAAATCCAGTTCCCCTACGAGCTGCCGGCCATTCGCCTGAAAGAGGCGCTGGAGGCTGCGGGTATGCCGCTGCGCCTGATCAACTTACCGGCCGGTGATTTGATGAGTGGCGGGGCCGGTTTGGCTGCAGTGCCTGCAAGGCAGGCCGAGTTTGATGCGGCGCTGCAGCAGGCGCTGAGCTACGCCGCTCTGGTGCGTCCGGCGCTGGTTAACGTACTGCCGGGGCGCTTGGCGGAAGGTGTTGAACCTGAGCTGGCGCTGGCTTGCCTGGTCGACAACCTGCACAAGACCGCTGAAGCTTTTCAGTTATTGGGCATTGGCGTGGTGGTGGAAGCGATAAATCCGCTGGATATGTCGGGCTTTCTGATCAATACCCCGGAGCAGCTGGATGCGTTGCTCAAGGCCGTGGCTCACCCCAATTTAGCGGTGCAGTACGACTTCTACCATATGGCACGGCAAGGCTTGGATATCCAGGCGGGTATCGCTCTGCTGGCTGGGCGTATCGGCCATGTGCAGTTTGCCGATTATCCTGGGCGCGGATCGCCGGGCACTGGCGAGTTGCAGTTCGCAGCGCTGCTGGATGTTCTACGTGACAGTGGTTATCAGGGTTGGCTGGCGGCCGAGTATCGGCCGGGCGATGCAGGCACCCAAGCCAGTTTGGGCTGGCTGAGTGAGTGGCGAGCGACCTGAGGCGCCAACCTGCACCCGACGGCTCGGGTTGCAGGTTGCACGGGCTTACTCGGGCTTGTCTTCGGCGTACTTGTTGAGCGAAATAACCCGTGTCTTGCCGATACGGTGGCGGTAGATCTCGCGCAAGTATTTGATGGACTTTTTCACACTGTCGCGGGACAGGCGGATGTCGTTGATCGAGACGAACTTGTCCTGGTCGTGGATCAGCTCGCGGTACTTCTTCTCGTACATCGGTTTGATCGCGTACCAGTTGGTGTCGAGGATCTTCGCCGGGTTCTCATATTCGTTGAGCATGGCGTCGATACGTACCTCGTCGAATTCGTCGGCCATGATGAAGTCGAGAATGGCGTTGTCCAGGCTCTCGTCGAAGCGGTGCGGGTCGCGGGCGAAGCAGCGCTTGATAAAAGCCACGATCAGGGTCAGGAAGTCGTCCGACAGGCACGGGCTTTTGGCGATTAAAGTGGTCAGCGACAGGTTGGCGGAGGCGCCAATCACCAGCGCATAACGCTTTAGCGTGGTGTTGGGGAACAGGCTGTTGAGGTGGGTCTTAAGCCGGTTCAGGTCCATATAGGACAGCTTGTAGTCTTTGGGCAGCGAGACGATCGACACCACCGATGAGCAGTTCTTGAAGAAGTGCAGGTCACTGAGTTTGGCGGCGTTGAAGTCAGACTTCTTGTATTCATCCAGCGCTTCACGGTAACGCTTGGACTCGATCGGCAGCAGGCTGATGCCCTCGATGGCCTGGGTCACCTTATTGAAGTGCGGCAGGTCAATGGAGCGGAAAAACAGGTCATCAATATTCAGCCGCGACGGCTCTTTGTCCAGCACGCGGAATTTATCCAGCGTCGCGGCGCTCTGCTCCGGCACCACGGATTCGGCATAGGCGACGGCCACTGGGCCGGCCAGGCTCATAAACAAGTCGTTGGCATCCAGGCGAATGGTTTCGCCAATATCGATGCCGGCGCGGCGGAAGTAGTTCTGGTCGTAGTCGGTGGTCACCGCCTGGGCGGTGAGGATGTTGAAGATCTGCTGCGAGATGTACTGGTTGGCGTGACGCTCCATGGCGTTGACGTCGATGTTCTGGATATTGCCGTCGTCGCTCTCTTCGGCGTAGCGCATGATGTCGTTGGAGATCAGCATCATCGCGTTCCATGGGCGGATGCGGCGCATCACGCTGGCTTCACTGTTCTCTTCATTGTCGAAGTTGTAGGAGAAGTCCCACTCTTCAGCCAGGTACTTGCACAGCAGGCGCCCGGCATTGATATGCAGCGCCTCGGACATCTCGCTGCGCTGGTCAGAGATGTTCGGCAGGATGCAGATGCCGCTGGTGAAAATCGGTTCGAAGACGAAGCTGTGGTCGCGGTTCTCCGGGCTTTCGTCGAAGTTTTTGGTGTCGAAGGTCTTGCTCATATACGCGAATTGCTGGGCCAGACCGAACTCGGAAGCCATGCCCGAACCGGTGCCGCCGCCGGCGCTGAAGATATAGAAGTACAGGCGCGACTGGTTGGCCTTGATCCCGCAGGAGTCGATCAGGTAGCTATGGATGAACTTCCAGTCGGCATTGGTGAAGCGTTGGGTGTCCTTATTGAGGATGATCTTGGCCAGATACTGGCCGAGGATCGGCGCGTTACCGGCCCCCCCGGCATGCACCTCGGACAGGTCCATGATCTTCAGCTTGCTGTAGTCGCTTAAGAAACCGCTGGTTTCACCCTTGCGCGAGAAGCGGATGCGGCCTTCGATGTCTTTGTCCAGGTCGCCAAGCATCACCAGCGGCTCAATCAGAAATACCGGCTTGCTGTCCTTACTGGGCGCACGTAGCAGGTTGCTGCGAATCCAGCGCGTCGGGCGGAAATCTTGCTCGGCGACGGACTTTTCTTCGTTGTTGAATTCGCTCAGGTAGAACTGCCGGGCGTTGTAGACCAGAGAGGCGACATCCAGGGCGATGTTCGAGCCGCAGCGACCGAGGCCGATCAGGCAGACGGAGGGGAAATGCTGCACCCGCCGTTCGCTGTCGTCATCCTGCGGGGCTGGGGGGAACACCAGGCTGCGCAGACCGTCGAGGTTGTCGAGGATGCGATCAATATCGCGCTCAGTGAAATACATGTATTGCTCGCCACTACCGTCTACTCGCATGGGGGGCGGCGGCGGTGTCAGTGGCTCGAGCGGTGCGAGCAAGGTATCAGCCAGGTCGGCCAGTGTGGCTTCGGTTACGGAGGAGGGCACAGCGTCTTTTTTTGTTTTCATTAGGAGACAGTCCGGCGGCTAACGAGGTGGGTTGGGCAAATGGCCACATTGCGCACAACCAGCTTGTTTGTAGCATGAAAAAAGGAAAATCTCGCTGCTTTGCTCGGGTTTTACCGAGGCATTTTCGGCATTCTTTTGCAGCGTTTTGTGGGTTGCGTGCTTGCCCGGACGGCCATTACCCGGCATACACATCACCAATAGTCACTGACAGCATAGACACAAGGCTCTAGATTGCGCCTGCACGTGCTGGATACGGCGGCTGGCCCAAGGTCAGCGACCTGCTTCGATAACAACAATTAGAGATGGATTTCATGCAGCAGTCCCTCCAAGCAACGAATGCCTGGCGCATTTTGTTCCTGCTTTTTCTCGCCAACCTGTTCAACTTCTTTGACCGCACCATCCCGGCGATCATCATCGAACCGATCCGCATGGAATGGGACCTTAGCGACCTGCAGCTGGGCTTGATTGGCACCGCGTTCACCATCGTTTATGCGATTGCCGGCATTCCGCTGGGGCGCATGGCCGATACTGGGGCGCGGCGCAAGATCATGGGCTGGGGGTTGGCGGTGTGGAGCGGACTGACCGCGGTTAACGGGCTGGCCTGGAACTTCTGGAGTTTTCTGCTGATTCGCATGGGCGTTGGTATTGGTGAGGCCAGCTATGCGCCGGCCGCTAACTCACTGATTGGCGATCTATTCCCCGCACACAAACGCGCGCGCGCCATGGGCATCTTTATGCTCGGCCTGCCGATTGGTTTGCTGCTGGCGTTCTTCACCATCGGCGCGATGGTCAAGGCTTTCGATAGCTGGCGTGCGCCGTTCTTTATTGCGGCGATACCGGGGGTGATCCTGGCGCTGTTTATGTTCTTTATCAAAGAGCCCACACGTGGCGCCGCCGAACAGGTGAAGTCGCAAACCACGCCAATCGAGAAGCCGCTGCGTAAGGTCCTGGCGATTCGCACCTTCTGGTGGTTGGTGATGGCCGGTCTGGCGTTTAACTTCGCCACCTACGCCTGTAACTCGTTCATGGTGCCGATGTTGCAGCGTTACTTCCTTATGCCGCTGGAGCAGGCGGCGATGGCCACCGGGGTAATCGTTGGCTTGACTGGCTTGGTCGGCCTGACGCTGGGCGGTTGGGTGGCCGATAAAGTCCATCAGCGCTGGCAGACTGGCCGGCTGTTGTTTGCCGCGCTGAGTATGTTGATCGCTTCGGTTGCGACAGGTTGCGCCTTACTCGCCGGGCGGGTTGAAATCGTCGTATTCGTTGCTCTATTCAGTGTTGGTTGGCTGTTTGCCTACAACTTCTACACCTGCGTTTACACCGCCATTCAAGATGTTATCGAGCCGCGTTTGCGCGCCACGGCCATGGCGTTGTTCTTTGCCGGCTTGTACCTGCTTGGCGGCGGCCTGGGGCCATTGGCGGTGGGCATGCTGTCAGATCACTATTCCCAGGCGGCGATGCTCGCTGCAGGGGCCAGTGAAATGAATGAAACCTTTAAAGCTGTCGGTCTGCATAACGCCATGCTGCTGATTCCCGTGGCGTTACTGTTGACTATGCTGGCGCTGTTACAGGCGTCGCGCTGCTTCGTAGCCGACGCCGTGAATATGCAGCAGGGGATGCAGTTACAGCCCGCCACCTAAGCCGTTTTGTCAGGCCATCCGGCATGCGCCGGACGGCCGGGCAACCGCCAGATCCTGTGCAATACTCAGTCGCACTGCTGTCACGCAACTGCGACTGAGGACAACCACCATGGGCACTTCCCGCCTTGTGCTGGGCCACAGCAATGCGCTTGACGAACACCCCTTGAGTAACGCCTTGGCTCAGTGTCAGCTGACCTTGCAGGCGATTGACGCGCCGGACGAATTGTCAGATGACGTGGTGCTGGTGCTGCTTGACGAACGTCTCTTGGCGCTCAGACCGTTGCTCGATTGGCTGGATTGTGGCGCGATTCTGGTGGGCTGCATGGACCAGCCCGGCGTCTTACCCTTACCACCACACGCCAGTGTCGAGGAACTGTCGGCGCTGCTGCGTTTTGCCGGCGAGCAGTACAGCTTGCGTTATCAGACCGAACAACTGGCTGCTGCCCTGGCGGGCAAACATGACGACCTGAGTAAGTTGGTGGATGTGGGCTTGGCGTTGTCGGCCGAGCGTGACCTCGACCGTTTGCTGGAGAAAATCCTGGTCGAGGGGCGGCGCTTGTCCAACAGTGACGCCGCCTCGCTGTTTCTGGTCAGTCGCCGCCCGGACGCGCCGCCACAGCTGATCTTTAAGCTGACGCAGAATGGCACGCTCAGCCAGAACAGCTTTCAGGACCAGCGCATGCCGTTGAGCAAAGCCTCGATTGCCGGTTACGTGGCGCTGACCAGTGCGGAGTTAAATATCGAAGATGTGTATGCGATTGCGGCTGATGCGCCGTACCGCTTCAACCGCTCCTTCGACCTGCAAATGGGCTACCGCACCCTGTCGATTCTGGCCATTCCCATGCTCAATCACCGTCATGAAGTGGTCGGCGTGCTGGAGTTTATCAACCGCCAGCGCAAGGGTAGTCACCCACTTGAGCCCGAACTGATCGCCTTTGACGAAGAGGTTGCCGTGTCGTTGCGCGCCCTGGCCAGCCAGGCGGCGGTAGCGATCGAGAACCGTCAGCTGCTGGATGACATCAGTCGGCTGTTCGACGGCTTCGTTCAGGCCTCGGTGTTCGCCATCGAACAACGCGATCCCACCACCAGTGGCCATTCCTTTCGGGTTGCTGAGCTGTGCCTGACTCTGGCCAATCAGTTGCCCCATGCGCCGCATGCCCGGCTGCGTGAGCAGGCGTTGAGTAACGACGGCTTGCGCGAGTTGCGCTACGCCGCCTTGCTGCATGACTTTGGCAAGGTTGGGGTGCGTGAGCATGTGTTGGTCAAAGCCAAGAAGCTGTCTGAGCCAGTGCTGGAAAACCTGCGCTATCGCGTCGCCCTGGCTCAGGAGAACCTGCACAACCAGACCCTGCGCAAGATGCTGCATGCCTACCGTCATCAGGGTGGGTTGAGTGAGGAGCGGCGCCTGCAGCTGGAGGCCGAGCTGGCTTATGAATGCGCGCGACTGGAGCGCTACCTGAATAACATCATTCAGGCCAATGAGCCGAGCATGCTCAGTGAAGGCGATTTTCAACACTTGCAGGAAGTGCAGGGCGAGCTGGTCAAGGCGCCCGGTAATTGCTTGGTCAGCCTGCTCAGTGAAGGTGAGTTCAGTGCCCTGGCGGTACGCAAGGGCAGCCTGACCACGGCTGAGCGGGAAGAGATCGAGCGCCATGTGGTGCACACCCAGCAGTTTCTCAGCCTAATACCCTGGACGCCGGATCTACAGGGCGTACCGTACATCGCCGGCGCGCACCATGAAAAGCTCGACGGCAGTGGTTATCCCAAGGGGCTTAGCGGCGATGCAATTCCCTGCGCTTCACGGATCATGACCATCTGCGATATTTATGATGCCCTGACCGCAGCTGATCGTCCCTACAAGCCAGCGATGCCGCTGGAGCGCGCTCTGGATATCCTCAAGAGTGAGGCACAGAGCGGGTTACTCGATGCCGAGCTGGTGCAGCTGTTTATCGACAGTCGCAGCTTTCAAGTGACAGGCGTGCCGGGTTCGCACACCACATCACCCTTTAGTCATCACGTGTGTGATTACGAGCCGTCCTGTACTCGCGAACATCCCCACACCCACTGAGAACCTGCCTTGGATCTGCTGCGCGTCGGCGATACTGCGTTAAAAGCAGGCTCGCTTTAGCTCGCGAGATCCAAAACAGGTTCTGAAACGGCTGTCTGCCTCTACCGCTTGCTTCTAAGTGCCTGCTGATAACGGGCATCCAGGCTTTGGCTCGGGCCGGCGGCGTTCTTGTCGATATACAGATAGACCGGTTGCAGGCGCTGCAGGCGGTCGTCGATACCTGGATGCACCTTGAGAAAGCTAGTGAGCGCCGCATCGTTCTGCCGAGTGGTGCCGAGGGTCTGTAGTACGCCGGCCAGGCCGTAGGGGTCATAGCCGGCGCGGGTGGCGATTACCGCGCCCATGGCGTCAGCCTCGTATTCATCGCCACGGTCCAGGCCACGGCTGTAAAGGTCGCTGACGCTGCGGGTAAAGCGGTCGGTCAGCTCGCCGGCCTGGCTGCCGCCCTTGTCGGCGGCGCCGGCTTGCACCGCGAGAGTGGCGAGGTCCGTGAGCAGGCCGGTTTGCGCCTGCTGTTGGATGGCTTTGAGGTGATGCTGCTGCACCACATGGGCCACTTCATGGGCCAGCACACCGGCCAGCTCGGCTTCGCTGTTCATCCGGGTGAGCATGCCGCTGGTGATAAACACGTAACCACCCGGAGCGGCGTAGGCGGCTACTTGTGAGCTATCAAGTACCACAAAGCGCCAGGGCAGTTCCGGGCGTTCGCTCTGTTGCGCAACCCACAGGCCGACACGATTGACGTAGGCCTGCAGCGGCGGATTGTTCAGCACTGCAGCCTTGCTCAGCAGGATACTGGCGGTGTTCTGGCCGATCACCCGCTCTTCATCGACGCTTTTCTGACCCATGTTGGTCAGATTCTGGCCGGCGCTGGCCAGTTTGCCCAGGTCAATGCCTTGAATCTGCATGCCTTCCAGCCCCTGGCAGGCGCTGAGACTAACGATTAGGCCGAGTAGGCTGGCGCACTTGAGAAATATGGCTGTTTGCATGTCGCTCTCCTCGCGGCGTGTTAGCGGGCGTAGGGCAGGTTCTGGCGGCGCAGGCCGCCTTGCTGGGCAAAGCTGCGCGCCTCGCTTGGGCTGGCGGCAAAGGCATCTAAAGCCTGCACGCTGGGAGAGGCATTGGCGTTGCCGCTGCGCAGTTCCTCATCACTGATACCGCGGATGCCGGTGGCTACGCCGCTGGCGGGAGCGGCCTGGTTGCCGAGCTTGAGTAGGCTGCCCAGGTCATTGCTGCGGCTGGCTTGCGCATCTTTGGCAAAGCGCAGGCTAAGCAGTGGCAGCCAGCCGCGCTGGCCGTTTGAGGTTTGCACTTGGTACCAGCCACCCTGACGCTCAAGGACAACAACTTGGGACTCTTTGCCAATCTGGCCGACATTGGCGGCTGAAGCACTGGGCTCGGCGCGCAGGGCGCTTTCCTGGACGGTATGCGCCTGGCGTACTTCGGCCAGCGCCGAGAAACCGTAAAAGCTGAATAGCAGCGCTGCAATGGCGCTGTAGAGGCCTTTATTCATCATGTCTCCTTCGCGGCTCAAAGAGCATTACGGCTTCGGCACGGCCTTTTACTTGGTGTTCGCCCTGGGGCACGAAGTCCAGATCAAGCGTGCAGGCCTCACGGGTGGCGGCAGAAATCAGCAGGTGGGCGCGGCCCTTGGTCAGCCCCTCGATACGGCTGGCCAGATTCACTGTGTCGCCTATTGCAGTGTAGTCATAGCGCTGCTTGGCGCCGACCAAGCCGACGACCGCTGGTCCTGTGTGCAGGCCGATGCCGATGTCGAAATCCGGGCAGTTGTAGTCGCGCCGAAAGGCGTCGAGGTTATCGAGCATTTCCATCGCAGCGAGGATGGCTTGATCGGCCTGCTGCGGGTTATCCAGCGGCGCGCCCCAAAAGGCCATGATGGCGTCGCCGATAAACTTGTCGAGTGTAGCCTGGTGTTTGAACAGTACCTCCACCTGGCTGCTGAAATAGCCTTCGAGCAGGTGCACAATTTCGGTCGGTGTGTGTTGCTCGGAGAGGGTAGTAAAGCTGCGGATATCGGAGAACAGCACGGTCAGCTGGCACTCCTTGCTCGCCAGCAAAGCCTCCGGGTCGTCGCGGGCCACCAGTTGGTTGACCACCACAGGGTCCATAAAGCGGCTGAACAAGCGAATGGTGTCCTGCAATTGCTGGCGCCGACGCAGGTAGAACAGTGCCAGCGCGGCGGCTAGCAGCAGCCACAGGCAGATCAATCCCGGTAGCACGCCGAGCAGCATGCCCTGCAAGGCCAGCCAATAGCTGCCTGCAAACAGCGCCAGGCTGCCGAGCAGGCACAGGGAAAAAGCCGCCGGCAGCTGTTCACGTAGCAGCAATGCACTCAGACCGAGCAGTAACAACAGCGGGCCAAGCAACTCCAGCCAGGCGTCGACTTCATACAGCTGGTGCTTGTTGAGCAGGTTGTCGATGGCTGTCATCAGGATAAAAGGTGCCGGATAAAGGGTATCCAGCGGGGTTGGCCGCAAATCATGCAGGCCGGCGGCGGTGGTGCCGATAACGATGATCCTGTCCTTGAACAGCTCGGCTGCCAGTGGTTCGCCCTGGTTGCGCGCCGCCGCCAGCACGGCGGCGTAAGGCAGGCGTGGATAGGGCAGGCGGCTGGTGCCGGGCCAGTCCAGCAGCAGGCTCTGTTGCGGCGGTAAAGCGCCGGTCAGGTCATGCACGATGCGCGCAGGCAGGCTGGGCAAGCGCCAGCCGGCAAAACTGCGGTACAGCTCGTAACGCCGGCCGATACCGTCACTATCAGGGCGAAAGTTGATGCTGCCCAGGCGCCACAGCTCACTGGGAAAAGCATTGGGCAGCAGCAATAAGCCGCGCTGATCGTCCGCGCCGCGTTGTCCCGGTGCTTGCCAAGTGGAGGCGGGGTAGTCGCGCAGCAGTGGCGGCTGGCTGCCTTCATCGGCCTGTTGCACCAGGGCGGCGAGGTAGGTGTTGGCGCTGCGTTGCAGCACTTCGGCAAAGTAGCTGTCGGCGTCCGGATTGAACTGATCGGGTTCGCTGAACAGGATGTCAAAGGCTACGGCCTTGGGTTGTTGACTGAGCAGGTATTCCAGCAGCTCGGCATGCAGCGAGCGCGGCCATGGCCATTTACCGGCCTCGCTGGCCAGCACTTGCAGGCTCAGATCGTCGATATCGATGAGCAGCAGGCGAGGGTCGGGCGTTTGTTCGGCGGCGCGCTGGCGGATCAGCCAGTCGAGGTGGGCGTTGTTCAGCCCATTTAGCGCGG
>Ga0115550_1002832_pt1 | contig 11679 bp, 10 predicted proteins | sample COGITO_mtgs_1005_FD_87177 | JGI IMG/M metagenome (GOLD analysis project Ga0115550, IMG submission 87177) | Pelagic marine microbial communities from North Sea - COGITO_mtgs_100511 | ecosystem: Environmental > Aquatic > Marine > Epipelagic | place: Germany:Helgoland, sampling site Kabeltonne... | reverse complement strand
TGAAAACCAAAATGCTTTTCCGCGCCCTTGGCAAGATGATTTGTCAGGCGCATTGGATCAATCACCCGCCCCCACTGATGGACAACACCGCCAAGCGGAAGATCAATGCCAGCCTCAGATGATGCCGCTTTGGCATCAACAAACTGCATCAGATCATCCGGCCAGAATTGGGTGCGAAACTTCGCCTGACGCACGGCTTCGCGATCAGGCCAATCAAGCGAGATAACCCGGTCAGCAACGACCGCAAGCGCGGCATCACTGCAACCTGCCGCGAAAGACAGGCAATCAGCCGACATTCGGCTTGCCACATTGTGATCAACACTTAAACGCGGGCTTTGCAGGGCCAGCCGGTTACCCGATGCGCCACCTGCAAGCCGGTCGCGGGCGTCAATGATATGCGGGGTCATGCCGCGCGCCACAAGCCCCGCCGCCACCGAAGCACCGGCAATGCCGCCGCCAATAATCCCAATTTTCCGATTGTGGGAAACTGGCTGCGGCGTCAAAGCACCGGCGCGTTTGCGGCCAACAAGCATATCGCGTTTGCGGCCAAATCCGGGGCGTTTTTCAAGGTCAAATCCGGCCTCGGTCAATCGCTGGCGAACTGCACTGGCAACGGTAAAGGTGGCAAAACTGCCCCCTGCCCGCGTCAAACGGCCAATCGCCATCAATAAATCTTGATTCCATAATTGCGGATTTTTGGCTGGTGTGAACCCATCTAGAAACCACGCATCAGCCGCAAAATTGGCCTTTGCCACCGCCTCATTTGCATCCCCGTAAATCAGGTGCAATCGCAATCGGCCATGCAGGAAATCACGGCGATGCAATCCGGGCCATTGTGGTGGCAATGCTGCAATCAGATCATCGCTATGACGCGCCAGGTCGGGAAATGTCTGATGACTTTGTGCCATGGCCACAGCTGGCAATGGCCGTGATTCGAATGAGATATAGTCAATCTGGCACACGGGTTGGGTCTGCTTATGCGTCATGGCCTCCAGCAAGGCCATCACCGCCAGAAAATTCAGCCCCGTGCCAAAACCGGTCTCGGCAATGGTGAATTGTGATGCGGTGGCAATTCTGTCAGCAAGGTCATTCCCATCAAGAAACACATGACGCGCCTCGCCAAGCCCATTATCTGTCGAATAATATAAATCGTCGAAATCATCAGCACGCAAAACCCCGTCACGATACGATAGCGGAGCAGATGCAAGCCGGTAATCGGCGGATTGATGGGTCACGGGATCGGTCATGCTGGTAATCTGCACCCGCGAATCATAAGCCGCAAGCAAATGACCATTTTTTTTTGCAAAAAAATATCGGCCTTAACCTTTTATTTTGTTTTACCCACTATTCTTTAATTGCCGGTTTAAACAACAAGATGTGGTGTGCCATGCTAACCCGCATTGGACTATTCATATTCGAGCAATTTTTGCGTGTCGGTTGTCTCCACATGGTGATTGCCAATAGCCCCGCCCACAGTTTGAAGGGTGATTTGGCCGGACCAGATGTGACGATTCATTTACAGAATTACCGCCTGTTCTGGCGTATTTTGGTCAAGCCCGATCTTGCCATTGGCGAAGCCTATATGGATGGCAGCCTGACCATCGCCAATGACGATCTTGAACAATTTATGGCACTTTTGATGGCCAATAATAGCCATTGGCAAAAACATTGGTTGGCAAGGATGGGGCTATTTGCCGGAACCTATCTTGCTTTTTGGAATTTTTTTAACCTTCCCGGACGCGCCAAACGCAATGTTGCGCATCACTATGATCTGAAGGATAGCTTATTTGACCAATTCCTTGACCCGCGTCGTCAATATTCTTGCGGCTATTTCCATTCGGCTAGTGACACGCTTGCCGATGCGCAAATTACCAAGCTGGCGCGCCTCGGGGCAAAGCTATGTTTAAAGCCAAATCAGACGGTTCTTGATATTGGCTGCGGATGGGGCGGGCTTGCCAATGCGTTGTGGGAAATGCAGCCGGATATTTCGGTAACCGGCATCACCTTGTCGGAAAATCAATGTGCCTATGCCACACAAAAGGCAGAACAGGATCAACGGCAACAGCATCTAACCTTTCATCTATGCGATTACCGGCATCAGCGCGGCAGTTTCGACCGGATTGTTTCAGTAGGAATGCTTGAACATGTCGGCATGCGCCATTTTGACAGCTATTTTGCCAGTATTGCGCGGCTATTGGCGCCAAATGGGGTGGCGCTGATCCATTCGATCGGGGTTCATCATAACGCCCAACGCTGTAACCGCTGGCTGAATAAATATATTTTCCCGGGGGGCTATCTTCCCTCGCTTGAACAGATGACGCGCGCGGCGGGGCGCCAAGGGCTAAAGATTCTCGATATGGAAATCATGCGTGGCCATTATGCCGAAACGCTAAAACAATGGCGACAGGCCTTTCGGCAAAATATTGCGACGGTTCGTCAGGATTATGATGAACGCTTTATCCGCATGTGGGAATTCTACCTTATTGGCTGCGAATATTTTTTTCGCTGTCAGGATGGGATGGTATTTCAGCTGCAATTGGCCCATGATGACAATGCAGTACCGCTTACCCGGCGTTACATCAGCCAAACCGAAGATCAGTATCGGAAAAAATTGTGTCCCAAAATCAGTTCTGGAAAACCATCGCGCTTGATCAGCTAGATAAAGATCAATGGGAATCCATATGCGATGGATGCGGAAAATGCTGTGTTTTGAAACTCGAAGATGTGGATACAGGCGATGTTCACTATACCGATGTTGCCTGTAAATTGCTTGATTGCGAAAATGCCCGATGCACCAATTATGTGGCGCGTAAAACGCATGTACCCGATTGCGTTTTACTGACCCCTGACAATCTTGGCATTTTAAGCTGGATGCCGCAAAGCTGTGCCTACCGGTTGATTTATGAGAAGAAAGACCTGCCGGACTGGCATCCGCTGATCACCGGCGATACGAATAGCACAATGCTGGCTGGCCATTCGGTTGCCAATCGCGTGGTGCCAGAAGGTACCGTTGACGAAGATGATTTGCCCGACCATATAACAAACTGGTAAACACAAAACAGGGAAGATTTGATGAGTCGAACAATGTGGATTCTAGTGGCATTGATCACCACTTTATCAATTGCAGTCATTTGGCGCGATTCAAAGGGCATGCCTGACCCAAGCTGGACTTTATGTAAGGAGTCGCTTGTGACACAGATTTTTACGGGTTCCTGCACATTGCGGTTTAAAGGCGAAACAACACCGTCTTAATCCCCCCTAATGGGCGCATAACGCCTTGTCCGATCTGGGCAAAGATGCATATAACGTCGTTTCGTTATTTTAAGGAGTTGGCATCATGTATTTTCGTCCTGGGTTGCATAAAGAGGCCGGTCTGTCATTCAGCCCGATTAAAGCCATTGTTTCACCGCGCCCGATTGGCTGGATTTCCAGTTGTGGCAAGGATGGCAGTGTGAATCTAGCGCCCTATAGCTATTTTAATGCGATCTCAGAACTGCCGCCAATGGTTATGTTCAGCAGCGCGCCATCAGGCAATGCGCGGCATAAAGATTCGCTGCGCAATGTTATCGAGACCGAAGAATTTGTTGTCAATATTGTCAGCGCTGCGCTTGGTGATGCGATGAATATCACTTCGGCAAATTTGGCCTATGGCCAAAATGAATTTACTGCTGCTGGCCTTGAAATGGCTGACTGTAATACAGTCTCGGTTCCGCGTGTTGCCGCCGCACCAGCCGCGCTTGAATGTAAATTGTGGAAAGTGATTGAATTACCAAAGGCTGAAACTGGCGGCGCTGGTGTCATGGTTATTGGCACGATTACCGGCATTCATATTGCCGATGAAACTGTTAAAGATGGCAAAATAGATGTCACAAGCTATCAACCATTGGCCCGACTTGGCTATATGGATTATGCGCGGATAAGTGATGTTTTTGCAATGGCACGGCCCGACGTAAAATAGGCCAACCAAACCGCAATATTTGCGCCCTAACGCAGGGTGCAGCTTTGGACAATCACCGTGACATAGCCAAGAAGGCTGGCATTTTCGAACTGTAATTTCAAAATCCAGTCTTCGGTGGGAATGATCGCATCTAATGGCAAAGTGCCGGTAATGGTTTTCTGGCCACCAAGGAAAACATGCCGAACGCTTAACGGCAATGATGGGTCAAACCACGGCGTGTCGCGTTGGGCCTGTTTACCCGCGCTGCCTTCGACAAATAAATTCAGCCCACCACCAAATAGGGTTAGCTTTGATTCTGGCCCTGCATAAAGTTGCGTGGCGACCGCTACGTCATTGCGTGCCACTTCACGGCAATTTACCGGATTGCCAAGCGCCTGAATTGACGAAATGATCTGCTCGGATGTGACCCCAGTGGCAATTTTCTTGGCAATAACACGCCGCAAAGCAACATTATCCTTGCCAGTCACAGATTTTGCCGTGCCAGCGGCCTTTGTTTCAGTAAGATCAAGTTGCAGCGATTGCACCTCGCTACTTAATTCAGTGATGCGCACATTATTTTCATAAATCACCAGATCAGCCTCGGCCTGCAGGCTGGATTGTTCGGCCTGCCCCCATACCCAGCCAAACCATAACGCGCCACCAAACAGGGCAATGCGCACAAGCAGCACCAACCAGCCGCGCATTTCACGACGGCGATAGCGTTCTTGTGTTTCAAAAAAATCCATGCTGGCAACCCTTGCCGGAATTATCGCGCCCTTGCGGCGTCTTCGTCGGTTCTAGATACAGCAATGACGCCCAAACGCCAAGCAATGATCGGCCGAAGCGACAAACAGCAGCCTTTGACTGCAATCCGCAAGGCCTTGCCCGCTTGAAACTTTGGCAAAGACTTGTCAAACTGGCCTTATAAATCGTCGCGGTGACGTTGCCTGACAACATAGGCGTGCAAACCAAACGGACAAACCAGACGGGTAACATAAACGGGAAACCCAACCACACCGCGCCATTTTCATGTCCTGAAAATCGTCTACGATCACTATATCACTTCTCACCATATTATTTGGATCATCATTCATGCAAAAACCTGCTTCACCCCGCTCCCGCAAATCAAAGTCAGGTCAGCGCATATCCAAACCAGCGAAAGATGAAATCGCGGCGCGCGCGTGGCAACGTATGCTTAGTGGCCGACGCCTTGACATTTTGAACCCATCTCCATTGGATATTGAAATTGAAGATATTGCCCATGGATTGGCACGGGTTAGCCGCTGGAATGGACAAACCCGTGGCAAGCATAGCTTTTCAGTCGCCCAACATTGCGTTCTGGTTGAACGGCTGGTGCGCGCCAATGCGCCGAAACTAGATCAAAAATGGTATCTGGCGGCCTTGCTTCATGATGCGCCTGAATATGTCATTGGCGATATGATCACACCATTCAAACATGTTCTTGGCGGCATTTACCGTGAAATTGAATCCGGCCTTGATCGGGCGGTAAACATCCGCTTTGGCCTGCCGCCTGGCCTTCCTGAATCGGTGCAGCGCAGCATCAAACGCGCCGACCGGATGGCCGCCTGGCTAGAGGCAACCCAGCTTGCCGGTTTTTCCGAAGCCGAAGCCGCAAAGATTTTTATCAAACCGGCTGGTACGCCTGCCAATATTCGGCTTCGTCCGCAATCTCCAGATGATGCTTCGGCCAGTTTTTTGCGGCGGTTTTCTATCCTTGGTGGCTATAAGAAACAGGCGAAATAGCCCCGCTATTTGCGCAAGGCCGAAGCGGCGCGCTGTCGCTGTTTCACTTTGCGAGATTTGATCATGGCCTTGGCTTTGCCCATCGTCAGACAATCCGGGCAAACACAAGTTCCCGCAAGGTCAAAAGTGCCGCGCAAATTCGGTAAACCCATGCACCAGCAATGGTCTTTTCCAGATGGGGCACCACAATTGAATTTGGTGCCGCAATGCTGACAAATTAGTTTTTCCATCAAAAACTCCAAGCAAGATGGACAAGAAAACAGCATCCCCCAATTCAACTTTTGGCGCAAGATGAACACGCATCGCAAAAAACCGCATAGCCATTTTTCACCCACAAATATGGGCGCTTTTTTTTAAGTGAAAATCAAGTCACTTTTAAAGTGGAAAAGGTCTTTTTCTTTACAGTAATCTTTGCCACAGTAGGCTTTGTTACTACAGCATCTCAGCGCTAGGACAATCATGCATTATTCAATCTGGTCATTGATCAATCAAGCGTTGACGGGCAATCGGAACTGGGCGCCGGTTTGGCGCGATCCTGAACCAAAAAGCCATTATGACATCGTCATTGTTGGCGGCGGTGGGCATGGTCTTGCAACGGCCTTTTATCTGGCCAGCCGTTATGGCATGAAAAACATCGCCGTTCTTGAAAAAGGCTGGATTGGATCTGGCAATATTGGCCGTAACACAACCATTGTTCGATCAAATTATCTTCTTGATGGCAACGAACCTTTTTACGAAAAATCACTGCAGCTTTGGGAAGGGCTTGAGCAGGATATCAACTATAATGCAATGATGTCCCAGCGTGGCATTATTAATCTTTACCATTCAGATGCCCAGCGCGACTCCTATGTTCGGCGCGGCAATGCCATGCGGCTTCACGGCGCTGATGCCGAGCTATTGAATCAAGATCAATTGCGAAGCCTTTGCCCCTTTCTTGATTATGAAAATGCTCGTTTTCCAATCATGGGCGGTTTACTGCAAAAACGCGCCGGAACCGCGCGACATGATGCGGTGGCATGGGGCTATGCCCGCGCCGCAGATCAACGCGGAGTCGATATCATCCAGAATTGCGATGTTACCGATTTCCTGATCAAAGACGGGGTTTGCACCGGCGTTGAAACAAGCAAAGGCACAATCCGCGCTGGCAAAATTGGCGTTGCTGTTGCCGGGTCAACAAGCCGTGTTATGGCTAAGGCCGGATTACGGCTGCCGATTGAAAGCCATGTTTTGCAGGCCTTTGTAACTGAGGGGTTAAAACCGGTTATTCCAGGCGTGATTACTTTTGGTGCAGGCCATTTCTATATCAGCCAGTCGGATAAGGGCGGCCTTGTTTTTGGCGGCGATATTGATGGCTATAACAGCTATGCCCAGCGCGGTAATTTACCGGTCTTTGAAGATGTGTGTGAAGGCGGCATGGCGATCATGCCGATGATTGGCCGCGCTCGTATGCTGCGCAATTGGGGTGGCATCATGGATATGTCGATGGATGGATCACCAATTATCGACAAAACCCCGATCGACCATCTTTATTTAAATGCTGGCTGGTGCTATGGCGGCTTTAAAGCCACCCCCGCATCTGGCCTTTGTTTTGCGCATCTTCTGGCGCGTGATGAACCGCATGAAGTTGCCACCAAGCTTCGGCTTGACCGGTTTCGGCGCGGTGCCATGCTTGACGAACGCGGCGCTGGCGCCCAGCCGAATCTTCATTAACCAAGACCCTAAGGACGTGAATCAATAACAATGATTATCAACCACCCTCATCTTGGTCCGCGTGATGCCAGCGAATTCAGCATTCTTGGCGATGCCAGCCTGATTAATCGGCCTGATTGGCAGGCGGGTGACGCGGATGATGCGTTTTACAGTTATTTGTATCTAAGAGATAATCCAGCCGGACTTCATCGCGAATTATGGTTTCATGAACAGGGCGACCGGTCATGGCTGGTGGTGACGCGGGATACGGTAACACATGCGATTATTGATGTGGCGCTAGCAAGCGATATCGCCAAAGCGGCAACATCAAAAATGTCCAAGGTAAACGCCGGCAAAAAGACCGCTGCCAAGAAGACCGCCGCCAAGAAAACCGCCACCAAGAAAACCGCCACCAAGAGGGACGTCACATGAGTCCGGCAAGCCTTTCGCAAAAAAACCGTATCACTGGCGGGCTTGTTGATCGTGACCAACCGCTTGGTTTTCGCTTTGACGGGCAGCATTATACCGGTTTTGCAGGGGATACGCTGGCGTCGGCATTGCTTGCCAATAATGTGCGCCTTGTCGGGCGCAGTTTTAAATATCACCGGCCGCGGGGCATTCTAACCGCTGGATCCGAAGAACCGAACGCGCTGGTTACAATTGGCGATGGTGCCTATCAAGACCCGAATAGCCGTGCGACAACAGCCCAGCTTTTTGACGGGATGACCGCGAAAAGCCAAACAAAGATGGGGCTTTTGTCTTTTGATCTTATGGCGGTCAATGATTTGCTGTCGCCATTGCTTGGGGCCGGTTTTTACTACAAGACCTTTATGTGGCCTGCGGCATTCTGGGAAAAAATTTACGAGCCAATCATAAGAAAGGCCGCCGGTCTTGGCAGTCTGTCCGGCCTTGCCGACCCTGATCAATATGATAAGGGCTATCTCCATTGCGATTTACTGGTCATTGGCAGCGGGCCAAGCGGATTGATGGCGGCGCTTGTAGCGGCCAAATCAGGCTTGCAGGTTATTCTTGCTGATGAAGATTTTTGTCTTGGCGGCAGATTAAACGCCGAACGCCAAGAAATAGACGGCATGGGAAGTGCCGCTTTTGCCGCCTTATGTCTGGCACAGCTTGCGGCGATGGATAATGTCCGCATCTTGTCCAAAACAACGGTATTTGGCGCCTTTGATCATGGCTGCTATGGCGCGCTAGAACGTGTGAATGAACATGACGCCAATGGCGCCATTCGCCAGATTTTTTGGCATATCCGCAGTCAAAGATGTGTTTTGGCGGCAGGCGCGACCGAACGGCCAATTGCCTTTAGCAATAATGACCGGCCGGGCGTCATGCTTGCTGGTGCCGTGCGGACTTATGTCAATCGGTTTGGCGTTGCCCCTGGCAAACGCGTTGCTATTTTCACCAATAATGATGATGGTTGGGCAACCGCCCAGGATTTGCACGCCGCAGGCGTTGAAATCACCGCCATTATCGACAGCCGAACCGATATTGCAAAAACCCCACCAACAGGCGTGCCCACCGTTCTTGGCGGGCAAATCGTCAATACCACCGGACGGCTTGGCCTTCGAAGTGTGACATTGAATAACGGAGCACATATTCCGGCCGATTGTCTGGCTATTTCCGGCGGGTGGTCGCCGACTGTTCATCTGACCTGTCATCAGCGCGGCCGTCCGGTTTGGAATGATGCAATTGCCGGTTTTGTCCCGGGCGAAAATTTGCCTGATGGCATGATCGTGACCGGGGCGGCAAATGGCGTTATGACTCTTGCCAGCTGCTTGCAAAGCGGCCTCAAGGCAGGCCAGCAAGCGGCGCGCGATTTAGACCGTAAACCCGCTGTAATAAAGGCACCACGCGCCGCTGATGAAAGCTTTGCTATCCAGCCGTTCTGGCATGTCAAAGGCAGTGATAAAAAAGCCTTTGTTGATTTTCAAAATGATGTTGGGGTTAAGGATATCAAACAATCGCACCGCGAAGGGTTCCGGTCGGTCGAACATCTAAAACGCTACACCACACTTGGCATGGCAACCGATCAGGGCAAAATCGCCAATATCCCCGGATTAGCCATTCTTGCCGATATTTCCGGCAAAACCATCGCCGAAACCGGAACGACAATTTTTCGCCCACCCTATACGCCAGTGCCAATCGCCGCCTTTGCCGGACGTAGCCGTGGCAAGGATTTCCGCCCTACCCGCCTAACTCCATCGCATAAATGGGCCAGTGCTGCTGGCGCTGTCTTTGTCGAAACCGGCGCATGGCTTCGCGCCCAATGGTACCCGCAAACAGGCGAAAGCGAATGGCGTCAATCGGTTGATCGCGAAGTTTTGGCCACGCGCGCATCGGTTGGCATTTGCGACGTCACCACCCTTGGCAAGATTGATATTCAGGGCCGTGATGCGGCGGCGTTTCTAAATCACGTCTATGCCAATGGATTTGCCAAGCTGCCTGTTGGTAAAACCCGCTACGGCCTAATGCTGCGCGAAGATGGCATGGTGATGGATGACGGCACCACCGCACGGCTTGGCGAGACACATTATATAATGACCACAACAACAGCGAATGCGGTTGGCGTGTTCAGGCATCTTGAATTCTGCCGCCAATGCTTATGGCCTGAACTTGATGTTCAATTGATTTCGGTAACCGAACAATATGCCCAATATGCGGTTGCTGGCCCGAATTCCCGCCGCCTTTTGGAAAAGCTGATTGATTCAGGTGAAGATATCTCGAACGAAGCCTTTCCCTTTATGGCTTGCGGCGAGATCAGCATTTGCAGCGGTGTTAAAGCGCGGCTTTTCCGCATTTCCTTTTCTGGCGAGCTTGCTTTTGAAATTGCCGTTCCATCACGTTATGGCGATGCAATGATCCGCGCACTTATGGCGGCTGGCGAGGAATTTGGCGCAACGCCCTATGGCACCGAGGCGCTTGGCGTTATGCGGATTGAAAAGGGCCATGTTGCTGGCAATGAATTAAACGGCCAGACAACGGCACGCCAGATGGGGCTTGGCCGGATGGTTTCACAAAGTAAAGATTCAATTGGCCTTGTACTGAGCCGCCGCCCTGAATTGGTTCGTGATGATGATTATGAATTGATTGGCCTAAAACCGGTAAATTCCGATCAGCCCTTGATTGCCGGTTCGCATTTTATCGCTATTGGCGCCAGCCCCGTTGCGGAAAATGACGAAGGCTGGGTAACCTCAATTGCCTATTCGCCGCATTTAAAAAGCGCTATCGGACTTGGCTATATCCGGCGCGGCAACAACCGTCATGGTGATATTGTACGGGCGGTTAATCTGCTTGGCGGTCAGGATATCAAGGTCGAATTATGCAGCCCGCATTTTATTGATCCGGAAGGGACGCGGCTTCATGGCTAAATCTGCACCTGCTTCGAAAACGCCGCCAAGCTTGACCGCGCAAAGCCCGCTTGGTGGCTATAATGCGGCCGTGAATGGCACTAGCCTTTTGGAAGTCACTCGCCTGTCAATGGTGTCGGTTGCCCCGCTTGCCGGCAGCCAAACAGCTTTTCAAACTGCCATCGCCAAATTATTCAAGACCGGCAAGACCGACAGCCCGAAACCAAGTGCAACTGTAGCACTTGACGGGTCTGGCAAGCGGCTCTGCATATTGATGCCGACCGCGCAGAACCAATGGTTTTTATGTTTTGATGATGATGGTGCCAATCCGGTTGACGCGGCAAAGGCGTTGCTTGGCAAAAGCCTGTCGAAACAAATTGCAATGACCGATCAATCCGATTCATGGGTTGTTCTGGCACTGTCCGGCCCGCAAAGCAGGCAGACATTGGAGCGGATTTGCCCCATTGATTGCAGCGCATCAGCCATGCCCGTTGGTACCACTGCACGCACAATCATGGAACATCTTGGCGCCATCATCACCCGCCGCCCCGATGGCGATGATGGTGAACCTTGTTTCTGGCTGTTATCAGCCCGATCTTCGGCAACTAACTTTTTGCACGCCATCACCGGATCACCGCCATTTCGTGACTAAATCAGACAGCTTGATTTTTTTAAGTAGAAAACCCCGCTTTCCTTTTGCATCATCGGATTAGCTGGGCTATCACCTGAGACAGACCAGTCATGCGGGCGTGATGGAATGGTAGACATAACGGACTTAAAATCCGTGGGCCCTAGGCCGTGGGAGTTCGAGTCTCCCCGCCCGCACCACTGACCAAGGGCGTTAAAATCCTTGGGCCCTAGGCCGTGGGCGTGCGAGCCCCCGCCCGCACCATCACCAAATCGATATCACGAAACGGATGTTTT
>Ga0115550_1002830_pt1 | contig 11685 bp, 13 predicted proteins | sample COGITO_mtgs_1005_FD_87177 | JGI IMG/M metagenome (GOLD analysis project Ga0115550, IMG submission 87177) | Pelagic marine microbial communities from North Sea - COGITO_mtgs_100511 | ecosystem: Environmental > Aquatic > Marine > Epipelagic | place: Germany:Helgoland, sampling site Kabeltonne... | reverse complement strand
TAACTGCAGGAGGCTTTAACGCCTATGCCCCTGCGTATGAACTAGGAAAGTTAGAGCATTTGAAGAAGTATGGAGTTAGTTTAGAGAGGTTGTGAAAAATATTTCTTGACATATTTTGCTCAACGCTATATAATATACACTTCAAAGATGAGGAAAACAATGGGCGATCGTTTTTATCAACAACAGTTAGCAGCTACAGGTAATTGTCCTGGAGCTACCAAATCACAAACTAGAAGGAAACGCAAGATGGCGTGGACAGACGAGAAAAAAGCAGCCGTAGTTGAAGCCTACGAACAAGCAGAACCAACTCCAGAGAACAGCATGGAGATTGTCAAAGAAATAGCTGATGAGCATGACGAGTCACCAAACGGTGTTCGTATGATTCTTACTAAAGCCGGTGTCTACGTTAAGAAGACTCCAGCAGCAGCTTCAGGTGAGAAGAAAGCAGCAGCGGGTGGCACGCGTGTCTCCAAAGCCGCAGCTCAAGAAGCTCTCATTGCAGCATTATCAGATGCTGGTCACGAAGTTGACGAAGAAATCGTTAGCAAGCTGACAGGTAAAGCCGCACAGTATTTTGCAGGCGTACTCACACCAGCCAACAATTAAGACGAGCTTAGTCTTACCAGACTAACTACCTTAGTCCAGGAGGAACGCACTGCCTGGGGATCAAAAAAACGGTGCATTCTCACAACCCCTAAAGATTTGCGCGGTAGAAGATTCTGCCAATCTGCTTGAAGGAGTAACCGTGAGAAAAGAAGAGCTAATACAGCTTGTTGCTGAGTACGGTGATGCTATTATTACTTATCGTAGTGAGAATAGTAAAAAACTAAAGTACAATGTTTGTACTATGGATTTTAGCACCCCTTATATCCAACAAAAAACCAATCGGGCGAAAGAGACCGATAGCACTCTACTCATGTTTTGCTGGGATACCGATTCTTATCGCCTTCTCAAGCCAGAGCACGTTACGAGTGTAGTACCTTTATCTTCTATTTTGAAGAATACAGGTGCGCGCTAATGGAACTCTACGAAGCTCCAGATGCGTATGAGCGTGTCATTCATTATGATACGGTCAAAGAAGTACAGGTTAGACTCACTGTAAATGTTTTCAGAGGCGTAGAATATCTAGGTCTAAGAAAGTTTTACCTTGACTTTGATGAAGAGTGGAAGCCTTCCCCAGAAGGGATTTCTATCGCTCTTGATCTTAGTAACTCGAAAGAACTATTCATTGGTCTGTGTGAGATTCTATCTCTAGCAGAAGCTGATGAAATTGTTAGAGAAATTTTTCCTCTTTCAGAAAAATAGTTCTTGACTTAGGTTGCTCGACCCTGTATAATATACATTCATTCAGCGAGGAAAGCAATTGAAAGAGTATCTTGATAGAGTTGCAAAGTTATACTACGAAGGTGAGCCTGTGCTTACCGATGATGAGTTTGACGCTCTTGCAGACAAGTATGATTATAAAGATGTGGGCCATACCATCACTGATGGTGTACCACATATGTATAGTATGTACTCTCTACAGAAATGCTTTGATATTGACTCAGCCCCTCTGTCTGTACTAGAATGTGTAAGCACCCCCAAATTGGACGGTGCTGCTGTCTCTTTACTTTATGTCAACGGCGAGCTAGAGTTAGCTTTAACTCGTGGCGATGGCATTATTGGAAGAGACATCACCGATAAGATGCAACAGTTAGTGCCTAATATTATTAAGTACAAAGGTGTTGTTCAGATTACTGGTGAGGTTGTTGCTCCTAGTAGTGTTCTAAACTCTCGTAACTTCGCTTCGGGGTCACTCGGACTTAAAGGACTTTCGGGTCTGGAAGAGTTCAAAGCTCGCCCTCTAGCATTTGTTGCTTACGATAGTAGTAATCTTTATGATAACTACATCGAAGAAATGAACTGGCTTCAACATGGTTGTGGCTTTAATGTCGTAACTCTGTTTGATTGTACTAACTATCCTACGGATGGTGTAGTGTACAGATTATGGGACGGAAACAAGTTTAGAGACTTAGGACACACTTCTAAGCACCCACGAGGTGCTTTCGCTCTTAAAGAGCAGAAGGAAGGAGTAGTAACTAAATTACTCGATGTTGTGTGGCAGGTAGGCAAGTCTGGCGTTGTCAGCCCTGTAGCTATTCTTGAACCAGTAATGGTTGGAGATGCTGTAGTAGGCAAAGCAACACTACACAACATAGAGTACATTCGTGGACTTAACCTAGAGATTGGATGTATGGTTGAAATTATTAGGTCGGGTGAGATTATACCTCGTATAGTAAAAAGAGCTGAAGATTGTTAGCTAGCTTTCAAAAAATAGTTCTTGACATTTTACCAAAAGTTTCATATAATATACATTCAGATTTAGGAGAGTTTACAATGATTACCATTCAAGCCCCAACGCATTGCCCTAGTTGTGCATCCGAGCTTGTTTGGATTAATCATCTTCTGTATTGTAAAGGCGCGTCCTGTGCCTCACAGTCTCAGAAAAAACTAGAACACTTTGCGAAAACCATTAAGATCAAAGGTCTTGGCCCAAGCAGTATTGCTAAGCTAGGTCTCGGCGATATTAATGACATCTACTCTTTATCTAAAGAGCAGATAGCAAAGTGTCTCTCTTCTGACAAACTAGCAGAGCGACTATACTCTGAGATACAGAACTCAATTTCTGTGCCTTTAGATATATTGTTGCCTGCGTTTGGCATACCGTTGATAGGATCAACCGCAGCAAAGAAGTTATCTACAACAATCACTAATATATATGACATTAGTAGAGAGACTTGCGCAGAGGCTGGCCTAGGCCCTAAGGCAACGGACAGTTTGATGGATTGGCTTCATAGTGATTTTTATCGCTATGATGGCCAACTACCATTTAGCTTTAAATTTAAAGAAACAAAGAGTGATAGCATAGTAGTCACGTTTGCTCCTAAAGGAACAGTCTGTATTACTGGTAAACTAAAGAGTTTTCCTAATAAAGCTGAGGCTAAAGCCTATTTAGAGCACTACGGATATATTGTAAAATCGACTCTTACTAAAGACTGTACTCATCTTATTAATGAGTCAGGAATTGAATCAACTAAAACCCAAAACGCTCGTGCTAAAGGTGTCATAGTGACTACCATAGGCGAGCTAATCAATAACTCTGGAGAGTAATATAATGGCTACACCTAAATGGACTGAAGAGCGTACCGCTCAACTGACTGACTTCATCGGTGGCGAAAGCCCCGTATCTCAAGCTACTGTTGCAGAAGCAGCTGACCAGCTTGAAACATCTACTCGTTCTATCTCAAGCAAGTTGCGTAAGATGGGCTATGACGTAGAATTGGCTTCTGCAGGCGCTGGTAAGTCTTTTACCGATGCTCAAGAAGCAACCCTAGCAGCTTTCGTAGCTGACAACAGCGGCGACTATACTTATGCTCAGATCGCTGAACTGTTTGAAGATGGCGCTTATAGCTCCAAATCAATCCAAGGCAAAATCTTGTCTATGGAACTGACTTCACACGTTAAACCAGCTCCTAAAGTAGAAGCTGTTCGTACTTACAGCGATGCTGAAGAAGCTCAGTTTATCACTCTAGTACAAGATGGCGCTTTCGTTGAAGGCATTGCCGAAGCACTTGGTCGCACTGTAAACTCTGTTCGTGGTAAGGCTCTTAGCCTCCTTCGTTCAGGTGCTATTGATGCAATCCCACGTCAAGAACACACCAAAGGCACTGACAAGGCTGATCCGTTAGCCGATATGGATGTTGCTAGCATGACTGTTGAAGCTATTGCTGAAGCAATTGGTAAGACTGCTCGTGGTGTTAAGACTATGTTGACTCGACGTGGCGTTTCTGCTGCTGACTATGACGGTGCTGCTAAAGCTGCTAAAGCCGCTCAGTAATTGTTTTAAATCTATGCCGACACAGCTATCGTTAGTGTGTGTCGGCTTTTTATTGTTCGGGGGAACTTTTGAATATAGCAAGTGCGCTACTACGACAAGTTATTACTACACAGGACTTCGAGACTTGGAGTTACCTGCGTAAGGAGTACTTGCCTGTAGAATATCATGTGCTTCATAAGCTCATTGATAAGCATTGCGAGAATTTTCATTCGCTTCCCTCATTCGATAATCTCAAGCTGGGTATCCGAGATCGTAAAACACAAGAAAAGGTGTTTGCTATTGAAGATGTAGATGTTGACATTGACGCTAACATTCTACTAGAGTATCTTAAAAATGAGTACACTCAGAAAGAGATACTTAACTCACTTGAGACTTTTATTGATGATTCTGTTCTGTTCGCAGATGCAGATGAGTCAGTAGGCGCGCTACACCAGATCGTCCTAGACATAGAAGATAAGGTCGATCTAACGGAGCCTTCAGAGAATATGCAACGCATACCTTTGTTTGAGCCTGAGGAAGAGATTGGAAAGTATATCGGTTTAGGCCTTAATGCTGAGTACGACCACGAAATCAAGTTCTCCCCCCGAGACTTGGTTCTCGTTGGTGGTCGCCGAGGCGCTGGTAAGTCTCTAACTTGTGCTAACATTGCTAATAACGTCTACAATTCAGGACGTTCAGCTATCTATTTTACAATTGAAATGGACAGTCGATCAGTACTTCAACGTATTTGTTCGATTGCTACTGAAGTGCCTTTTGCTCGCTTGCGTACTAAGAATCTAAGTGTCGTAGAGTGGGAGAAAGTGGCTGGTTGGTGGGCCGCACGCTACCAACAAGGACAGGAACGGTTAAAAGAATACAAAGAACACAGAGATTTTGATAAGTTTCATGACAGCCTATGGACAACCTGCGAGCTCCTCCCGACTCAGCAGATTGACGTGGTGTATGATCCATCACTAACCTTAGCGAAGATTCGCGCTGAGCTTGACAAAAAAGTCAAGAAGTTAGACGTCGGTGTTATCATTGTAGACTATATAAACCAAGTAAAGCGTTCCAATGTCCCCTCACGAGGAGGGCAGTATGACTGGACAGAACAGATTGAAGTCAGTAAGGCTTTGAAAAGCATGGCACAGGAGTATGAATGTACTGTATTCTCTCCTTACCAAACAGATGCAACTGGTGAAGCTCGTTTCGCTAAGGGTATTCTTGATGCCGCCGATGCAGCTTACGCATTGGAAGCCTGGAGTCAAGAAGATGCTTGTATGACATTTAATTGTGTCAAGATGCGAGCTGCTAGTATGCGTTCATTCTCTTCTGTTGTTGACTGGGAAACTCTGAAGATTGGCCCAGAGACTCAGCAAACGCCACAAGAGAAAGAGGGTTCATCGCATAAGACAGACGAAAGTATTGATGACCCTTTCTAAAAATAGTTCTTGACTCTCCTTCCATTTTTTAGTATAATACTTATCTAAATTGTGTTGGGAGAGTTTTTTTATGTCAATTTCATTCGGTAATCTCAAGTATACTACATCTGGCCGCAAACGTAAGCCATTGCCTAAAGCACGTAGATATACTCCAAAATTTCAAGCACTAGAGCCAGCAGATACTTATCGTAGAGATACGCCAGAGTACAAGTCTGCCTCTAGTACAGCGGGCGAGTGTATACTACCAGATAGGTCGTATACAGCAGGCTCCAAGTATACAATTGCACCAGCATATAATAAGGGTGCTTATCAAGTAATTAGTAAAGAAAATATAAAGGATATCGGTCGGTGAATGTACAAGAACTTCTGTTTAGTAAAGATATACCTTTTATACCTAAAGGAGCGGACTTTGTTGTAGCTTGTCTAAATCCTGAGCACAATGACAGAAGTCCTAGCATGAGAGTTGACCAGGTAACTGGTATATTTAACTGCTTCTCCTGCGAGTACAAAGGCAATGTATTTACACACTTCGGTGAAAAGCCTAATGTAATGCAGCAGCGAAGAGAGTTCCTAAAGAGAAAGATACAAGAAAAAAGACAGGAAAGTATAGGGTTAGAGTTTCCACAAGATGCAGTACCGTATGCAGGTAACTGGAGGGATATTAAGCCAGAGACGTATAAAAAGTTTGAAGCATTCCAGCATAGTGGTAAAGATTATATATCTCGTATTAACTTCCCTGTACGAGACAGAACAGGCAGAATAGTAGCATTTCAAGGACGACATACGTCTATGGGTATACCCAAGTATCTAAATACACCCCCCGGTGCTAAGATGCCTTTATTCCCAATAGCCAAACCCCATCGTGGTAGTATATTGTTAGTAGAGGGTATGTTTGATATGCTGAATCTACACGACAAGGGTGTTACAAATGCAGTATGCTGTTTCGGCGTTAAAAACGTAACAGAAGAAAGACTAAGTGTGTTAGCTATGCAGGGTGTAGACAATATAGACATCTTCCTAGATAACGATGAAGCGGGGCAAGCAGCCTCAGAACGAATAAAAGTAATGTGCGAGAAAGTTGATCTCACTAGCCGAAACATCAAGTTTGGTAGCAAAGAACAAGATGCAGGTGCACTTACACAAACTCAAGTAACTAAATTAAAGAGTACCTTATATGCCTAAAGTTGCATTAGTAGAAACGAAACCAAGTAGAACCAATTTTAAACAAGAATTTGAACACTCGTTCGAGTTTGACCAATACCAGCTATGCTCTGACCCTACCATTAAGAAGGTTCTGAAGCGTGACTGCGATATTAACATAGACATAGATGCCTATGACTGGATAATCCTAGTAGGGTCTGATGCTCTAAAGTATTTTTGCAAGGGTGGCTCTATCACAGAGTTGTCTGGCAAATCTGTAGATTCTAAGTTCCTCCCAATTATTAACCCTGCTATGCTGGCTTTCAAGCCAGAAGCTAAGAAGACCTGGGACAGCTCTAAAGACGGTATCATCGCATATATCGCAGGAGAGGTTGAGGAAGTTATAATTGATGATAGCATTGCTTTCGGTATTCAGAATGCTGAAGAAGCAAATGCTTTTATCCAAGCAGCAATTGATGCACCCCTACCATACGTAGCTCTCGACTCTGAGACAACTGGCTTGTACCCTAGAGATGGTTATATCTTAGGTCTCTCACTAGCGTATGACGATAAGAAAGGCGCATACATAGATACAGAGTGTTTTAACGAAACAACAGAAGAGCTGCTCCAAGAGCTGTTTAGTAAGAAAGCTGTTATCTTTCACAATGCTAAGTTTGACTTGGCGTTCTTTGAGTACCACTTTAACTTTAAGTTTCCTGTATTTGAAGATACCATGCTTCTTCATTATCTTATTGATGAGAACCCAGGCACCCACGGTCTAAAGGGTCTAGCGATTAAGTATACTCCCTACGGAGATTACGAGAAGCCAATGTACGCTTGGATGGATCAGTACAGGAAGGAGCGGGGTCTCAACAAAGATCAATTTAACTGGGGCATGATCCCATTTGATATTATGAAGCAGTACGCAGGTATGGATGCTTTATGTACTTTCCTTCTATACGAGAAATTTGTAGCAATTAAGAAGAATTTGAAGCTAAAGTGGGTATACGATAATATACTTATTCCTGGTTGTAGGTTCCTAACCGACATTCAAGACAACGGCGTACCTTTTGATCGCACTCGACTGGAGTTCTCCCAGGAAGCCATGCAGACAGATATTGATGCAGCTATCGAAGAGATGTACAAAAACCCTGCTATTCGAAAGTTTGAGGAGCTACAGGGCAAGCCATTTAACCCTAACAGTACTGTTCAGCTTCGTAAACTCATGTTTGATTTCCTAGGTCTAAACCCTACAGGTAAGAAGACAGGTACTGGTGCAGATAGTACAGATGCAGAGGTGCTAAATGAACTGGCAGAAGAGTCTCCAGTACCGGCATTGATTCTAGCTATCAGGCAGAAAAGTAAGATCAAAAATACTTACTTAGATAAAATTATCCCTCAGCTAGACAGAGATAGCAGATTGCGTACTGGTTTTAACCTACACAGTACAACCTCTGGAAGACTATCCTCTAGCGGTAAGTTGAATATGCAGCAGCTTCCACGAGACAACCCAACCGTAAAAGGGTGTATTAAAGCCGCGCCGGGGCATAAGATCGTAGCGATGGATTTAACAACTGCAGAAGTATATGTAGCAGCAGTACTAGCGAAAGACCAAGCTTTGATGGATGTATTTAGACAAGGCGGTAATTTCCACTCACAGATTGCAAAGAAAGTATTTAATCTTCCTTGTGAAGCAGATCAAGTAGCAGAGCTTTACAGTATGCAAAGACAGGCTGCAAAAGCAGTAACCTTTGGTATCATGTATGGAGCTGGTGCTAATAAGATCAGTGAGCAGGTAACTAAGGATAGCGGCAAGCCTTTCAGCAGGAATGATGCTCAAGATGTTATTAACGATTATTTTAAAGAGTTCCATAAGCTAAAGGCGTGGATTGAAGACAACCAAAAGTTTATCCAACAGAATGGATTCATTTACAGCTTCTTCGGAAGAAAGAGGAGATTACCAAATGTTGCATCTACCGACAAGGGTGTCCAGAGTCATAGTGTTAGGTCTGGTCTTAACTTTCTGGTGCAGTCTGTTGCTTCTGATATTAACCTCTTAGGAGCGATTGATATGGAAATAAACTTGAAAGCAAAGAAGATGAAAGCACGTATCTTTGCTCTTGTACACGATTCGATCCTAGCAGAAGTACCAGACAATGAAGTAGATGACTACTGTGCAATGCTGCTTCATTATATTCAATTGGATAGAGGCTTATCTATCCCAGGTGTTCCAGTGGGTTGTGACTTTGATGTCGCAGAAGACTACTCTCTGGGCAAATTTGAGAAGATGTATGGAGTTATTTAAACACATTTATAGAATAGATTTAGATCTGACAGGACTATGCAATAAAACGTGTAGTTTCTGTCCTCGAACTCATGTTAGCTACCCTAATGTAAATGAGCATATGAGCCTAGAGACTATTAAGATAGTGATTGCTGAGATGAAGTCTAAGGGCTTCAGTGGTTGGGTAGAGTTAGCAGGACGTGGCGAGCCTGTACTGCATAATAAGTTTACTGACGTTGTGCAGCTGCTTACAGCAGAGCCTAGAACATGGAAAGTACGAGTCACTACAAACGGCTATAAAATAGATACTCATTGGAAGAAGTCTTTTGCTAAGATAGATCATTTGATATTGAATACATATACCAACCAACAAGACTTTGAAGATAGGCTAGCAAAGTATCAGTATCTACACGGTACAGATCGTCAAGTAGAGCATTACTTCAAGCCAGATGGTTTGACTATTGAGGAGATAAACAACTTACCTCCCATTGAGGATAATCTACGCCCTGGTAAGTTCTTTAATTATGTTTTTAATAATAGAGCTGGTTGGTTTAGCGATGAGTCTGTACCAACCTCTTGCTGGCATCCGATGAGACAGATATTTATTGATTATAAAGGCAATTATCAAATGTGTTGTAATGACTGGAAATACCAGATCATTATAGGGAATATACATGAGAGAGGCATGTTTGATATGTATGAGAATGACCCTAAGCTCAATAGAATACGTTGGAGTCTGTTAAACAATCAAAGGTCTGATATATTACCTTGTTCCAGGTGCGATGATGCACAAGGCGGAAGCCCGAACACAGTTAAGACTATAGCAAAGTTTAAAACAACAAATGAGTACAAGTTCCATGTAGCTAAGATAGCTGGTGGAGAAGGTGCCAAGTATAGAAAGGAGCTGCAGGGTGGTGATTTCATTCCGGTCTTTGAAGAAAATTGAGTTTCCAGTATACCCTTTACCTTCTAGTAATTGGGACATACAAGACGGTTTATTATTCTTAGATGGCCAGCTGTTAGATGATAAAAATATGCAGGGAGATACTCTAGGGTTGCGTAGACTAAGAACCCCACACAGAGAGCTCTTACCACTAAAGAAGCAGCTTGATACTATTACTGCAATGGTTAAACAAAAAAATAACTGTTTTATAGATTCGCTAGGTAGAACTTTTATCTACGAAAAAACAATAATGTGCAAGCTAGAGTACTTTAAAATTACTAAAGTTGAAAGAAAGGATACTGCATCATTATTGTGGGTACAAGGGGTTAAGTTTCCGTTTACAATACCTCGACCACCCTTACCAGAGATGCTGTATGCAGGCATCTTACACTACCACGGACTTCCGTGGATTTTATACGAGTACGCAGAGACTAAACTCAAAGACACTCGAAGAAAGGTATAAGGATTATCATGGCGAAAAGAAGTAGAACATTGGCTGGAGCAAGCTTAACGCTGAGAGAAATAGAGCCACTTACTAGAAACCAAGTAAGAGCATTTGACTCTAATAAGCATTTGATTTTGCATGGGCTAGCGGGAACAGGTAAAACATTCATATCCTGCTACCTAGCATTTGACGACATGGCAAAAGGAGAGTATGAAAAGCTAGTAATTATTCGTAGTGCAGTACCTACACGAGATATAGGATTTCTCCCTGGAACAGAGAAGGAAAAGTCTTCTGTTTATGAAGAGCCTTATAAAGATATAGCTAATGAGATTTTCGGCAGAGGTGATGCCTATGGTATTCTAAAGCAGAAAAGCCTAGTAGAATTTATGACTACTTCGTTTATCCGTGGAATAACATTAAAGCACGCGGTAATTCTTATTGATGAATGTCAGAATATGTCTTTTCATGAGCTAGACTCAATCATTACTAGAATGGGTCAAAACTGTAAGGTTATCTTTTGTGGTGACTTTAGGCAGGCTGATCTAAAGCAAAATGGTATGCAAGACTTTCTGAAAATACTTAAACGTATGAACGAATTCGACTTTATAGAGTTCGAGGTAGAGGACATTGTACGTTCCGAGTTCGTCAAGAACTATATTATAGCTAAAAATGAATTGAATCTATGAAAGCAGTCATTAGTAACAGGATCTATCTTGAATGCACGAAAGAGTATAGGGAGGTTATCAGCAAAGAGCTAACTTATACTATTCCTGGCTTCAGCAAGCATGAACCTCCTCAGGTGATTAAGAATATGTCACGCATAAGAGAAAATCTTGTTACTATACCTGTAGGAAGGCTGGACTTGATACCTGCTGACTATGAAATAGTCGATAAGCGGTTAGAGGTGCCTGTAGAATTTCCTGAGTTTAAGTTCCCTCTACGGGCAAGCCAGCAAGCGGTTTATGATGAGATTGATAGCAGTGCTATAATCAACGCATGGGTCAGTTGGGGAAAGACTTTTACAGGTTTAGCTATCGCAGCTAAACTTGGTCAAAAGACTCTTGTAGTTACCCATACTGTCCCGCTGCGTAATCAGTGGGCTAAAGAAGTAAAGAAAGTCTTCGGAATTGAGGCTGGCATCATAGGCAGTGGTAGATTTGAACTTGATGCTCCGATCGTTATTGGGAATACTCAGAGCCTGTACCGAAACATAGACAAGATAAAGAAAGAGTTCGGCACTATCATACTAGATGAGATGCACCATGTATCTAGTCCGACCTTTTCTAAGATTTTAGATACGAATTACTGTAAATATAAGATAGGACTGTCTGGAACCATAGAAAGAAAAGATGGCAAACACGTTGTGTTTAGAGATTACTTTGGCCCTAAGCTCTTTCAACCACCCAAAGAAAACTATATGATCCCTCAGATACAGATATTTAGATCAGACATAAGGTTTATGGACGGTGCTAGCATACCTTGGGCGAACAGGATTAACCAACTGACCAATAACAGTGAATATAGACACAGTGTTGCCATGCTTGCTGCGGCCTACGCCGCAAAAGGGCATAAAGT
>Ga0115550_1002820_pt1 | contig 11700 bp, 8 predicted proteins | sample COGITO_mtgs_1005_FD_87177 | JGI IMG/M metagenome (GOLD analysis project Ga0115550, IMG submission 87177) | Pelagic marine microbial communities from North Sea - COGITO_mtgs_100511 | ecosystem: Environmental > Aquatic > Marine > Epipelagic | place: Germany:Helgoland, sampling site Kabeltonne... | reverse complement strand
GCGACCGCCTGGAAGAGCGCAACACCTACTTCTATAGCGAGTATCACGGCGCAGCATTCTTTCCTGCTTGGCGCGCCAGCCGGCAGGCAGCACTGGCCTGCCTCCCAGAGCCGAAACGCCTCGGTTTATCCCTCCCCGACCTTGCCATAACGAATGGCTTCAACACTGCAGCACTGCTCGCTGGCTTGCTTACTGAGGCATCCGACAATCTGCAGAACAGACGCACTGCCGAGCGCCTGCTGCAACGTTTCGAAGTCAGCAAACGTCTCTATCGTAGCTACAACAGCGACTTCAGAGCCGTGCTCGACAGTGGTTATGAAGAGCTGGAGCTTTACCTGCAGTTCGCCTCGCTATGCCTGCACTACGCCGCACAGCCAAATTCGCTGCCCTTCCTCAATGGCATGCTGAAGAGCCTGGACACCTTAATATCCATCAAGGAACGCCTGTGCCCGGAACAAGGCGCGCATTTGGCGTGGCTAATCCACGCCGAACATAAGTGGGTGACCGACGTTGCTGCAGCCGTGGCGGTAGAAATAACTCAATGACATATCTAAACGATGTAGTGCTAATTGCGGCCCACAGCGCACGCAGCCAAGCCTATGTGCAAACGCTAGCCGCGCATGAGCTGATGCCGTCCCATGCCCTCGTGCTTGGCGAGGCACCGCCCAGTGAAGCCGGACCACTCGCCCCGGCAAAGATCGTGTCGGGGGTTCTCCTCCCGGACCTGAGCATTCCCCTGAGCAAAACCCTGGCCGACACCGGCGTGCCCAGCACTTACCTCGCGACCCGTGACATCAATGCAACAGAGGTTCTTGAGGCCGTACGTGACCTTGCCCCGCGCCTGGTGATTTTTTCCGGCTATGGTGGCCACATCGTAAAGGCCCCGCTAATCGAGCTGGGTATCCCACTGCTGCACATACACAGCGGCTGGCTTCCAGAGTATCGGGGCAGTACTACGGTCTACTACAGCCTGCTGGAGGAACGCACCTGTGCCGCCAGCGCAATACTCCTCGACACCCACATTGATACGGGCCCAGTACTGGCGCGAAAACGCTATCCGGCACCGCCCATGGGTACCGACATAGACCGACGTTATGACACGGCGATTCGCGCCGACCTGCTGTTGCAGGTACTACGTCGCTATCAGGCCAGCGGCAAACTGGATGTGCTCATGCACCAGCAGCGGGAGGACGGCAATACCTATTACGTCATCCATCCGTTACTCAAGCATTTGGCTTTGCTAAGCCTGCCCGAGAACTGATGCAGCAGCAAAGACGTCCACGTCGATAGCGGCTCAGGTAAAGGGTTGGCCTTGATAGCTATAGTGCTTGCGGGCCTCATGGAGGTTCATCCGCCGCTGGGCAGCAGGCAGCACCTGAGAGCGGCGGCGCAACACGACAAACAATTTATCGACATCCTGACTGGGCACGAATGCCTTGGTCATCTTGCTGTCTACCAGCTCAAAGTAGCGCTCCATAATGTCGAACTTATGATCGAGATCGCCATCGTCCCCTGCCGTCCCAGCACCTGGACCGAACACATTGTGGCTTTCGAAAAACAACCAGCCATCTTCATTAGTAAGGTGCCAAAGCTTGGCCACAAAGCTTTCAAACTCGACAGACAGATTACCGTCGATCGTGCAGTGATTGGCGAAGGAAAGCACAACGTCATAGCGTTTGAGAGGCGCCCAACTGCTGAAGTCTGCAACCTCAAAGTGAACGTTGCGCTGATCAAGCGCCTCTGCGGTGATGCGACCAATCTCGACCAGAAAGGGGTTGTACTCCACAGCATCAACTGAGCCCGCATGACGGGCCAGCTCGATAGCCATAAAGCCGTTGTTACAACCGATTTCCAAGACACTCATGGCGGGTTTCAGCCACGAGGTGAAGCCATAGGCCTGCAAACGCACTTCGGTCGGTTTGACACCCGCCAGACCGATGCGGGCATAACCTTGATAGGCATAGCCCCCGCAGTAGGGTTTCCCCCAGTGCTTGTTCTGCATGTCCAATAAACTGAATACTCGATCGAGCAGGTCGGTGCGTTGCGGTGCCACCAGCTGCGTCACCACCAGATCACGCCACGTGTAGTAACGCGCCAAGAACCCGAACGATGAATCACCGACAGGGTTAGCACTACTCAGATAGCTCAGCAGCTGATGCATCAGAGTATCTGGCTGATCCGCATCCCCCTGCTCTAATACCCATTGCGCGCTGCTGGTTTCTACCTGAGCCATAGTGGCGGGCACCCATAGCTGCTCACGCAGACCTTTCACAAGCTGCTGCATGTTTGGATGCTGGGCACAGACATCAGGCCAGAGCGCCTCCAAATAAACGGGACTCAGCAATACCCTCATGCATAACTGCTCCCATAAAGCGTCCGCCTCTTGAGCACTTATCGCCTGTAAATACTCGCGGGCCTTTTGCTCCAGCGTGTCAGCGGGACGAGGAAAGCGGCTCAGAATCGTAAGAACTGTTTGCCGGGGGAAACACAAAGGCATGGTGAGCGCTCCAAAGCTTAATGAGTCAGGTCAGCCACAGAAAATAGCCGGTGATAGAGCGCCAAATCATCTGCCGCATCCACTTCGCCCCATACTCCTTGAACGGGCGACACCCCAATTTGCCAATCGGCCTGCAAGCCAAGACGTAACAGCGTGGTCATATCCAACCGATCCACCTCTGCTTCACTGTAACCGGCCAACAGCTCGCGCACTTGCGCCCAGCCCGTTGGGGTGAACTTCAGCAGGCCCATATACTGCCCTTCGATCTCGGCTACATTGCTGCAGCGCTCACCGATGGTAGCCAAATAGCCGGCGCTATCCAGACGAAAGCTTTCGGCGTCAGCAAGAGGATCGTCAAAGCGTTGAGACCACAGCGCGTGCCAGTGTGGGTCGTAAGCTATCGCCAGATCTTGCTTGGCAGCCGCTAACCCAGAAACGGTTGCCGCACTGTAAAAAATGTCGCTGTAACTGACGATGCAATCTTCCGCAGCCAGCCAGTTATCGGCGGCCAATAATGTGCGCACCATATTGCTCTGCTGCCAGCGCGGGTTTTCAAAATAAGTCAACGGCTCAGCGAAGCATTCAGCGCGGTAACCACGCACCACAGCCAGTTGCTCGATACCTGCACCGTGCAATGCCGTTAGCTGCCAATCCAGCAAGCGTCGACCATGCAGACGAGCAAAGCACTTGGGTTCGAGGGTAGTCAATTCGCCCATACGGCTGCCGCGGCCTGCCGCGAGAATGATGGCACGTGTCATTAACAACTCATTCCTTATTCAGACATTGCGCAAGAAGTGTTTTGTCCAGTTCGGCAAAAGGCATCTCTCGTTCCGGGTGCCACATTATTCCCATGATTGGCAGATGTTCGTGGGTGAAAGCCTCGACCACACCGTCATCACTCCGCGCCAGCACCTGCAGGGGTGCGCGGAGCTCTCGGCACCCCCACTGGTGATAGCTATTGACCGAAAAAGTACGGCCATTAATCGACACCTGATGACGGTTACCTACATGTCCTGTCACGCGCTCTAGGGGAATGCCGAACGCATCCAGCACCAGTTGCGCGCCACGGCATAGCGCGAAAAGCGGAATCTGCTCAGCCAGCGCACGGGCCAATAAAGCACGCTCCACGGCATCACGCTCGGGAGCATCTCCGCCGTAGTTAGCCAAATCATTCCCGCCAGAAAGAATCACAGCACAGGGACGCAGATGCGCCCATAGCGCCGCTAATCTCTCGAGGTTATTAGGTACAGGCACAGGCAGCAGGTCACTCGCAGCCAGCCAATCCAACAGGCGCTGATCGAGCGCATCGCGGCGCTCGCCTCGATCAGGCAAAACGTCGACCCGCTGACTGACCAGCACCGTCTTCACCGCAGCACCTCAACTCGACGATTCGCACAATCGATGCTGAGCATCTGCGCTGCCGCCCACTTCCGATAGAGCACCTCACCGGCGCCGATCACCGCCGGCAAACCCAGTTCGTTGGCGCGAATCGCCATATGTGAATTGGCCCCACCGTACGCCGTGATAAAGCCCGCTATACGGTGAGAAAAAATCCAATCGAAACCGGGGTCGGCACTGGGAATAACCACAATGGCCCCTTGCAACCGATCACGCTGCAGGTAGTCCACTACGGCAGCCGTAACCTGACGCTGAGTAATAAAATTTGGCTCGGTCTGGGGCATGTGGAAACAGAGTGCATCCTCTGCCCGAGTAATCAGCGGCGGTAGAACAATCTGACAGGTCTCGGCATAGCGCCGGCGCCCTTCCTCGATACTGGCCGCAATTAACTCTTTAGGGTCGGCGCTGGCGGCATGCAGCTCTTTGATAACCTGGATATTGGCGTAAGACATGTCATCAGCACTAAAGCCCAGGTCTTGGCCCAATTCACGAAATAGCGTGAGCGCATCCGACAGGTTGCGGGTGAAGACGAACTTGGCGTACTCACGCAACTCGATGCCTGCTTGAAGAAAATCGAACAAACCCACCACATCGTGAGACAGCCCATGCTCGCTTAGCAGCCGGCTGATCTCACGCATTTGCGCCAATGACAGGGCAAAACGCGCCTCATCGGGGCGAGGTTCAACAGCCATGCGCTGCCAGTCGAAATACAAGTCAGGGGCTTCGTCATAGCGCGGCGATAGGATGTCGTAGGTTCCGGGACGCAAATGCCCGTAACGAGCGAGAAAGGTCGTGCGATTGAGCTGCTCAAAATCCTGTGTCATCTGCCCGCTGACAGTGGACAAACCACTGAGAAAAGCATCGTACTCGACTTGATTGAGCACACCGACAGTGACCAGCGAACGCAGCAATTGCACCGCAATGAATCCGGCGCGCGCCAAGCCTGCAAACGGCAGAGTGCCGTAGCGGCGACAATCTTCCAGCAACCAATAGATGCGGGTGACCGGGTCGGTGTCCGCACCCAGTATTTCATCACGACGCGCCAATAGAACATCGAGCTTTTGCCGATCCGTACGCCACAACCCCGTTTCATTGTGCACGATACGATTGGTCAGATTGCGCAGACTGTCTGCCAACCGATCGCATTCTGCCTCAGTAAACCCTTCGTTCTGCAAGGCTTGCAAACGTTGTGGCAAGTCCAATGTGTAGCAGGAGAAAACGATTTCAAACTCGATCTTGTCATGCAGGTTCGGCGCAGCCAGCAAGCGCTCAATGTAATAATTGACCAGCTTGTCAGCTAGCGCCCCTTCAATATCGCGGGGGATAAACGAGTTGAAGCTGACGCGCACATCGATATACGGCAAGCCATGGAAGTGCAGCATTAACGGGAAACTGCGAAGGTTGCGATAACCGTAATTATTGCGCTGGTAGGCCCAAATCATATCGGTGACCAGCTCGCGATACAGCGACAAGGCCAATGGCCGAGGGCGCACACCAATAATCTCTGCCGGGTTCCAATCCGGCATCACGCCGAACACCGTTCGCTCTCCATGCAAAAAAGGTTGTGGCCGAATCCCCTGGGCGATGCGCTCATGAATCAAACGAACCAGCTTGGCATGGCTTTGCGCATCTGTCGGCTCGCCTGTCAGCACCAAGGGGCGAACCTGGAGCAGGAACAACCGCCCCTGCTTATCCATGGCAAATTCGATGTCGATGGCCTGCCGACCAAACAGGCTCTGCAACTCTCGCAACACGTCCACCACCGGGGCCAGGTCCAACGGAACCTGTGTCGCAGAGTGGTGGGCGTAAAAGGTTTTGAGCTCGTTGGAGCGTCCCGACGTTACGCTGTCTGTTAGGCCGCTACTTTCATCGTAATTAATCACGAAATAGGGGGCCAGGGTGGCTGGGTCAAGCCCAAAGCCAACGCCCGCAAGGCTCACATCCGTGACCATCGGCTGCACGAAAAACTGATCATCCGGCCATGCGGCCTGACCGCCCATGGAGTCAAGCACGCGTTCGACGGCGGCCTCGACCTCATCGTGAGTGACATTCAGACAGGACTCGTACTCACCCGCGGCCGAGGCCTGCTCACCGTCCTCACGAGCGCTGCTACTGCGCACAGCCATGTGGGGCCAACCCGCCTCATGCAAACGCGCCAGACAAGCTCCGGCATTCAATCGCCAATCCGCCACGGTAAACAGTACTTGGGGCAAGACAACAGCGCCTTGCAAACGGCCAGCCAGCAGTGCGAGCGTTCCCGCCTTGGTGGAAAAAGCCAGTGCCTGATCGGTCATGTTTTCGTCGATTCCTTCAAAATTGAACATGCCGCACTGCCCCACTGCGAGAGCAATAAAACCACCTATTAACGCAACTGGTTAAACAAATTCAGCCCAGCAATCTTCACATAGCTCTGCTGCGCAGCCTCGAGAATGATGGTCTGGAACGAGAGCCGCGAGAGTGCTTCAGCGTAATCCAGCTCACGCAGATCAGCCTGCACGGCTTTGTTAACCAGCGTGACATCCTCGTTATCAATCTCAGTGGTCTCAATCAGGTTCAGCCGTGCGCCGATTTCGGTTTGAACCTCCAGTACTTTGCCCAACCCGTTATCCAGGTTGGTCAGGGCAATCGCTACTTCATCGCGTACACCCAAGTTGCCCGCAGGCGAAGTCGGCGATGACTCCAACGCCTGACGCAGGCGGCTGATGGTGTTGAGGATGCTGCGCTGCTCCTGAAACTGCGGCTGCACGCCGAACTCGTCGCCGCCGGCCGCAGCCGCGGGTGCCGACAGGGTGAAGTCGGCACCGAACACACTGAAAGTCGAAGGATAAGGGCCTGCCGCCGTACCACTAGCAATCGCTGGGCTACCGGGTCCCACTGGTTGTGAGAACACCTGGTAATTGGTGGCATCAGTGAAGCGCAACACAATGCCAGAGGTCGGAAACTGGCTATCGAAAGCAGCCTGGTTACTGATACCCGCCGGAGCAACCACTGCAGTCGAGTTGTTGGTCGAGGAGCGATTAACCGCAAACTCGGTAGGTGATGATTGCAGCGTGAAGCTATGGGTATTGAGCCCAGGAGCCCCTGGAGTGGCTGTATTAGCCAGCAGGTTATCCAAGTCCAGCTCATTATCCCCAGGCTGCAACACCACATCCAACTGAAAGCGCATGCCGCGGAAGTTGATGGTGTTGCCACCACTGGCCAGCGGGTCTATCGCACCGCCGCCCGGTATTTCCGAGGTCACATCGGCCCCGCTGCTGTCATAGATACGAAACTCCTTACCACTGACAAACGCCAGCGAGTAAGGCTCTCCTGTGCGGAAATTGCTGTTGAACGTCTGATTGTCCTGCACCAAACCAGGCGACATAAAAACGCGCTGATCAGCCGCGGGTAATGCAGCGATAGTTGTCGCGGGCAAAGGCGGTGTCGGTAAGGCTGGGTTATTGACGCCTAACGCATTCACAATCCGGTCAGCATTGCTGACGTCTTCAAATAGGCGCTTGCCGTTGTCGTTGATCGCCACGTTGCTTGAGCCTGCGACCTGCAGACTACGCTGGCCCTCATCCCCCTTGTAGGAATAGGTGCCATCCGGGTTGCGCGTAAACGGCTCAGTCTTGCCAAGAAAGCCACTGAACAAATACTCGCCACGGGCGTTGCGGCTGTTCATCAGGTTGAGCAACTCGCCTTCACGCTCACTCAGTTCCTTGGCGATCGATTTGCGGTCCTCACCTGACAGCGCACCACCACCTGCCTGCACTGCCAGTTCGCGGATGCGCTGCAACACGTTGACCACCGAAGTCACCGTGGTTTCTTCCTGAGTCAGGCTGTTCTTCGCCGCCGTTAGGTTTTCCTTGTACTGACCTAATATCGCCTGCTGCTGTTCGAGTTGCAGCAGGCGCACCGAGGCCACCGGATCATCGGCCGGGGTCAGGATACGGTTACCGCTGCTGATCTGCTCCTGGGTGCGGATCAGGTTGGAATAATTGCGCCCCAGACCACTGACACCGTTATTGAACGCCTGGATCGAAGATATACGCATGACCATAAAACGAACCTCGATGTTCTAGACAGCGCGTAAGGCGCGCTTAATCAGAACGAGTTAATCAGTGTATCGAACAGGTTGCGGGCAACTTGAATGATCTGCGCCGACGCCTGGTAGTACTGCTCGAACTGAATCAGCTTGGCCGCTTCTTCATCGAGGTTGACCGCCGATACCGAATCGCGGTTATCAGTGGCCTGCTTGAGAATCGACCCAGTGGCCTCACCATCGACCCGCGCCTGGCTGGTCAGGGTACCGACCCGCTCTACCAAGTCGCCATAGGCATCGGTAAAGCTTGAACCCGTTGTCGCCGGAGCCAGGGGGTTGATACCAATAGTCGTACGGTTCTGCAGATCAATCAGCTTCAAGGCGTTGCGGTTATCAGACACCCCATTGGTGTTGAAGGAAACCGAAAAATTGTCGCCACCCTGCGGCCGGCCGCTGATGGTTACTTCATAGTCGAAGGGGACCGGCACGGCAGGCGGCCCAGCCGTCGCCGGCACGGTGATGGTCAGTTTGTTGTTCTGCCCAGGCACAATCACTCCGGTATCAATGACGTTGCCGTTGATATCGACGACGTCATAGCCCTGAGTGGCCCCACCGCCTGCGCCCATGACGATACGCAGCGGCGGCGCATTGCGCAGACTGGTTTCTAGATCGGCCTGGGCAACCGGGTCATAGATATCAATTTCAGTCAGCAGGGTTGGCTGGCTAATCACCCCGGTGCCAATATTCGCCGGGCTGGTCTGCGATTTAAGCGGCGCAGCAAAGGCCAACTCTTCCGGCCGTTTCATGTCGGCACGGATAGACTCGCCGGCATTACGCGTCGGCATGACCCGGAAGCGGTCGCCAGCAGCAAAGGTGCCACTGGCGACGTTCAATGAGACGCCGTCAAATTCCGCCGCAGGGACCACGGTAATGTCGAATGGACCAAAGCTGGTGCCGTCACTGACACGTCGCACGGTGTAATCCGTGGCATTAGTGAACTCCACCTCATAATCGCTGGTGGTCAGCTGGGTGGTGTCTTCGATCAACACATTGAGGTTGGCGGTGGTATCGCTGTTACCCACACGCGCCAAGCTGCGCTGGCCAATCAGTAGCGGATCATTGAGATCGCGGAACAAGCCATTACCGAACTGGCCATTGAGGTCCAAGCCTTGACCCAACTGGCGATTGACCTGATCGGTGACCGACAGCGCCAGGCGCCCTACCGAATTTAGCGTGGTATCCAGCACGTCTTCGCGGTAGCGAATCAGCCCGCCCATCTCACCGCCGGAAATCAGTGAGGTAATCCCCTGGCGCGCGTTACCACTGACGAACTGCACTTCACTGCGCAGCGGATCGGACAACCCTGGTACCACCTCTAGGCGAGAGGCTTGGCGCCCCACCACAAGAGGCTGACCAGAGCCGACAAACAGGTTGTAACTGCTGTCATCCTGGGTAACGACCGTCACCCCAATAAAGGTCGACAGCTTACGCACCGCTTCTTCGCGAGCATCAAGCAGGTCGTTAGGTTGTTGACCGTTAGATGCAGCGATGGCGATGGCTTCGTTATACCCGGCAATCGAGCCCGCTAATTGGTTGACCTGATCGGTCACCGCAGACAACTGCTTATTGATAAACGAGTTCTGCTCGTACAAGCGGTCGTACACGGTGTTGAAGCGCTTGGCCAAGCCTTCGGCTTCGGATAACGCCAGCTGCCGCGCGGGAATATTGGCTGGATCTTCGGCAGCGGTCTGCAGCGCAGCGAATACTTTCTGCAACCCGGGGTTGACCCCAGTAGTGCTACCCGCAAGCAGAGAATCGAGCTGATTAATCTGGCCCAAGTAGCTCTGCGTGTCGCTGTTAAGCGCCGTGCTGCTACGCACCTGAGTATTGAGAAACTCGTTGTAGATGCGCCGCACATCAACCAGCGTGGTGCCCGAGCCGATGTAGCCAGCGCCGCTGAACTGAGGAATGCGCGTGGCCTGGATTGTCTCCTGGCGCGAGAAACCCGGCGTGTTGACGTTGGTGATGTTATGGCCGGTGACTGCCAGCGAGGTTTTATTCGCCGACAGCCCGGACAGGCCAATATTGAGTAAGTCAGCCATGGTTCATCATCCGTTGGTGGACGGCGTACTGACGGCCGCGACTGTTTGATAGGTCTGCATCTGCCGCGCTATCTGAGCAATTTTGCGGGCGTATTGCGGGTCCGTGGCATAGCCGGCCTTCTGCAATTCGCGGGCGAACTGCTCAGGTTTGTCCGTGGTAGCCAGGGCTTTTTCGTAACGACCATTGCCCTGCAGGAAACTCACATAATCCTCAAAACTGTGGGCGTAAGACTCATAGGCGCGAAAGGAGGCGGCCTCTTTAACGGCCTTACCGCCCTTGAACTCGGTGGTCAGTACACGCGCCGAGTCGCCTTCCCAGGTGTTATGGGTTTTGATGCCGAACAGGTTGTGGCTGCTGCTGCCATCCTGTTGACGGATGATGGACTTGCCCCAGCCGGTTTCCAGTGCGGCCTGAGCCACCAGGTAGCGCGGATCGACGCCAATCTTGTCAGCGGCCTTCTCGGCCATCGGCAACATGGCGGCAATAAACTCATCCTTCGAACCAAACGCGGCTTTACCCGGTGCCAGAGGCGGCTGCGCAATCCGTCGACCGGTAATGGCGTCCATACCATTCAAACCCAGCGCGGTATCAGCGGGTGCGGCAAAAGACTTGGCAGGAATCCAGTCGTTTTTCGCCAACGGTTGGCCATCGGTAGCCGTTGCTGGCGGCACGATGCCGGCCAGTAAGCGGTCAGTCAGCTTACCTGGCAGAGACAGGCGCCGCTGGTTGAGCAGCGAACTGTCATCACGGTTGCTCTCAACCTGAGCCATTGGCTTAGTCGGGGCACTCGGCACTGGCTCATCAACCTGGGCAAAGGGGTTGGGACGACTGCTGGCATCCTTGATCTTCGACATCTGTCGCACCAGCACGTCGGCCAGACCGATACCGTTCTGGTGGTTGGACATGGTCACCGACAATTGTTGGTCGTGCATGTCTTGGTAGGTTTTGCTCTCGTTGCTGTTCATGAAGTTGCCTTCAGCGAACACTTCGTTAGCAGAGCGCATGGCCTTGAGCATTTCATTAAGGAACAGTGACTCAAATTCCTGAGCCACTTTCTTGATGTTCTTTTCGCTGTCACCGCCAACCTTGAATTGCTGCAAGCGGTTGAGGTCGTTGAAAGCGCCGCTGTCCAGTGTGGTGGTACCACTGCTGCCGAGCAAACCGGCTGAAAGACGAGAGTCCATAGCGTGCGCTCCCTTTAAATGACGATCAGATCAGCCTGCAGAGCGCCGGCTTGTTTCAGCGCCTCCAGGATGGCCATAAGGTCGGAAGGCGAAGCGCCCACTTGATTCACCGCGCGGACGATTTCATCCAGCGTGGTACCAGGACCGAACTTAAACATCGGTTTGGCTTCTTCATCGGCATTGACCCGCGAGCGCGGTACCACTGCCGTCTGACCGCCGGACAGCGCTTCGGGCTGGCTGACAATCGGATCTTCGGTAATGGTCACCGTCAAGCTACCGTGGGTCACAGCGGCAGGCTGCACGCGCACGTTCTGGCCAATCACGATGGTGCCGGTGCGCGAATTGATGATGACCTTGGCCACGGCTTGACCGATTTCGACTTCGAGGTTTTCCAGAATCGATAAGTAGTCCACCCGCTGACCCGGATCGAGCGGCGCACTGACACGAATCGAACCACCATCCACGGCCTGGGCCACGCCTGGACCGAGCAGCTC
>Ga0115550_1002817_pt1 | contig 11704 bp, 6 predicted proteins | sample COGITO_mtgs_1005_FD_87177 | JGI IMG/M metagenome (GOLD analysis project Ga0115550, IMG submission 87177) | Pelagic marine microbial communities from North Sea - COGITO_mtgs_100511 | ecosystem: Environmental > Aquatic > Marine > Epipelagic | place: Germany:Helgoland, sampling site Kabeltonne... | reverse complement strand
CCCTGACGACGTTGCCGCACCCAGAGGGTAACATCGCCGGCCGAGACCGTACGATCGACGATGCCGCTCACTATGGAGGCGATGATTTTCTGATCAATCAGGCGGAAATAATCCAGTTCGATCAAATCGCGGAAGTCACGCTTGGCAATCGCGGCCTCGATGCCCAGTACCTCTGCGCATTGAGCCGAGAGAGCCTCGAAGCTACGTTCAAACTTACGGCTATCTTTCCAACGCCTGAAGAAGACCAGCGCATCACTGTTCAATTTGATGCTACCTTCGCTGCCCATTGCAAAACAGGATTTAAACAGCTCGATCACGAAGTCACGCAGACCCGGTGCGGCCGAGCTGTAGCCGTAGTGGTGGTCCAATTGCTCCCACAGGAAGGTGCCCAGTCCGCTGCGTTCGATCACCTTGATCTTGCCGTCTTTGTCGTTCGAAAGCTCCGCCAGCAGCTGTTCCAGCACCGAGTCGAGTCGGACTTCACTGCCCGCACAGACTGCCAGCAACTTGAGTCGGATCACACCAGGGCTATCCTCGGCTTTGAGCAGCGGTTTGAGTGCAGTTAGGCGCTTGCTCGAATTGAAGAAGTCGGCATGCGCTTCGATCACATCGACATGCTGGTAGTTGAGCCCCAGCTCCGTCAACCAGATCGCCACTTGGTCGGTGCGGAATTCACCCTCGCCATAGGCTAGCTCCACATCCAGCAGCCAGTTTTCCAAATCTGCCGGCGGTGGACCCTCGCGATAGAGTAAGAATTTCTGCTCGGGCGCCTCGCGCAGAATCCGGTATTTCACACCAAACTCATTCGACTGCAGCTCGATTTTTTCGACCCCATCGAGTTCCAGGGCTTCGAAATCGCTGCGCAGCTCACATTTTACATCGTTCCAGAAGACGATGCGCGAGGCTTCAAATTTTTTGCTGAGGGCTTGTTGGACGTTGGCGTTCATTGGATTAAATTTTGCAGATTCAAGTTCGAGTTGTTCGGCTCATCGAGCGCACCTGTCTGTTGGAAATAGTCATACGATTGCTCAAAGGAGGCAAAGGGTATTCGGCTGTTTAAATCGATCAGTTTGTGGGCAAACTTGCAGTAAGGTTTTGCGTTTCCGTTACTGGTCAACGCTTCTAGCACTGTCAGGTAGTCATTGCGAAAAGACGTCGGTAAGATAAGGCGTGTAAGGCCGGCAGCTTCTAGGGTAGCATTCATTCCGAGTCGTGAGATACGGCCATTGCCATCCTTGAATGGATGCACTTCGGCGACGACGAATAGCATATAGAAAGCGCGAGCCGTCGCTGAGCTGAGATCGCGACCGGATTGCCAGCCACGGGCAATGGTTTCGCTTACCAGTTCGGGGCGCACGAAGACGCGTGAGCCGACTTCATTGTTGCGCTCCTTAAAGTCACCGGGATTTACATCCGCACGGCTTGCCATCATCCGAGCGTGGCGAATCTTGATCAGCTCGACATATTTCTGCGCGTTGATCGCGATCTTACCACTGATTTTGTTATCCACAATTAAGCGATAGGTCTCTAGAATATCGTGCGCATCCTTTGGCCGGTCTCGCTCCAGAGCTTTCGCAGTGTCGGTTTCATTGACGATTTCCTTCGCCTCTTCGACAGAGAATTTCGTGCCTTCGATATAGTTTGAGAAATAGGATTCCCAGAAGGCACGATTCTCCCTTTCGATCACGGGAGGGGAGGCTTGTTCGTTAAAGGTCTCAGTGGCCAGTGCAGCCTTTAGTTCGTTGAAGAGTTGAACGCGTTCTGGGTCATAAGGCTTTCCTGCAGCACGCGCTCGTGCGAGCTCCGTATTTAGTTCGTAGACCGAAGGCTTTCCTTTTAGGGCACGCGTGAATTCTTCCAGTGTTTCGAATTCGCGCTTCCAGCCGAATTCCTGCGATAGCTTGCGTGCCGACTCAATTAAGTCATTCAGCCAATTTTCGCCACCCGTGCCGAGGACGCGCAGCTGGCGGTCAAACCATTGTTCAAGTGCCTCCTTGGAGAGTATTTTGGGTTCATCGTTCGCACGAGCCCGGGCGATTTGAAAGTTCTCCAGCACGGCCCGTGTCTGGTTGGCCATGTAGAGACAACTTCCATCTTCTTGGCTAGTGGTTCGCACATCGTTGACTTGCGCTTCTGGACCTTCCCAAATTCGGATTTCCAAGCCGGGCAACCGGCGTACCGGAGCAACCTTTTGCGGTAGACTAATGTGAAGCTTGCCGAGCGGGGAGAGCGTGCCCTCAAGCGCTGAGCGATGGCTGATCACAGCGCCTGGATAAAAGTGCGCGGCGATTTCTAGGCGGTACCGTCGTATGATCTCGGCGGGCTCAGTGCGCAAGTCATCCGTGTAAAGCTTCGTGGCGAGCTTTTTGAGCTTGCCTGCTTTGACGTTGCGCGAGATTTCGCTGGATCGCTGCGGATCGCCTGAACCATAGATCAGAGGCATGTTAATTTTTATGGGTTAAAGAGCTGTCCATCGCCCGATTAGTTAAATTTGATTGAATTAAACCGTTTTTAGGTTAATTTCCATTGAATTAGAATATTGTCCGTGTCGCGGGATTTTTCAAGGAAATCAGTAAATTAAGCGCTTAAATGAATTCGATTTGATGAATTTATCAGAATTAAATAGATTTTATGCTAAATTTAATAGAATTAAATTAATCAGGAGAGTCCTGGGATTTTCTTCAGCGCTTTGCCGAAGAGCGGGTAGTTGTGCTTCACGCCATCGTCGAGGTCGATTTCTAGTTTCTCGGCGGCGAGGGGGTAGAGCACTTCGCGTTCCCAGTCTTCGAGTTCGGTGAGCATCTTCTTGAGGCGTTCGGTTTCTTTGAGGGCCTTGGTCTTGTCGCTCTTTGAAGCGCCAGCGTCGGCGGCCAGGGTTTGTTCGTTGTCGAGGCGAGCCGTGAGCTTGGTGCGGAAGTTCCGCAGGTAGTCGTTGAGCACGGTGCTGACGGTGTCCGAGCGGTAGCGGTGCAGGTAGATCAGCGCGTTGAAGCTGCCCTTAGGCGACGAAAATAGCCAATAGATCGGCCGCTTCTTGTAGGTCTGGACGTGATTGTTATAAAAATCCTTGAGAAAATATTCGCGGATGGTTTTGCGCTTTTTGCCTTCGAGATTACTCGGATAGAGGCCGTCTTCTAAGTAGCGTAGGTTTTCTTCGTAGTTTTCGGTGCCGAAGGTGACTTTCAGGAATTCCTTCATCCGCTCGACAATGTCATCGGTGAACCAGTTGCCTTCAAGGATGGGGATGATTGCATCATGATCGGCCGGGAAGGTGGTGTACTGGCTGGGGTCGAAGCCCTCGTTACCGCTGTGGGCGTAGATGAGACCCGGCGCGTCCAGGCTGTAGCGGCCCATCATGCAGCCGATGGCGTAGGAGACCAGCTCCTCCATGGTGTCCTGTTTCGAGAGCTCCTTTATCGTAAGGTCTCTGTCGTTTACAGTTGGCTCAACCTCTGACTCCAGACCAAATACGTCGATCAGCATCTGGTTAATCTGTTCTTCGTTAGCTCTGAGCAGTCCTCTGCGCCGGCTGTGTTCGCTCTCAGTTTTGGCCCATGAAGCCTCCAAGTTGACTCCGTTTTTGGACAAGACAACGTTTGTCTCAAAGGTCCACGACACCTCGTGCATGTCCCAGTCAAACTGGCTGAGTGCGATACAAGACTCCGCAAGCTCAAGCATATCCTTGCGAATTTTGGTGTTCGGAAACTGGGGAAGCGGTAAACGAGCGAGGTCGCCCACTTGAAAGTTCACCGTCGGCGCGAGTGCTCTCAGATAGAAGAACGCCACCGATGATGCGAGATAGGCAAGGGTTAGCTTAATCTCGTCGTCGGTTGCGGGAAAAATCGATGAACCCGACACGTCGAAGATGAATCCATGCTCTTTGTATCGGACACCAAAGTTCTCGAATCCAAAGAGCGAGTAAACAATGCCCTTCTTAAAGTAGAAATCTCTATTTTTTATGACGAAGTATGGGTTTCCTATCTTGGGATATTTTCTCGAAACAACATCGAGCAAGACAGCGCCGTCATCTTCGTAGAGTACGACATGCTCATTGTTTCCAAACCATTTTCGATAGTTGCCGCTCTTGTTGTAGGGAAACCAATTCTTTCCAGCGAGATTCCCCTCGCTGGCGTTACGACAACCAAAAGCAATGTGCAAAATATCAATCTCGTGCCACCGACGTACAAACCTCCCGTTATCAGTCGTTGCCATTCCCTGTCTCGGTGGGCATACATCACCTAGCAAAGGTAGGTTGCTGAAGTTAGAGAGCGCTCTCCTGCTCAGCCAATATATGATGGGAAACCCCGGGACTTGTTTGAGCACACCGACGTCCTCACAGATGTGCGACTCGAGTTGCCTCAGGGACTGGAGCTTATTTCCGATCTCGGGGCTCTGGTTTGCCTTGATAAAACAGGACGAATATCCAGAGATTGGTTCGTGCTTGAATAATACGAAAACTGTTGTGAGAACATTAAACGCTCCTAACTCGGGGAATACTCCAGGCCCTGTATGGAACATCTGAGTTAGTAAAGAACTGTCAAAAATGCGTTTCCGAAGCCCTTCGCAAGAACTGAGAAACATCCACGCTTGCATTGTGATCAGTGAAAAGCGCCCGCATGGTTTTGCAAGATCACCAGTGCGTTCAATGAACATTCCATAAACATCCAATTTGGCCGATGAGAACTTGTCTCTTGCCCATTTTTTCAGTTCATCGGGCATAGTCTTGCCACCCATATATGGCGGATTCACCACCACCGCGTCGTACTGCGCTGCCAGCAACTCAGCCTGCTGCACCAGCGGCCCCAAGCGCTTGAGCGCCTCTGACACAAAGAGGTCCTGGCTGGTCGCTTCGCTCAGCTTCTTCAGCGCCGGTAGCTTGGTCGCCAACCCCTCCGGCACCTGAATCAACGACCCAAACGTCGTCGCATGATCGAACAGCCGCTTCAGCTCCGTGAGGTCCCCCGGCTTCAACCCGTAGTCCGAAAGCTCCACTCCCTTCGTCAGCGCCTCCGCATCAAAGCCCGCGCTATCCACCAGCGCCATCACGTTGAGCTTCACCCCCCGCTCAAACAGCCGCCGGTCATCCGCGCGCCCCTTCATCATCAGCGCAAAGCCCGTCAGCTGCGCCGCGCGCTCGTCGATGTCGAGGCCGAAGAGGTTCTTTTCGAGGATCAGCTGCGGGACGTCGCGTTGCCGATAGCCGCGCTCCAGGTAGATGGCCTTGAAGAGCTCATAGGCCTCCACCAGGATGTGCCCGGAGCCACTGGCCGGGTCGATGAGAGTCAGCTCCTCGGGGTTGAGCTGGCTGGGCGTGATGGCCGCGAGCTGCGCGTTGACCTCGTCGGTCTGCTCGGCGGGCTCGATGTAGTACTCCATCTGCCCCTTGAGCGGTGAGTTGGGATAGGTCGCCAGCCACTGCGCCCCCAGCGAGTTCTGGACCATGTACTTCACGATCCAGTTGGGCGTGAACAGCTGGGTCGCCGCCGGAATGTCTTCCGACTTCACCACCTTGCCGATCACCTCGTCCTTCTTCTCCGAGATGTAGAACTGGTAGAGCCAGCCGATGATCTCGATGTCGGCGCAAGCGTCCTCGGTCATCGCCTCGCGAAAGCGGGCCAGGATGGATTTTTCCGATAGCAGGTCGTCCGGCATCAGCAGCTCGGTGTAGTCCTCGATCTTCTCAAACAAAAAGGGCATCGCTGCGTGCCAATGGTTACAGGCCGCAACCACCAGCAAGCGGTAGGCATCCGTTTGTGGATCGTCGCTGGATTGCTTGCCGCTGAGCAGGGCGGCGACTGCTTCGCGCGTGGCTGCGGAGGTGATGATCGAGTCATCAATATCGCCGAGCTTGGCATGCGCTAAGATTTCCGGCTGCGAGTGGCCCGCTGAGGGGGAAACCACTCCAGCGCGGGTGTAGCGCTTGACGTCCATAAAGCGCAGCGCACAAAAGCGGTTGAACCAGGTGTAAGCGACCGCATCCAGCACCGCGGTTTGGCCGTCGGCGGCAATCCGCGCTTCCAGCTGAGCTACCGCATCGCTGTGTTCGCGGCGCGCGCGACTATCAATAGCCAAGACTTGAGTGAGCCGTTCGCCGACTTGGGCGATCAGGCTGCTGCGGGCGGTTTCAGCGAAGCGTTTGAGTGGGGCGGTTTGCATATGCAGGATGTAAGTGTCTTAAATGGTGAGGAGGGTGCGTCTGCAGTGGACGAATCGCCACGGCGCTGGATTGCTCGTATCATATTTGAATGCGGTGGCCTTTCTCGATTTCTTTAAGGAGCTCAGTTTTGATGGCGTCTACGTAGGCGTCTACGTCTTGCTCGGAGCTGAGCCATGCCTTATCGAAGCTTGGTTGGAGTTTCTTGATCGAGACGTAGCGGTCCGGTTTAGATTTCGGCGCGGCCTTTGGCGCCTCACCATTCTTGGTCGGCCCAGGAGTTGGGGCGGGGTTCGCCCAGTTTGCCATTTGTGAGAGTAGGCGTTGGTAGTCGTTTTCCTCGAAGCGTCGCAGGCTGTCGCGGGTGACGGCGATCAATGTTTGGCGGCCGAGATGGCTAGAGGCGCTGCTGAATGGCTGAGTGAGCTGCGCTTGTTGCTCTGCGCTGAGCGCCTTAAACTCATCCATTCCGGTGAGTCTGCTTTGCAGTGATGTCAGCATGCTTTGAGCAATTTTAACTTCGGCCTGCACCTTGGTTTTGACCTGCTTTTGTACTAGCTGCAGCAGGCTGTCGAGCTGTTGAATACAATTGCCTTTAAAGCATTCCGGATCGGTGAGGATTGCAGTTAGTTGATCCGGGCGAACCGGTTCTGCTTCACTGCTTGGCACTTCTTGCATTTCGCTATCACCGCCATCGCGTGGTTCGTTGAGGTAGTGAAAGTTGGCATCCTGATCGCGAGTGAATTTGCGCGCCTGATCGTAGATTTTCTTTTGTGGGCCGCTCATGAACTTGCGAATTGGATCGACGATTTCTTCCTTCAGTTCGATCAATTCGTCTTCCATCCGGACGAGTTCGGTGAGATACCAAGAGTAGGGCTTACCGGCGACTTGATCGAGCGTCTCGATCACTGCATCGAGGCAGCCCAAGAAGGGGTATTGCGCGACCTGTGCGGCCAGCGGGGTGAGTTCGTTTTTAAGTTGGATCAGGGCGTTGCCGGTTGCTTGCCCCAGTGCCTTGGCTTCGCTGGCGGCGGCGGGTGCATCGAAAAGGTCTTCGTAAAGCTCTTTAAGATGGCGCACTTGCGAGGCGGAAAAGTCGGGCTGTGGTTCGAGTATTATCTGGCCGTGGCCATGGGTGTTGCGCAGCGCGCGCTCGATGGCATCATCCTCCAGTAGATTACTGTCAGAGCGTAGCTCGATCTTACCACGCGCGCAGAGGTTGGCGGTGGTGCAGAGAATCGCCGCATAATACCAGCCGTAGGGCTTTTTTTCGAAGTGTTCGAGCAGTGCTTTTAGGGTGGTGCGTAGGCCGCCACGATGGTTGCTCTGAATGACGCCGAAGAGCTCGACTTCGGGCTCGCTCATGGCTGTCGCATCGCTGCCAAATAGGCCGTCTTCGGCGAAGCGCAGGCACGTGCCGATGTCGTTTTCGGAATAGCTCAGGCCGCTGAGCATCTGCAGCTGTGGGTAGGCGCGCTCAATCAGCTCATGAAAACCGCGCAGGATACGCGCCTGCGGATCGCCCGGCGCGCTCTCGATGGCGGAGCCAGCGACATATAGCTTGGCCTCGCTAAGGAGCCTGCGCACGAGGTCCTCACACTCTGCGGTGCGGTCGCGGTTTTGTTGACTCTTGTCGGTAAGGATTCGTTTGACCGCGTCTTGCTGGGTGACCGAAATATTTTGCGAAATATATTTCTCGGTCTTTTTGAGCGTGAGTAAGTCGCGCATTAAGCGGTCCTCGACTGGCATGCGTACCAATAGTTCGTTCTTTTTGCCAACGCCAAGCGCAGTGATGGTGGCATCGTCCTCAGCATGTGGGTGAAAGGGGCTGATGATGTGAATGCCGAGCTCGTGATCGCGCCCGAATAGGCGGTCATCCAGTTTACGCGCATAGGCGTAGTCCTGCTTGTTTTCGGAATAGCGGATCTTACGATTTTTGATCACTACGTCGAAGACCATGCGCTCCAATTCGGCGGCCACCTCGCTGGTATCGACATCGGTCTTTTTAATTTCTTCTTCGACGTCTTTTTCGACGTTGGTGAGGTAAGCGTAGTGCTCGCCATTGCGCTCGATATAAGTTTGCTGCTCGAGTAGGTTGAGGGCGGTTTCGATATCTTTACGCAGCTGGGGCAGCGGCTGCTCAAAGTCCTCCAGCATGAGAATGCTGATGTTACGGATGGTGGGCTTGAATTCCTTGACGTATTTGACGAGAAATAGCGCCTTCAGCAGGCGGATCGCAAACTGGTTGTCGAGCTGCCTCTCTGCGCCGGTGATGGCGCTTGTGACACTGGACTTGAGCGCTTTGCGGATACCTTCAAACATTAAGTCGAAGGTGGCGAGCTGGCCCAGCTGATGATCGCAAATCTGCACGGCAACTTGCTGGAAGACACCGATCATTGAGCGCTCACCGACGGAGCTGTGCTTGCCTTCGAAGGCATTGTGCACGGACAGCGATTCGATCGCAGCTTGAAAGAGATCGTATTGGTAAGGGACGAAGGGGTAGCTCTTAGAGAAGTGCTCAGCATCGCGGAAATTACGATAAGTCTTTGAACCGTCCGCGAAGTCGAATAGTGTCTTGAAATTGTTAAACTCGCGGTCGTAGATAGCGGTCAGTTGTGCGGTGGCATCGCCGGTTTTTGCCAGCAGACGCAGCTGGATGACTTCAGCGACGTCGGCACTGGTCAGCTTCATGCGATTTTTGAATCGTGCCTGAATTTTTGAGAAGTCATTGGCCTGTTTGTCGGTGACTTCACCCACTACAGAGTCCATGTCTTCCTGAGCGGTGACGATGATCCAGGCGCGGCCGCGGCACTTGGTATTGAAGCTCTCGGCAATGGTCTGAAGATTCGTCATTAGCTTGACGTTTTCAGAGATGTATTGACCGACTTCATCGACAAAGAAATTGAGCCGGAACTTGGGCGCTTGTGCCTTTATATAGGTCAGTACCTGATTGGCGAAATCCTCAATAGAGAGGTGATAGTCGGTACGGAACTTATCGAGCACATGCTCAAGTTGCTGTCCGGTGATCGCATTATAGGCGGTGTCGACATGCTTGGAGATGCGCGTGGGGCGCGCGCGGCCCCATTCCCATGCTTTACCAGATGCTGCTTCGAAGGCGGTCTTGAAGCCATCGAGTTGACCCTCATGGTCGAGTTCGCGCTCGAATTGGGCAATGTAGGGCTGCTTGCCGTAGTAGCCGCAGAGTTCGTCAAAAACCTTAACAAAGACCGCGAGCAGGGCATCCGTTTGTGTCTTGCTGATGACATCGGCTTTCTGGTCAATATTGAACAGAATACTCTTTGAGGGGACGGCGACGGCCTTTTCGATGTCGGCGCGGAGTAGGGTATTATCGCCACATTTAGGCAGGAATAAGTCCGCGGCAGGGGTGCCGTCGATGGAGCGATTCTCCAGCACGAGCGCGAGCATCTTCAGCAAGTGCGATTTGCCTGAGCCGAAAAAGCCGGACAGCCAAACACCATTGGCGTCGGTGTAGTTATTGTAGGCGTCAAAGAAGGTATCTAGGCGCTTGGAGACTTCGTTGGTGAGCACGTATTCCTCGAGCTCGTGACGTAGGCTGGCTTCATCGTCCGCCTTGATGACGGGGTCGATGGGGCGATCAACAGGTTTTTGAAAAAGTGCTTTAAGTGACATGATGTGGAGTGGAGTTAAGCCTCGAATTCGTAAATATTATAGGCGCGGTAGTATTTGTCGCTATCATCAGCGAGTCGGCTTGTGCCGTTGACAGCAAAGAGATCGAGTGAGGCGCCGTGTTCTAGAGTATGCGTGTAAGAGCCAGGGAAGAACGTCAGCGTGGGATGCGTTTTTGCGGTTTTTTGCAGGTTGTTTAAAATATTGTGCGAGCGTAGATAAGGAAAGACTTCGCCGACTCCGGTCAGAAAAAGGACCTGGTGGTTCGCCTCACTAAGGCGGGCGGCAATACGAGGGATGATGATACTTTCGACATCCAAGATACTCTGCAGGTCTTCTAGGAATTTCGTCTTGGTGAGCTCGGGTTCTTCGTCGATGTAAAATTTAAAATCACCATCTTCTTTTAGAATCCCTAGACAGAGATCATAAAGATTGATTTCCAGCAGTTGGATACCGGATGTTTCTAATCGGTTAATCAGTTGACGCTGTAAGCGCTCCATCTGGATGCTTTCTTTGGGGTGGTGCGGGCAGATGAAGAAGGGGACCTCATTATAACCTTCCATCTTCAGGAAACGCTCGCCGGAAATCACCGAGACCAGATGCTCGAGCCGGGCTCCAAAGGGACCTGTTTGAAGTTGTGTACTCATGTCGAAAATCTTTCTAGGTCGGATTCAAATATTGGGAAAAATTGAAAACTCACGGAGCCTGATTGCTTGAGGATAGACACCAAATCTTGGTTCCAAATCGGCGTTTGAATTAAGTTATCGTTCGATAGTAAGCCGACATCTTTCATCAGCTTAAAAAGAACTTGTCGGAGTTTCTGATGTGTAGATGCGGTGAGTTGCTGCAGTTCGGTATGCCATTCGGATTTACTGTGAAAAAAAGCTTCAAAGTCATCGGTAGTCAGTTCGGGCTGGAGTTTGGTATAGCGTTCCCTTAGGATCTCGGTGGCAAACTCGCCGATAAACTTGTAGCGCCTGCAGAGCGCTAACCAGAGTAGGCAGGCCTGGTCGCGTGAAGCGGCTGAAGGCAAAAAGCTGAGTTCTGCTTGGCTGAGGAGTTTGAGGCGTGAGATGACTTCGTTACAGATGCGCCGCGAGCTACTCAAAGTACGCGATTGGAGCAAGTTATTCGCAACCACCTGTTCACGAACTGTCGGCCAACTTGAGGTCTCCAAATACAGCTGCGCAAGATCGGCCGATTCTTGCTGAAACAAGCCGCCAGTGGTGAAAGACATACTGTAGTGTGCTTTAGGCATTTGTGACTGATAGAGAAATTTTAAGAGTCATGCTATCGTAAATCCCAATAGTTAGAGCCTGTGAGCAAACCTGAGCCCGATGTTTCAAAGATAAAGCATAAATGCGTAAATAAACGCAGATGCCTTCAAAGCGACAAGTGTAAAGCTGGGCAGTGAGTAAATATTCATCATCCCGCTCTTATACCCGTCAGGATCCGACATTTGCAGGTGCAGGGCTCCATTTTCCTTCATGCTTAAGATCACTGAGTGGAAATGGAGCCAAGTCGTTATGTCTGCAGTCGTGGTAGATTCGTCGGCCTGTTCGGGAGTTGTAAAATAAGGAGCTGCTTCTTTTGGGCACGTCTACTCATAATAAGCAGACGTCTCTTTCAGGTATGCATAGGCAGCTGCTTCTGTCTCAAAAATGCCCTCAATATGAATTCTTAACCCCTCCCAGCTACTGCCACATATGGTGATCAATGCCTGAGGCGAAGTTTTGCCCAGTGCTAATTCTTTTAGCGTGTAGCACTCTACAAGATCAGCACATCCCGCCAGCTGGCACTCAACCCAATCATCAACATCAGAGTAGGTGCCTTCCGCTATGTAATCTGCGAGATCCTCAGGGATAGAATCCTTTGTGATTCTTCGGCAATCGCCTGAGATGG
>Ga0115550_1002815_pt1 | contig 11705 bp, 10 predicted proteins | sample COGITO_mtgs_1005_FD_87177 | JGI IMG/M metagenome (GOLD analysis project Ga0115550, IMG submission 87177) | Pelagic marine microbial communities from North Sea - COGITO_mtgs_100511 | ecosystem: Environmental > Aquatic > Marine > Epipelagic | place: Germany:Helgoland, sampling site Kabeltonne... | reverse complement strand
TCTTTTATCTCATCAGCCCAAATTTCACCATGAATGTGATGCCCAATACGTTCTCTTAAGACCGGACTAAACGTTACCGTACGTTTGTTGTTATTTATCAACTCTTCAATAGCGAGCTTCCCCAGCCAATACACAATATGCAGCAAGCGCTCAGGTTGTGAAGGAATAGAAAAATCGCCATAAACGGTGCTAATTTCCTGAAATGTTCTTCCTAAAATATTAGCTGTATGGGTAATAGCAACTTCCCGTTCTTCTTGTGTAAGTTTCTTTTTAGATAAAACTACTTTCTCAAGTTTTATCCAATCTCGTGTTGTGGCGCCTTCTTCGTTTATTACAACACGTGTACTTATTTTGTGAGATTCAATAAAAAGAAAAGTGAGGTGTGTAAGAATATCGTAGATTTCAGATCGTCCTCGTGTAATCTCAATATTCATTTGCTCATCGTCTATTCTGTAACAATTACGACGACGTTTTTCTGGGATTATAGGTTGAAAATGAGAGCTAGAATATCCTTCATCACTTGTTAAATTTATAAAAGTACACTCTTCTATGCCTTGTGGTAATCTATCTATAACATAAAGTAAGCCTTCTAATTCGGCTTTTTCTTCACCTATAGATCCATAAATTTCAGGTCTTAACAATAATAATGCCTGTCGTAAAGTCTTACCAGAAATCCCCATGGGTTTATAAAACCCCCTGTTAAACAAATGACGCATAGTAACATACAATCGCTCAATAGCGTTTGAACTTTCTTGAGCACGGGTTCTCTCATGATGTTTTTTACTATTCATAGTTTTAGTTTAATAAGGCCAAATATAATACTATTTGAACTAATTTACATACGGAAAATTGGCAGCTATTTTTCTGTCATTTGAAAGTCTAGGAAGCTTGTTTTGTCCTCCTAATTTCCCAATGGATTTCATGTACTCTTGAAAACCTCCATGTTTCACTTTGGTTATCTTTAAGGGTTGCAATACACCTCCTTTTATCAAATCAAAATAATATGAGTTTTGCTTTTGAAGGGATTCATCAATTTTTTTTGCTAAAGCAGATAAGTTTTCTGGTTCATTCTCAAATTCAATAAACCATTCATGATATGGAAGTCCTTCTTTAGGACTAATTTGTGGCGCCACAGTAAATTCAGAAATTCTAACATTAGAGTTTAATGTCGCTTCTTGCATCGCCTGTTCTACTTCTTTACCAATAACATGTTCCCCAAAAGCCGAAATAAAATGCTTTATTCTACCAGAAACAATAACACGATAGGGTTTGGTTGAAGTAAACTCAATCGTGTCTCCAATATTATAAGCCCATAAACCGGCATTTGTTGAGATTATCATGACATAATTTATGCCAACTTCAACGTCCTTAATGGATATTCGTTTTGGGTTTTCATCAAAGAACTCATCTGCCTTAATAAACTCATAAAAAATTCCTGAATTAAGCTGAAGCAACATCCCTTTTTCATTCTGATTATCTTGAAAGGCAAAAAACCCTTCACTTGCTGGATATAACTCAATACTATCAACTTTCCTACCTATAAGGTTTTCAAATTTTGCTCTGTAAGGTTCGTAATTAACTCCTCCAAAAATAAATAGATTGAAATTTTTGAATATATCACCTACCTTCTTTCCCGTTTTCTGTTGAAGCTTTTCAAAATACATTTGAACCCAAGAAGGGATTCCAGAAATAATCGTCATATTCTCTGGTAAGGTTTCTTCAACTATGGCATCGACTTTCGTTTCCCAGTCTTCAATGCAATTGGTTTTCCAAGAAGGTAATCTGTTTTTTTGTAAATATTTGGGCACGTAGTGCGCTACAATGCCAGATAAGCGTCCAAGTTGCACTCCATTTTGCTCATTTAAAACAGGGCTTCCTTGTAAAAAAATCATTTTACCATCTACAAATTTGCTATTACCCGTTTCATGAATGTAAAACAAAATAGCATTTCTTGCCGCTTCAACATGACTCGGCATGCTTTCTTTAGTGATAGGAATATATTTTGAGCCAGATGTTGTGCCAGATGTTTTTGCAAAATAAATGGGTTTTCCTTTCCAAAGGATATCTTCTTCACCAGCAACCATCTTTTCAACATAAGGCTTTAGTGCTTCATAGTCTCTTACAGGAACGCGTTTTACAAAATCTTCATGATTATTTATACTCACAAAATCATGATCTTGTCCAAATTGTGTGCTTGTTGCTTCTGAAATTAAATCTTGAAATACTTTATTTTGAGTTTCAATAGGGTTATTTGCCCATTTTTGAACTTTCTTATAAATATGTTTTGCAAAAGGTTTTGCTAAAGCCGACTTTAATGATAGCATAGTCTATTTAAAATCTATAAAATTTGTTGGGTTAATTGGGTAGCCATCATTCCAAAGCTCGAAATGCAAATGTGGTCCAGTTGATAATTCGCCTGTATTACCCGCGGTAGCAATAACTTCTCCCGCTTTAACTAAATCACCTTGAGCTTTTGTTAAGGATGCGTTGTGTTTATAAATTGAAATTAAGCCATAACTATGTTCAATTATAATAACATAACCTGTACTCGCGGTCCATTCGGCAAAAACCACAATACCATCGGCAGTTGCTTTAATTGGAGTATCTTTCGCTACAACAATATCAACAGCATAATGTTTTTCTTTAGCGTTATAGGCCTCGCTTATCGTACCGCTTACTGGAGGAAATAACACAAAATTAGTTGCTGAGGTTGCCGATTCAAACAGATTATACTTATCCTCTTTATCCACTTTTTCACGAAGCAACGAATCTTCAGCTATTGGGCTTAAATCTACTTCGCTCGCTTCTAATTTCACCGCTTGTATGATGGAATCTTTATTAAAATCTACGGCATCTAAATCGCCTGTAAGTACTTTTTTAATAGATTCATAATAGCGATCATTCATAACAATAACACGCTGTAACGAATCTGTTTTATAACTTAACTCTGTTGCTTTCTTTTTTAATGCAGTAGATGAATATCCTGGAATGTATTCTCTAAGCGGCGTAAATGCAATGAGTAAATACGTTAATGCTATAAAAAAAATGGCCATTAACGAGCTCATTACAAAAACATTTAATCTCGTTAATTTAAATGATAAGCGCTCTTCAAAAGTATTTTCATTAAGTATCATTAACCGATACTTATCTAGTAGTTTTCGTTTTATCTTTTTTGGTTTCTTTTTTTTGTCTGTCATGTTAAAAACAAAAATAAATAAATTTATAACAAGACTTCGTTGTCTGTATGCTAAAGTTGTGCTTAAAACGGTTTTATTTAACTTTAATTATTAACTTTGCTTTTTAAAATTATTATTATGAGCTTATATATGTTACCCTTAGCCATAGGACCTTGGCAAATAGCATTAATTGTTATTGTTGTTTTACTTTTATTTGGAGGTAAAAAAATACCTGAATTAATGCGTGGACTAGGAAGTGGAATTAAGGAGTTTAAGGACGCTAGCAAAGAAGAAGAAGAATCTACAGAAGATAAAAAAGGATAAATTTTAATTTATCTAAAAACAAAAAACCAGCTTAATGAGCTGGTTTTTTGTTTTTAAAATGTACAATAACTATTGAATTTTAACCGATTTTATAATGGCTTCAAGTTCTAGCATATAATTTCGTTTTTCTACAGATGGTGCAAAAGCAAACCCTTCAACAACCACCCAACGTTTGTTGATTTTATCTTCAATAGCATAATTTATAAACGGTCCACCCATAAAGGCATTTTTTACATCCCAAAGACCTTTGGTTTCTAATGTTGGTTTATTGTCTATAATGGTTTCCCCGTGAAAAGGCGTATAGGCATTTTCAGTAATTAAATAAGAGCCTTCAACAGGTCCTTCAATATAGGCTCTACCAATAGAATCTCTTATCTTGATTATTTGATTAACAACGCTATCGTTTCTTTTGATGGCATCATATGGCAATTCATAAATCATCAAATTAGTTGTGCCTGTTGTGATGTCTTTTCTAATCCAAAAGAAGTTATCGGTTTCTTTGGCCTTTCTGTAAACGGAAGCAAACTCAATAGTTAAACCTAGTTTTTCTTTAATAGTCTCAAAATTGTGTGGCGATTTTGCCATTTGACGCAATCGTTCACTTAATTCTTCATTTCTAAAAATGTCTATAATCTTTGTTTCATTTGCTTTAAGCACATCAATAATTTCTTCTTTAGTTTTTCCTGATACCACTATAACTTTTTGAGGCTTGGCATACACATTATCCGAAATAGTTATACCTGCTTCTTTATTCGTTTCAATTTTCAAAACCGTTCTATTTTTAGTCACAAACCCAGAAAAAACCGATGTTGGAATTTGACTAATTGTAAATGTTGGTTCATCTTGTGGCAAACCGTAAATAGGTTTTGCAAGCACATTTCTTATGGCTTCACCAACACGTCCATCCCACAAATCATTTTCTGTTACAACAGATACATTATTAATAGCTCCTGAGGCATCTGGAAGAAATTTTTCATTTGACTTTTTATCACCACATGACATTAATAATGTTAGGGATAATACTGATAAAAGAAAATACCGCATAATATATTTTAAGTTTTAAGAATTTAACCTTTAGAAACTTTAAGTTTCATTCCTGGTTTTAATTTACTACCACTAATACCGTTCCAATCTTTAATATTTTGAATAGAAACTCCAGGGAGTTTTTGAGAAATACTCCAAAGTGAGTCTCCATTTTCAACGACATAAACAATAACTTCCCCGGAAATGGGTTTTGATTTTATTGTCGCTTTCGCGGAAGAAGAACCCGTTACATTAGGCTTTCGTGGGTAAATGGTTAATCGTTGCCCAATCTTTAAGTTGTTACTTCTTAATCCATTCCACTTTTTGATATTGCTAACCCTAACCCCATACAATCTAGATATTTTGCCTAAGTAATCACCAGACTTTACACGGTACGTTACTTTTGCATCAGCCTTTAAAAATTGTGGCATGGGTTTTTCGCGTTTATCAAATTCTGCTTTAGCATATGCATATATTCTATCTTCGTTATTTACAAATTTACCCACGACATCAATAGGCAATCTTAACACATAATTTTCCTCTTTAATAAACGGAATGATATCTAACTTATACGACGGATTTAAAAACTGAAGTTCCTCAATTGGTGTTCCTGTAGCTTCTGAAACTTGATCGAGTGTTATCATCTGTTTTACTCTAACGGTGTCTGTCTCAAAATAAGCCAATTCTGGTTTATACTTTTTAAAACCGTGTTCTTCGGCATATTCAAAAATATACATATTGGCTAAAAATGCAGGTAAATATCCTGCCGTTTCTCGTGGTAAATTATGACGAATGTTCCAGTAGTTTCTATAACCTCCTGAACGGCGAATAGCCTTCCCAACATTTCCGGGGCCCGAATTATACGCTGCTAAAGCCAAATCCCAATCGCCAAAAATTTTATATAATCTTGCTAAATATTTTGCAGCCGCTTCGGTAGATTTTATAGGATCGCTACGCTCATCTACATAACTACTTACATCTAGACCATACTCTTTACCTGTACCAAACATAAACTGCCATAAACCTGTAGCGCCTACTCGAGATCTTGCTCTTGGTTTCAATGCAGATTCTACTATGGCTAAGTATTTTATTTCTAATGGAATATTGTGCTTATCCAATTCTCCCTCGAACATCGGAAAATAAAAGGCACTTAAGGTTAATAGCTTTTGTATCGAGTTGCTTCTATGTTTTAAATACGATTTTATAACACTTTCTAAAGATGGATTATATTCTACATTAAATGGCGTTCTGGCATCCAATTCTTTTAAGCGTGCTTTGAGCGTATCTGTAGATAATTCAGGATAATCAACAGGTTGATACTTTAGCTCGGTTACTGATTTGTATATCGTATCAAATAAATTGTTACTATATAACTCGTTATACCAAGCCTCATCTAATTTTAAAGCAAATTCATTATCTTTTAAATCGGTAATTGATGTACTATCTATTTCAGCATTAATAACCTTAACAACATGAGTATTATCTACCACTATAGCCTCATTAATACTTGTGGTTTGGACCACAATGCTGTCCTTGATTTTATTATTTAGAAACGAAATGGAGTCCTGTGTTTGCGAAAAACAAGTGCTTATACTAAAAAGACATGATATTATAAAAAACCGAAAAGCCATAAACTGTATTCATTAATGAACGCTGTTATGGCTAAAATCGTATTTTTTAAGGGAATTTGAAAACTTAATTAAGTTTTATTGGTGTTATTCTAAAATAGCAGCAATCCCAGGAAGTGTTTTTCCTTCTAAGCTTTCAAGCATAGCGCCTCCGCCAGTACTTACATAGCTCACTTTGTTTTCAAAACCAAATTGTTTAACTGCTGCTACAGAATCGCCACCACCTACTAGTGAAAAGGCTCCGTTTTTAGTTGATTCAGCAATTGAATTTCCTAATGCGATAGTTCCTCCAGCAAAACTTTCCATTTCAAAAACACCTAATGGTCCATTCCATAAAATAGTTTTAGAATCCATTACGACTTTATGAAATTGTTCTCTAGATTTTGGCCCAGCATCAACACCTTCCCATCCATCAGGGATTTCATTAATATCTACTACTTGTGTGTTCGCATCATTACTAAAAGCGTCTGCAGCTATAGTATCCACAGGAATATGAATTTGAACATTTTTTGCTTTGGCTTGTTTTAAAATCTCTAAGGCTAAAGGCATTTTATCATCTTCACAAATTGAATTTCCAATTTTTCCACCTTGAGCTTTTACAAAAGTAAATGCCATACCTCCACCAATAATTAAGTGGTCCACTTTATCTAAAATATTTTCAATAATAGTGATTTTTGAAGACACTTTAGCGCCACCAAGTATTGCTAAAACTGGCTTTTCGCCTGTCGCCATGACTTTATTGATACTTTCAATTTCTTGAGCTAATAACTTTCCGAAACATTTTTTACCTTCAAAAAACTGAGCTACAATAGTTGTTGATGCATGCGCTCTGTGCGCAGTACCAAAAGCATCGTTTACATATATATCACCTAATTTTGATAATTTCTCAGCAAACCCAACATCTCCAGCAGTTTCCTCTTTATAAAAACGTAAGTTCTCTAATAATAAAATTTGACCTGGTTCTAAACTTGCAGCGGCAGCTTCAGCATCTTCACCAATACAATCGGCAACTGTTTTTACTTCAACGCCTAAAATATCTTCAACTTTATTAGCAATATGTTTTAATGAAAAGGCATCTTGAAATCCTTTTGGACGACCTAAATGCGACATTAAAATACAACTTCCGCCATCTTCTAAAATTTTAATAATTGTAGGTTTTGCAGATACAATTCTTGTAGCATCCGTTACTTCAAATTTTTCATTTAAAGGCACATTAAAATCTACTCTTATTAATGCTTTTTTGTTTTCGAAATTAAAATCGTTAAGCGTTTTCATATATGTATATGTTTTTGTCTTTTAAGTATTTGAATTACAAATGTAACTAATTAAACAGCCATTTAAAATGTGTTTTTTTACGAAAACGATATAGCTCATAAAGAATTTTTAAAAACTTAAAAAAGAACAGTTTTAGCATCATTCTTTTAATATTCTACGCTTTATTTATTAGCAAAAAATCATGTAGGTTTCTTCTGTGAAAGAAAAATTTTGCTTTACCCCAATAGTCACTGCATTAGTCAACAAATTTATTTCATTTAATTTTTTGAATTTCAAAATGAAAAAATTCATTTACTTTTGCTTTTATGCTTTTTGAAGATATCTTAGGTCAGAATCACATTAAAAACCATCTCACACAAAGTGTCGATAATGGCAGAATACCTCATGCGCAATTGTTTGTCGGAAACGAAGGTTCTGGAACCTTGTCTATGGCCCTAGCTTATGCTCAATACATATTATGTTCAAATACTGGAGGAGAAAACAACATAGGGAACGAAGGCTGTAACCTGAAATTTAAAAACTTTTCGCACCCCGATTTACATTTTGCTTTCCCTGTGACTACTAGCGATAAGGTAAAAAGTAAACCCGTTTCTCGTTTTTATTTAGAAGAATGGCGCCAACTTTTAAACGAGCAACCATACGGAAATCTCTTTGATTGGTACAAACTACTTGGAGTTGATAACAAACAAGGGCAAATAGGTGTTGATGAAGCCTATGACATTATAAAATCGCTTGTGTTAAAATCTTATGAGGGTGGTTATAAAGTGATGTTGATTTGGATGGCAGAAAAAATGAACACAGCCTGTGCCAATAAACTCTTAAAGTTAATTGAAGAACCACCAAACGAAACTATCTTCCTTTTAATTGCTGAAGATGAAGAGCAAATTATTAGCACCATTCGCTCACGTTGCCAAATATTACATTTCCCGCCTTTGGCTGAAGATGTTATTAAAAACGCTTTAGTAAAACAATATAATATAGATATTGGTGTGGCTACAAAAATAGCACATCAATCTAATGGCAATTATAATAAGGCTTGCGATTTAGTATATCAAGATTCTGAAGATATCCAATTTGAAACTTGGTTTGTTTTCTGGATACGAAGTGCTTTTAAGGCAAAAGGTAATAAAGCTGCTATTCACGATTTAATTTCTTGGAGTGAAGATATAGCCAAAACAGGACGCGAAACTCAAAAGCAATTTTTAAATTTTTGTTTAGATTTTTTTCGTCAAGCCTTACTTTTAAATTATAACGCTACCGATTTGGTGTATTTAGAACCAAAGACTGACAAATTTAAGCTTGAAAATTTTGCGCCTTTTGTACATGGTAATAACATTATGGATATTAGCAACGAATTACAAGATGCTATTTATCATATAGAGCGTAACGGGAATTCTAAAATTATTTTGACCGATTTGTCAATAAAATTAACACGCTTACTTCACAAAAAAGCAGAGTAATGGATGCTCCATTAAAATCCTGGTACGTTATTATAAATCCAACTTCGGGTAATGGTTCGGCCAAGAAAAAATGGCCACAAATTAAAGGGCTTCTAGAAAAATACAATTTTAATTTTCAATTTGTCTTTACTACTCATCAAAAAAATAGTATTGAGTATGTTAAAAATGCCATAGACCTCAATATTAAAAATATTATTTCTGTTGGTGGCGATGGTACATTACATAATATCATAAATGGAATTATGTCGCAAAATGATGTGCCGACTTCAGAAATTAATGTTGGAATAATACCCATTGGAACAGGGAACGATTGGATTAAGACCCATAACATCCCTTTAAATTTAGAAGGTGCAGTTCAAAAAATCAAAAATGGTTCTTTAGCAACCCAAGATATCGGTAAGCTGGTTATTCAAAATAGCCCAAAACCTCCAGTGTTCTATAATAATTTAGCCGGTGTTGGTTTTGATGGCTTTGTGGTTAGTAAGATTGAAACACTTAAACATATAGGTGCTTTAGCCTATTTATATGGCGCTTTAGTGAGTTTATTTTCTTTTAAAAATTTCGAATCTACGGTGTTTACAAATTCAGAAGCCATTTCAGGAAAAACACTTATGATTTTAATTGGCCTCTGTAAATATTCTGGTGGTGGTATGCAACTCACAAAAAACCCAGATCCTTTTGATGGTTTATTAGATGTGACCGTTGCTAAAGATCTCAACAAATTTGAAATCATCAAAAATTTAATGAAGCTTTTTAACGGAACAATTATTAATTATAAAAAAGTGACATCCTTCAAAACGGAGTCTGTTACTATTCAAATTAATCAAAAAAATCCACCTTACATTCAAGCAGACGGGGAGCTTATTGGTGTGGGGAACATAGAAGTCTCAATTATTAAAAAAGCATTTTCTTTTTATTGCTAAAAAAATCGCTATTAGCTTGCACTAATAGCGATTTAAAATAATGTTAATCAGCTATTTATATGTTTTATTATTTTTTATAATCCGCATTAAGTGCTTCCAAGATAGTTTGAGTTAAATCATTTTCATCATCGCCATACATCACTGTAGCTGCGGCATCACTAGTTCCTAAAATATAGTTGTAGCCGTTCGCTTTTCCGTAGTCTTTTACAAAACCTTTAACATTAACGATAACAGAATCAATTTCTGCTTGAAACGCTTGTGTTAGCTGTTGCTGCTCAGCTTGCATTTGCTGTTGTAATTGTTGTTGCTTTTGTTGCAAACCTCCAATGAGCTCTTCAGCTTTCTTTCTGTTACTTCTTGCAATTCTTTGAGCCTCTGTTTGAACCTTTTGAGCTTCTGTTTGAAAAGCTATACTAATGCTATCTGCTCTTTTTCTAAAAGCATCTTCTTTTAGTTGAAATGCTGCTTCAACATCTTTCTTTTCTTGGTAATCATTAATTACAGTTCCATTATCAACAAAACCAATTTTGTTTGGCTTTTCACAAGAAGCGAAAATTAACATCGCTAGTACTACATAAATAATATTTTTCATCAGTTTATATTTTTTTGATTGATGTGAATTTTAAATCCGAACAAAAGTAATAAAGTAAGATTAAAAATGAAGTCAAATTATTTTGATTTTAACACATAACAAAATCTTATAGATAAAATATAAAATAATAGTTAATTTCTATTGAAAACAAATGCGTTTAAGGCGATTTAAAGGGCTTTAAAAAAACTGACAAGTGATATTGTATTTAACTAGTTAAAAACAGACTGAGCTTTTTAGAAATTGATTTTAGCTATTTTTAATGATATAAATTAATGATGAAGCTTCTTTTGTGCTAAGTGCTTTTATATTTGAACACAATCCAATCCAAAACCCTTTAATAGGATTCATTTTTCCTGTTCTACATTTTTCGGAAAGCATGCTCACATAAAAAGAATCAAACCACATGGGTTTTACTTTCTCCACCCGCAAAGCATATTTTGAAACCAATTTGGAAATAGACGATTGATTAAAATGCCAAAGATGTCTTGGAACATCATATGCTGCCCAGAACTGTTTATAATGTTTCGCGTCAAAACTATTATAGTTTGGTACCGCTATTAATAAAGTCCCTTTTGGTTTTAAAAGTTTTTTAAAGACACCTATGTGGTCTTCTAAATTAGGTAAATGTTCTAGCACATGCCAAAGCGTAATCACATCAAAACTATTTGATTCAAACGTTAATAGTGCTTCTGTTTCGAAAACGGAATTATTGGTTTTTTTATTGGCAATATCTCGCGCTTGTTTGTTTGGTTCAACTCCGGAAACGCACCAATTATCTTGTTGAGCGATTTGCAAAAAATCACCTGTACCACACCCAATATCTAATAGGTGTTTACTTTTTAAATCTGAAGAATTGATTAAATGTAATTTCTTTTTAAGTGAAATGGTTCTCACTAAATGATACGCTTTTTCAAAAAGGTTTCTTTTAGAATCTGTATGAGATATATAGTCTTCACTTTTATAATACTCTAGTAATTTGTCTGAAGCAGGTTGTGGCGTTGTTTCTAAAAAACCATGCTCAGTATTTTGAACTAATTCAAACACTTCTCCTGAAACGGAGTGGTCTTTTACTTCTAAAAAAATAGGTGTATTTTTCATTTAAAATAGATTCTAAAACAAATCCAGAATGACAAAAAAGGAAATCAAAATAGATGTTCCACGTGGAACGTTAAAAACTATCGCCCCATATAAACCAACAAAACTGAAATATCATTAGGTGAAACACCACTGATTCTAGAAGCTTGAGAAACGGTTGTCGGCTGGATTTTTTTCAACTTTTCTCGCGCTTCATAACTCATAGATTT
>Ga0115550_1002808_pt1 | contig 11717 bp, 10 predicted proteins | sample COGITO_mtgs_1005_FD_87177 | JGI IMG/M metagenome (GOLD analysis project Ga0115550, IMG submission 87177) | Pelagic marine microbial communities from North Sea - COGITO_mtgs_100511 | ecosystem: Environmental > Aquatic > Marine > Epipelagic | place: Germany:Helgoland, sampling site Kabeltonne... | reverse complement strand
TTCAAGTAAGCTTTGATGAATGGCCTAAAACATGAAAGGAGGCCATGACACCTCCTTTCAACCTAATCAAAAACATGATACAAGATCATGTCTTAGAATATTTTTACCCCAGCTTTAGCCAGCAAAGTTAACATGAATTGCTATATGTAAAGCAAACACAACAATTATTTAAAACAATTAAAGGGAGTCTATTGACTCCCTTTAGCTCTAAATCATGGGGTCAGGCTAGAATATATATCTTAATCCAACTTGCATTTGCCATCTAGATAAAAGGCTGAAATCATCAATGAAAGTGGTCGGCTCTACTGTTGAATAGATATAAGTAGGCTCGAATGTTGATGGGTTTACATTTATCGATAGCGGTTGAATATCTCTTGGATTCTGTCTAATACCCCACTCTGAGCTTATCATATTCCCCACATTCAATATGTCCAATGAGAATTGAACCTTGTTACCATTGGCCAAAGTCAAATCCTGAAGTACTCTCATGTCCCATCTGCTAAACCAAGGGCTCAGCGCTGCATTCCTTTCAGCATACTGACCTCTACGGCCATTCAAATACGGGTCTTGATTAATTAGGTCATTGAACCTTGATCTCTGAATAGACTGCAGAACTGCAGAACCTACAAAATTATAATCCGAGAGTTCAGCTGCAGTCGGTACATAAATCAAATCGTTAATCGCGGAACCGTCACCGTTGGCATCGCCTGCGTAGGTATAACTGTAACGACCACCTTCGGCATACTCAGCGAACAACGAAATGGTAGTTTTCCACTTACCGCCATACTCGAATACTTTATTAGCTGTACCGACAACGCGATGTCTATTCCCATACAGTGAAGGCTGCAGCACGGCTTGGTTCACATTATTAACGGCTGCATTTCTTTCGAATGCATCTCCCGAAATCTCCGCTTCAATAGAGCTGATATCTTGAGCATCTAGGAAGTTATAGCCAATGGTTGCATAAATGCCATTTGAGAACTGCTTTTTCACTTCAACCGTGGCGTTAATGCTTCGACCAGCATTCTCACTCGTAAATACATACGCGTTTTGACCAGCTGCTCCGAAAGGATCTGTTGCTTTGTCGGCATCTAGATAATAGGCTCTGTTGTCAACCCCTGTTAAGAATCCTGTAGGAGTCCTCAAACCAAAATTTCTTACCATCATCGCATTGATGTCTTTCGTATAAATCACGTCAGTCGACACAAACCAACCATCCCCGAAAGTTCTGTCATAGCCTATATTCGTTCTCCAAACCTGTGGGAATTGAAAGTCTGGGTCTGTGACAGTATAAAAGAAGAAATCAGGATTTGCTACCTGATTGCCTAACCACACAAAAGGAAAACGACCTGTGAAAATACCTGAACCACCTCTTAGTTGAAACGATCGGTCGCCATTCACATCCCAGTTGAATCCAACCCTTGGAGACCAAAGTATTTTATTGCTCGGCAAAACCGCATGATCAAACTGAACGGCTTCATTGTTTTCATCATAGTACGTTACACCTGGGGCGTAGCTACCATCAAAGATGCCGTTTGCTGGATCTAAGAGTCCTCCTTTCCGCGCAATATTCTCCCTGATTTTATCTTCAGTACCGAAGAAAAGAGGTCTATCCGCACGCAGACCATAAGTCAAGGTCATGCGATCGTTAATTGCCCATTTGTCTTGCACATAAAAGGCCAACTGACCAACATTCGTTTCCGCTAGTGCCCAGTTATTATTTGCATTATTATTTGCGGCTGTAGTCCGCGCATAGTCTACTACAGCGTCCATGCCTCCCCCATTCACAAAGGCTAAGAAGTCCGAAACGCTGGCAAAGCCTTGGCCGAAAGTACCCCCTGGATAGTTCACTCCAAAAGGTTCGTAAACACCTAAATTGAATGAGTTGTCGAATTGAAACTTCTCGAATGACGTTCCGATTGTGATGGTATGATCGCCTTTGTATATCTCGAAGTTATCGGTGAATTGAAAGACGCTTTGATCAAGGTTATTATTAATGGAGAATGGCTCGTGCCCTCCAATGATATATCTAGAACCATTTTGGAGAATGTTCAGCACCGGAAACGGATCGCTGAATGGATCTCGAGTGTCTTCAAATGTCGTATACCCTATTTGAAGTTTGTTTGAGAATTGGCTGCTTAACAGCGATCGGAGCTCCAGTATCCCAGAATTAATCTTGTTATTTATTCTGTAACCTGAGTTGAAAAACTGAAGCGTATTAGCATCAGGCCCCCTTCTTCCTAGAGCAGAAGGATGTGCGTTTTGTTCTCTAAAGGCATCAAGAAAATTGTATGTGGCAGTCAGTAAGTGCTTCTCGTTAATATTCCAATCTAATTTCAGGATTCCTTTCTGATTGTCTGTATTGTGTATGTATCCTTCGTAAGCACCCGTCTCATAACCGAACCTTGAGCTGAGAATATCACTTACAGCATCTAAATCTGCGGCAGACACGCGTGATATGTTTTCGCCTGTAATGCCGGGCCTATTTGCCCTAAAGTTTGTCCCCAAGTCGTCCCTTCTTTCTAACTCAAAGTTGGCAAAGAAGAATAGCTTGTCTTTGATGATTGGACCACCAAGGCTAAAACCTGCTTGAAACTGATTTAAGTCTGGAACGAATATCTCTTCACCCCGAACCTTGCTCCCTGTCATACTTTGGTTTCGATAGAAAGAAAAAGCTGTCCCCTTAAATTCATTCGTACCAGTCTTTGTAACTGCATTTACTGCTGCTCCAGTAAAACCTGACTGCGTAACATCATAAGGAGCAATTGACACTTGGATTTGGTCAATAGCATCCAATGAAACGGGTTGAGCATTAGATTGCCCTCCCGGTGTTGCGGCATCGAGCCCAAACGGATTATTAAAAATCGATCCATCCAATGAGAAGTTATTAAACTGATCGTTTCTACCTCCGAATGAATTACCATCTGATGAAGGTGTTAAGCGATAAATGTCTGAAGCCGACCGACTGATCGTTGGGATGATTTTTAGTCGCTCATTGTCAATTACCGTAGCAGCTCCCGTTCGATCCGAGTTAATCTCAACCGATCCAGCAGTTACAGTGACGTCTTCCAACACTGTAGTGCTCTCTTTCATTTCAAAATTGATCGTCTGGTTTTTTCCTAGCGTCAACATAAAACCTTGTTTGGTTTGCGTTTCAAAGCCAAGAAAAGTTGATTCTACTCTATATGGACCACCTACACGTAGGTTGGCAATATTATAGCGCCCGTTTGAGCGGGTCACGACTCCATACCTGGTACCTGTTGGCTCATGAATTGCTAAAACAGTAGCACCGGGTAATGGATCGCCATTGGCACCAACAACTGTCCCACTCATTGAGGACGTAGTAACTTGTGCATTTAATGTTCCGAAACCAAGGGTGCATAGAAGCATCAGGCTGAGAAAAAACCTTATAGATTGTATCATAACTGTCGTTTGTACTTATTATACCTTACAACACGAAGGTAGCCCTCACAACCTTACTTTGATAATAAATTAATAGTAAAATTATATAAGCCATTATGCCTAGCTCCTGTGTGCATCACTGGGTTCAAACAATACAGCAAAAATCACTTTAAGCACACAAGACTATGTTAATTATATTCTGCACCAACGAATATATGCCACTCATAATTCTAACCATCACAGATTATTCAATCAATAGTTTTGTAAAATCAATATTATCCGTAATTTATATAACCTTGCTACTTAATGTCAATGGATAAATTAAAGACAATATGAATTTCACAGGCGCAAAAACACCAGAAGCACCCAAGTCAGTTAACCAATACAGATCTGTTACTGAATATATGACCAAAGAGGTCATTACTTTTCATAAGGACCAGAGCATCACAGAGGCCATTGATACTTTTCTAGAACTAAGAATATCTGGTGCTCCAGTAGTAGATGATGAAGGCAAAATTGTTGGCATTCTATCTGAAGTTGACTGCTTGAAAATAATGGTTGATGAAGCCTATCACAATCTGCCTCATGGCAAGATCAGCGTAGAAAAATACATGAGTGACGCAGTAGCCACTATCTCCATGGATGCTGATGTCTTGGATGTCGCTTCAAAATTCCTAAGAACGCATTTCAGAAGATTTCCAGTGCTAGATCATAAGAACAAGCTTATCGGGCAAGTAAGTCGCAGAGACATCCTTAAGGCGACTAGGGATTTAAAAACTTCTACTTGGTGAAAGATCACCAAACGTCTTTCCATTCCGGATGCCTTTGAAGGGTGGCTTTGGCGAATGGCCATAGTGGCAACATTTTGATTCCCTTTTTCCTAACAAACTCTACTGCATAGGCCACTAATTGTACGCCTGCTCCTTTTCCCCTGAGCACCTCACTAACTTCGGTATGGTCAATAATAATGCGTACTGAACCAGCTTTTGAGTAAGTCATTTCAGCAAGAGTCTCACCGCACTCCTCGATATAAAAGCTCCCTTTGGTTTCAGTTTCTTTCTCTAGTATATTGTAATCCATAATCTTAAAATACCTATATGCGCTCATATTTTCCAAGGATTGCCGTTTTATCAATAATAACAGTAATGTTCCTCTCTAGCACAGTGAAGCTCCATGGTCAGACACTGATTTACGATGCTTTTATTAGAGGAGATAAAGTGGGCGAAATGAAAGTCATTCGCGAAGTAAACGATGAGGCTACCAAAATAATAGTAGATACCCACATCGAAGCGCATATGCTTGTGAAAATAGAAGTAGACTTTAAGAGCAGCTCTACCTACATGGATAATAAATTGCTCTTAGGCAAAGCCGAAACAAGGACAAACGGACACTTAAAGTCTTCTGTCTACACTGTACTAAAAGATGGGCAGTACAACATTGACATTGATGGCGAATCCTCTAAAATCAACAAAGACGAGTTAGTTGGCGCTGATTATTATTACTTCGAAGTCCCTGAAAACGGAGCAGAGTCATATGCATTGGCTACAGGAGGTATATTGGATATGGTTAAGAAAGACCAAAACGAATTCTATTTCGAACATGATGATAAGAAGGAAATTCACACCTTCAAAAATGGTGTGTTACATGAGTTAGAGATAAGCCATAGATTCTATACAATAACTTTTAAAAGGAGACTTTAATCCGTTTACCTCATAAACACCTAGTTAAAAGGATGTTATATAAATCGATTTTTACAATTGCCATTTCGATTAAAATATTGATCAATATTTTTCAGATTCATGTTTGCAAATCAGAAGAAGCATAGTACTTTTGCATCACCTTAAACGAAAGGGATTATCAAAAGACATTTTGGAGCGGTAGTTCAGTTGGTTAGAATGCCTGCCTGTCACGCAGGAGGTCGCGAGTTCGAGTCTCGTCCGTTCCGCAAAAAGCCCCGATTTATCGGGGCTTTTTTTTGTTTTAAGCCCTTCTCAATCCATACCTTCACACGTGCTATCACAGTTATCCCTTATCCACGCAATCATACTATTTGGAGCTGCATTCATCCTTGGCTTATCCAAGTCGGGTATCAAAGGCATTAGCATCATCATTGTCGCCATGCTGGTCTTTGTTTTTGGCGCCAAGCCATCTACTGGCATTCTACTTCCTATGCTAATTGTGGGGGATATCTTCGCAGTCATCTACTATCATCGGCATGCGCAATGGAAATACCTTATTCGCCTCCTTCCCTTTATGGTCATAGGCGTGCTGCTTGGTACTTGGGCTGGTGACTCACTGACTGAAGAGGCTTTTAGAAAGGGCATGGCTGCTGTAATTCTACTGGCCGTGATCGTAATGTTTCTTTGGGACAAAAGAAAATCTAAAAGCGTACCTCAACACATAGGCTTTGCGGGTATCATGGGGCTTACAGCAGGCTTCACTACCATGGTGGGGAATCTTGCCGGCTCATTTGCTAACATCTTCTTTCTAGCCATGAGACTCCCGAAGGATGCGTTTATTGGCACTACTGCTTGGCTATTCCTGATTATTAACCTCTTTAAGGTTCCTTTTCATATCTGGAGTTGGGAGACCATTAACCTTGAAACCATCCAAGTGAGTGCAGTCACCATTCCTGCGATATTCCTCGGCCTTTTTGTAGGCATAAGGATACTAAAAAAGGTCAATGATGCCTTATTCCGCAAGTTCACCTTACTGATGACTGCCATAGGTGCCATCATTATCTATTTGACATAAAAAAAGTCATCCTGATTTCTCAGAATGACTTTCTAATTATTGAATGACTAGTTTTTAATTATTCCCGATTGGTGAGAAATTGAACTTACCCACTTCTTCTGAGAACTTATCCCAATTCTCAGCAAACCACTGATCTACTTTTGATTTCAATGCCTCATAAGACTTCTTATGTTCATCGAGATCTTTACGATCTGAATTACCTGGAGCCTCAAAAGAGCCCGATACAGATCGAGAAAGGTTAGATATTTTTGAGTTTAAAGGAACAACATCAGATCCTCCTCTTCCACCTCTTCCAAATCTACCTCCACCACCACCAATGGCATCAGAAAGCTCCTTCATCTGTTTCTTGACATCGTTGGTCATGGTTCTCAAGCCTTCAGCATCTGTTCCTTTTCTATCTTTCAATGCAGCAATAACCTTGTCTACTTCTGTCATCTCTTTGGTCATTCTTGACGATAAAGAAGTTACATCACCGGTTAACTTGCCGACTTCACGCAAGAAGTCTCTTCGGGCAATCAACGCATCCATGCTAAATTCGATTCTCGGATCCATTTGGATTTCGATCATGGCTTCATCTGATACACCTCCTACTGTTACCTTTGCTTTATACTTACCAGGTAATGCTGGTGCACCATTAACTCGGAAGAATCTAGCGAAGTTTGCAGGAACATTAGGCGGTAATTCAGGTTGTTCAACGCCCTTTGGTGGATCTTCGTCATATCTCCATTGCGCCATATTCAAACCGTCCTTAACAGGTGTTTCAATGGTACGTACAAGTTCATCGTTCATCGTTAAGATTTCAATTTTTGCCATAGGGCCTCCTGCAGCTCTAGCTGCGCCACCTCTTCCTGGTCTTCCGGCTCTTCCTCCTGCTCCACCACCAGCTCCAGCTCTTGCTGCGAAGGCTGCTGCTCTCGCCTCTCTGGCATTTGCATCATCACCGCCTCTTACTCCTGGTCTTTGACGCGCTTCTGGTTTCTTAGCGAAGAACTTAATCACTGCTTCACCCACTGGTCTATTTTCTCCTTCAAACGTTGCGCTGCCTGGGTTAGCAGGACCATTGGCCGATCGAGTACTTACCATATAAGCAGTAGGTGCATCTATCGCGGTTACAGCTGCCTCACTCACTGCCTTCTGACCATTTTTAGCTAATACCCTTAAAGGTCGAATATCATCCATTACGTAGATGCCACGTCCGAAAGTACCGATCACTAAATCGCTCTCACGCTCTTGTATCACTAGATCCATCGTAGAAACACTTGGATATCCGTTAGTAAACTTAGTCCATGTTTTAGCTTCATCTATACTGATGTACAGGCCATGTTCAGTACCCAAGAAAGCCAGTTTTGGCTCTACAGGATCTTGAATAAATGAAAGCGCATAACCAAACACGTCTGCTTCATTCACTATCGGGCTCCATGACTTTCCGTAATTTGTAGTTTTCATTACATAAGGTTTAAAGTCGAACCTTCTGTAATTATTAATGACAGCAACGGCCTCTCCATTATTATATCTTGAAGCCTTGATTTGTGCTACCCAACTACCGGCAGGAACACCCTTAATGTTCTTACTGACATTAGTCCAGCTCGATCCGCCATCTTTAGTGATTTGCACATTACCATCATCAGTACCCGCCCAAATCACACCTTTTTCTGTAGGACTAGGTTCAATAACTAATAGCGTTGTGTGATTTTCTGCTCCTGTAGCATCAATCGTTAAACCACCACTTTTGTCCTGTTGCTGCTTAGTTGAATCATTTGTAGTAAGATCAGGAGAGATAATCGTCCAGTTATCTCCTTTATCTGTGCTTTTATGCACAAACTGACTGCCGAAGTAAATGGTAGAATTATCAAAAGGATCTTGCGCGATCGCTGCATTCCAGTTGAACCTCAGTTCTAATTACGGATCGTCACTTGTTGGCTTTATCCTTTTGCTGCTGCCTGTAAGTTTATCATATCTACCCACATTACCCTGTTGTGATTGAGAGTAGCCATATCTAGAATCATCAGGATCAGCCATAACGTCAAAACCATCACCACCACCTATGGCGTAGTAATAATCATTTCTCAAACCTTCTTGAATCCAAGTATAGGCTGGTCCCGTATAGGTTCCATTATCCTGAAGACCACCATAGACATTGTAAGGCGTCTCATTATCTACATTCACATGATAAAACTGACCTAAGGCTAAATTCTCAACGAACTGCCATGTTTTACCCATATCGCGGGTAATGGCCATTCCACCGTCATTACCTAAAATCATATATTTAGGATCATCAGGATTGATGTATAATGCGTGATTATCTACGTGAATAAGATTTCTCTCTATCAATCCCGTGAAAGATTTACCACCATCTTCACTCACATTTACATTTGTGAAAATGCTATAAAGACGATTTTCATTTTTAGGATCGACATAAATATCGAAGTAGTAGAAAGGTCTATTACCGATATCCGATTTATCATTGATCATCGTCCAGTTCTTACCGCCATTCTCTGATCGATAGAGTGCGTTATCCTTTGCTTCTATGATGGCATATACGCGGTCAGGGTTGTTCGTAGCGAAGGCTAATCCCATCCGACCTACATCGCCTTCTGGTAGTCCATTTTTCTCAGCCGATTGTTTTGTCCAATTTTGACCTCCATCCATGGTCATATAAAGTCCTGAACTTGGTCCGCCTGAAGTGAAAAACCAAGGTTCTCTTCTGTGCTGCCACATATTGACCAAGATCTTATCTGGATTGGAAGGGTCCATCACCATATCACCTACACCAGTCATTTGATCGATGTAGAGGATTTGATTCCATGTCTTACCTGCATCAGTAGTTTTATAGACACCACGTTCAGGGTGGTCTCCCCAAGGAGAACCAATCGCTCCGATGTATACTGTATTTGGATCATCAGGGTGAATAATAATTCTGTGAATGTTACGCGTCTTCTCAAGGCCCATGAGTTCCCAAGTAGCACCAGCATCAAGGCTACGATAGACTCCATAACCTCCGGTTAAACTATTTCTAGGGTTTCCTTCACCTGTTCCTACCCAAACTACATCTGGGTTCTTTTGTGAAACAGCTACTGCACCGATAGACAGGGCTAGGTTATCATCAAAAATAGGTTCCCAAGCGATACCCCCACTTTCAGATTTCCAAAGACCACCTGAGGCAGAACCTGCATAAATAATTTCTGGATTGTTGCGCACTACATCGATCGATGTAATACGACCACTCATATTAGCTGGGCCAATATTCCGTGGTTTCATTGATTCCATTTTGGAAAAGTCGATTTGTCGCCCGTATGACAGGAAAGTCATTAATAAGGCAGATAGTGTTAACAGTGTAATGCGTACACCCCTAAGACTAGCGTAGTTTATAGTCTGCATATTTCAAAGGTTAATTTTAAGATTTGATTTCTGAATATCGGAAAGGTTTAGCAACCACGCTGAGACTTACATGAACGGTACTCCATCTGAGCCTCTTTGATGTTTTTCCTGAGGCTTATTAAAAGAGAATACCATGTAAAATCAACTTAAGAGAGCACCTTCTTTAACTTTTCAGCAAAGTATTGAACCTCCTCGATCGTGCCTGTACTGATGCGACACCAATCGTTATACGGTGGAAATGCCCTACCCACCCTGACGCCCTCATCGAGCATCTGCTTATTGAAGGTATTGATGTTCCGACCCGTTTTAAAGAAGATGAAGTTTGTATTGGACTTGATATATTCAAGTTTTAGTTCATCCATGGCAGCATACATGATCTGCTTGCATTCCTTTACTTTCTCTAGGCTAAAACGATAGAATTCATCGTCTTTCATGGCTGAAACAGCCGCCTTCAAGGCAAGTACATTGGTATAAGCGACAACATTGTCACGGATCTTTTTGGCCAAGGCAGGCTTGGCGATTAAATAGCCAATCCGCAAGCCAGCCAATCCATATACCTTCGAGAAGGTTCTAGAGACGATGACGTCCTTGCCTTCTTTCACCAACGAAACCATAGATGGATAGTCCTTCTCTTCGACAAAGTCATAGTAGGCTTCATCGCTAAAGACAATCGTCTTTTTGGATGCCTCAGTGCAGAAATTGACAAGTTTCTCTTTAGAGAGCAACGTTGATGTCGGGTTATTAGGGTTGCACAAAAAGATCAACTTAGTTTTCGATGATATCCTTTTGTACATCTCATCTACATTATGCGTCAGCTGATCGTCAAGATCGACCCAATTCACAGAAGCGCCCCATTGCTGGGCATAAGTCATCATAGCTAGGAATGTCGGTCTGGCGGCAATGATCTCGCCTCCGTTATTCGCAAAGGTGAGTCCAGTAATTCTCAATCCTTCGGAAGAACCTCCTGTGATCACAATATGATCGCGTGAAACGCCTTCTTTCTCGGCTATCATGTTGAGTAATTCCCTTGAATAAGGATCTGGATAGCGACAACCGATATCAAATGCCTTAACCATGGCCTCGCGCACTTTGGCGGAAGGGCCAAATGGGTTTTCATTAAATTGGAGTTGGAGGGGGAAATATAGGTCTCGTGGGTTGAAATTGGCTTTCTCTGCTGCTGTGAGTGTTGAAATAACACCGGTGGTGCCTAATAATGACAAGGCGCCTAAGGCACTTCCGCGCCTCATCCATTCTCTTCTATCCATGGTACTTAAGGTTGATTACATAGGAAGATAGGAAATTCTTTAGAAAGTAAACTTCACCTGAATATTTGGAGAAAAGCCTAGTCCATAACGAATGGTATTGTTGATATTGACCCTTTCCTGAAAGCCATTGATGATATTCTGACGGTCATACACATTGAGGATCGAGAAGCCCAAAACCCCTCTCCAACCTGCTGTTGCTTTAGAAAAGCGATAGGAAGCAGACAGGTATCAAGATGAGCTATTTCATGGCATGGGGCTTATTCTTGACAACCCTGATATAGGTAAACCCTATCCGCACTTCGAGAAGCCCTAACGTAAGCCGCACATCAATCGTCATCTGCTTTTCTACAAAATAGACAGAAACCAGTGCATCATCATGAGGATACTTCATGACCGAATGGATACAAGAGCTAATCTCTAAATTCACGATCTATTAAGCTGCATTTAAGCATGACAGCGCCTATCATTAAGACTGTTAAATGGTTAGGGTCTCAGCGAGACGCTAAGACCAGCGAAGTGATTGGAGAGAAAGTTAAACCTAATTGTATCTCGGTTTTTTTTCAATACCTTAATGCTTCAGGTGCGTTGCAATGATCATAATCAACCTTCAGTTTTAGTTTTATTCAATCAGAAAATGAGTTCATCCTTATCTAAACAACGGAAGCAATATCGAATGACAAAAAGGTATTCGAAGCGTAGGAAGTTTCTTTTATCCATGTCAATAAATTGGCCTGGTATGATGAGGCCTAGGGTTAGTGGTTTGTTTCTTTTTCTAAAGGGTGGTTTGATGTCAAAGTACACAGGCAATAGCGTCTTGCGGGATGGCAACGCCATTTTATAAGCAGCGTTATACACCATAGATGAACATTTTCTTAGAACATTTCGAGATAAGTCCAAGCAAGAACTTTAAAATGGAAG
>Ga0115550_1002803_pt1 | contig 11726 bp, 11 predicted proteins | sample COGITO_mtgs_1005_FD_87177 | JGI IMG/M metagenome (GOLD analysis project Ga0115550, IMG submission 87177) | Pelagic marine microbial communities from North Sea - COGITO_mtgs_100511 | ecosystem: Environmental > Aquatic > Marine > Epipelagic | place: Germany:Helgoland, sampling site Kabeltonne... | reverse complement strand
GCAGCCTCTTCTGGCGTTTGGAACATTGGCCCGACATCCACATCAAAACCCAAATCCGCAAACGCCGTGGCAATCACCTTGGCCCCACGGTCATGACCATCCTGCCCCATCTTCACCACCAACATTCGCGGACGACGACCGTGAGTTTCGGCAAACTCTGATACTTTTTTCATAATATTCATAAAGCCCTCATCGCCTTCATAGGCAGAACCATAAACACCGCTAATGGATCGAGTTTGCGCGCGATGACGACCCCATTCCTCTTCCAGCGCATCGCTAATTTCACCCACCGTGGCACGCACTCGCGCCGCATCCACCGCTAACTCTAACAAATTACCCTGACCGGTCTTCGCAGCTTCAGTTAGTGCATCCAGTGCCTGCTGACAGGCTTGACCATCGCGCTCGGCACGCACTTTTTGCAAGCGCGCAATCTGCGAATCGCGCACCGCGCTATTATCAATATCCAACACATCCACATCCGGCTCTTCAGCCAGCTGATATTTGTTCACCCCGACAATTACCTGATCGCCACGATCAACTCGCGCTTGCTGTAACGCCGCCGCTTCTTCGATGCGCAACTTAGGCATCCCCGACTCAACCGCTTTGGTCATACCACCAAGCTCTTCCACTTCATTGATCAGCACCATGGCCGCATCAACCAGCTCGTTAGTCAGGCTCTCTATATAGTAGGAACCCGCCAGTGGATCCACCACATTGTTAACGCCGGTCTCTTCCTGAATCACCAACTGAGTATTGCGCGCGATACGCGCAGCAAACTCAGTAGGCAAACCCAGCGCCTCATCAAAGGCGTTGGTATGCAGCGATTGAGTGCCGCCCAATACCGCAGACATGGCCTCAATGGTGGTGCGCATAATATTGTTGTAAGGATCTTTACTGGTGAGACTGACACCCGACGTTTGACAGTGCGTGCGCAGCATCAGTGAACGCTGATCTTTGGGAGAAAACTTCTCTTCCATTAAGGTCGCCCACAAAATTCTTGCCGCTCTCAGCTTGGCAATCTCCATAAAGAAGTTCATGCCAATGGCAAAAAAGAACGACAGCCGCGGGGCGAATTTATCCACATCCAGTCCGCTGGCGATCGCGGTGCGCACATACTCAATACCATCGGCAATGGTGAAGGCGAGCTCCTGCACATTGGTCGCACCGGCTTCCTGCATATGATAACCACTGATCGAAATCGAATTAAATTTCGGCATCTTGGTGGCGGTGTAGCCAATAATATCTGCGACGATGCGCATCGATGGTTCGGGCGGATAGATATAGGTATTGCGCACCATAAACTCTTTAAGAATATCGTTCTGCAGTGTTCCGGCAAGCTGCTCCGGGGGCACACCCTGCTCTTCCGCAGCGACGATATAACTGGCCATAATCGGCAATACCGCACCGTTCATCGTCATGGATACCGACACCTGATCAAGCGGAATACTGTCGAAAAGAATTTTCATATCTTCAACGGAATCAATCGCCACACCCGCCTTACCCACATCCCCCTCAACACGAGGGTGGTCAGAGTCATAACCGCGGTGGGTCGCCAGATCAAAGGCGACAGATAAGCCCTGTTGACCCGCAGCGAGGTTGCGACGATAAAATGCATTGGAGGCTTCAGCCGTCGAAAAGCCTGCGTACTGGCGAACAGTCCAGGGGCGACCGGCATACATGGTCGCCTTGGGGCCGCGCTTATAGGGCGCAAAGCCAGGCAGGTTATCCATATGATCGAGGCCCGCTGTATCTTCAGCGGTATACAGAGGTTTGACATCAATACCCTCGGGGGTCTGCCAAACCAAGTCATCGATTGAGCGCCCGCGCAGCTCTTTAGCCGCAAGCTTTTCCCAGTCACTGTTTGTCGGTTTTTTATCGTCGGCCATAGTGTTCTCAATTGTCGTTTTTTGTGCCAATCACAGACTGGCATCTAATGAGAAGCACTATGCAGGACAGAGCCAATCAATAGAAGGTCTAAATTCAACAGCAAAAAGCACATTTATTGCCATTTTTGTTACCTTTAAATCCCTCTAAATGGTATAAAAGCACACTAAACTCACAAATAACGCCTTCCACTGAGTGCTATTCAATGGCCACCATTTGCAATCATCATGTTATCTCCTGCATGCACGGGTTAAGACAAAGGCAGCATTCGCAGCAGCAAGCCCTAGAGCGCGCCGGTATTAATCCTGCGGTAATGGACAATAAGACACAGCGCGTACACACCGATCAGGTGGCACGGCTGTTTAAGACAGTGCAAGAATCACTGGATGATGAGTTTATGGGCTTCACTCAAACCAACTGCAAGGTCGGCCTATTTGCCACCATGGCCGAACTGGTCAGCCACTGCAGCACATTGGGTGAGCTATTAGAAAAAGCGGTGAATTTTTATAACCTGATCAGCGATGATATTCCCATGCGCCTAAGTCGCTCACGAGGCAGTGCGGTGCTCAGCTTTAAGATGGCCAAACCGGAGCTAGATCCAGAGCATTTTATGGCGGAGTTTTGGCTGGTGATCTGGCATCGTTTTCCAAGCTGGTATATCGGCCAGCCGATCCGCCTACAAGAAACTCACTTTACCTTCGGGGCGCCAAAGCATAGAGACGAGTTGCAAATTATGTTCCCCGCAGACTTACACTTTAATAGCCGCGCCAACCGCCTAATTTTTGATGCTCAGTATCTTGACAAGCCGTTGTTGCGATCGGCTCAAGAACTGGCGCAGTTTGTGGAAAATGCTCCGGCAGATGTCATGACTATTCCCGGCTCGGATAGCACATTGGAAGCACAGATAGAGCGCATTATCACCCAGCGTCATCCGGATCGGCTGATCTTTGTGCCGATTCATAAAATGGCCGCGGAGTTACATATCAGTTCTCAGACATTGCACCGCCGCCTCAAAGAGAGTGCCACCAGCTATCAGAAAATTAAAGACAATCTGCGCAGAGAAGTGGCGATTCAGAAACTAGTCATTGAACGGCTCTCGGTTGAGCAGGTAGCTGAAATTGTTGGATTTACTGAATCTCGTTCGTTCACTCGGGCATTTAAGCATTGGACAGGATTGACACCTAGGGAATACTGTAAACGAGAAGGCTAGCGGCTGGCTTATATATACTCTGCAATAGGGTACATCTTTATCTATATTGATACTTGGCAAAACCCGACTTTTGCTATAACTCAATTTTCATAAGGAAATACTTTATGTTTAAAAAAGCATTAATTATTGGCGCAATCTCTTCCATCGCGTCTTTCTCTCTGTCAGCCGATGAAGCCGCTCTGTCCTACACCCACGCTGGTATTGGCTATGCAACCGGCGATATCGATGACATTGATTTCAGCGGTTTTGGTATTTATGGCAGCAAGGCGATTAATGATTCATTTTTCTTAGAAGCTTCATATCTCTCTATTGAATCAGACGATCAATTTACCGATGGTTTGGTCACAGATGACATTGAAGCTACCGGCTTTAACATCGGCGTTGGATTTCACACCCCGATTAATTCGACTGTTGATTTTGTGAGTACACTATCGTATTCAGATGTTGACGTTGAATTCGCTGGCGATTCAGAAGATGGCAACGGCTACATAGTTGCCGCCGGCGTTAGAGCACTGCCCTCAGATGTATTGGAATTGTCTGCTTTTATTGATTACGCCGACATCGAAGATAGCAGCGAAACGGGCTACTCATTAGGTGCAAGATACTTCACCACTCCTGATATTTCAGTGGGTGTGGGCTATGGCTCTTCAGATGATTTCGATGCGCTAACATTTGATGTTCGTTTTGACCTGTAACAACTGAGCAACACCGGTAGCCAAGGCGAAGTGTCCCTTGGCTACCCACTTGCAACACCCTGCAACAAACCCATGACCTTCCCGGCCAAACCAAGTACCCTAGCAGCATATTTTTTCACCTAATCAGACACCCCATGCCCGACAACAAAATCCGCCTTACCCAATACAGCCACGGCGCTGGTTGCGGCTGCAAAATCGCCCCCAGCGTATTGGAGACTTTTCTTAAAACTGACTATGTCGCGCCTGATGATCCTCACCTGCTGGTGGGCAACAACACTAAAGACGATGCCGCGGTCTATGACCTTGGTGATGGCACTGGGATCATTAGCACCACTGATTTCTTTATGCCGATTGTCGATGACCCCTTTGAGTTTGGCCGGGTGGCTGCGGCCAATGCGATCAGCGATATCTATGCCATGGGTGGCACGCCAATGATGGCGATTGCGATTCTTGGCTGGCCAATTAATGTGCTGCCTGCGGAGGTTGCGCAGCAGGTGATTGATGGTGGGCGCCATGCCTGTGGTGAGGCGGGGATTCATCTGGCTGGAGGCCATTCGATTGATTCGCCGGAGCCTATTTTTGGTTTAGCAGTGACTGGCCGGGTGGATTTAAAGCACCTGAAGCAAAACAGCACGGCTAAAGTGGGCAACCAGTTATTTTTAACCAAGCCTATTGGTGTGGGTATTCTGACGACTGCCGAGAAGCAGGGTAAGTTGCGGCCGCAGCATTCACGGCTGGCGGTGGAGAGCATGATGAAGCTCAACACTATTGGGGCTGAGCTAGCCAAGATTGACGGGGTGACGGCGATTACTGATGTAACTGGCTTTGGCCTGCTGGGCCATTTGCTGGAGATCTGTCAGGGCAGCGGATTGTCGGCTGCGGTGCAACTTGATGCTGTGCCTCTGCTCGACCCCGCTGTTATTGATTATCTTAATCAGGGCTGCGTGCCCGGCGGCAGTGGCCGCAACTGGGACAGTATTAGTGATTCCATTAGTGGCACTGACCCACTGAGCCAGACCTTGCTCTGCGACCCGCAGACCAGTGGTGGATTGTTGTTGGCGGTTGAGCCTGAATCGGCTCAGCAGGTCAGTGATCTGTTGCGGGATGCTGGCTGTTGTTATGAGTCTATAGGTGAGTTGAGTCAGGCCGATGGCAACCCTACTATTCAGGTTATTGCATGAGCTTGCCGCTGATTAATCATTACCGTCAACTGCTGCTTGACGATACGCCAATGATTGATGTACGGGCGCCGGTGGAGTTTGTCACTGGGGCTTTACCCTCCTCCACCAACCTGCCATTGATGACGGATGATGAACGTCACCAGGTGGGTATTCGCTATAAAAACAATGGCCAACAGGCTGCTATTGAGCTTGGTCATGAGCTGGTCAATGGCGAGATCAAGCAACAGCGCGTAGACGCATGGCAGGCGTTTATGGCGGCGAATCCCAATGCTGTTTTATATTGCGCTCGGGGCGGTCTGCGCTCACAGCTAACTCAGGAATGGCTGGCGGAGGCTGGTATTGAGTGCCCCAAGGTTGAGGGCGGCTATAAGTCTCTGCGCGGGTTTCTGTTTCAGTATCTGATGGATTACTGCGCCAACAATCATTTTACTATTTTGTCCGGCATGACCGGCACAGGTAAGACCGACATAATTCAACAGTTGGCCACAGGGGTCGATCTTGAAGGTGCTGCCAATCATAAGGGTTCCAGTTTTGGGCGGCCCTTAAATAGCCAACCCGCACAGATAAATTTTGAAAACCGCATTGCGCTGGATGTTTTAAAATTGGAAGATCAGCTGCCGGAAACGACCATTATCCTTGAAGATGAGAGCCGTAATATAGGCGCTCGCCACCTACCCCATTACTTTGCCGACCGCATGGCGCAAAGCCAGTTTGTGGTGATTGAGATGGATTTTGAAGAACGTCTTGAGCGGCTGTGGCAGGAATATGTGGTTGAGCGCTATTTAAAAACCATGGCTTATTTTGGGGCTACAGGTGAGCAGGAGTTTGCCAGCTATCTACGTGAGAGTTTGTTGCGGGTGCAGAAGCGACTGGGCGGGCTGCGGACCAAAGAGCTTTTAGCCTCTATGGATAGTGCTATTGCAGTGCAGCATGAGGATAGTTTTGCCAGTCATCGTCACTGGCTTGCAGCACTTACCCGTGAATACTATGACCCCATGTACAGCTATCAGTTGGACAAAAAGAAAGACCTGGTGGTGTTTAGAGGTGAACGTGAGGAAGTCATTGGCTGGTTGAAGGATCTCAATCAGCCAACCATCTATACATCACCAGAGCATCCACAAATCCCTCACTCGAATGATCAAACGCCTTAGGCAAACAGCCCACAGTTTCAAATCCCAACTTGTGCCAAAGCCTGATTGCTCCCGTATTGGTGGAAGCCACAAAGTTAAACTGCATCGCCTGATACCCCAGCTCAATAGCAACCTGCTGCGAGTGTTCACACATGGCTCTGGCCAGACCACGACCACGGGCTGACGCAGCCACCATATAGCCGCAGTTACAGACGTGAGCGCCTGGGCCCTGCTGATTGGTTTTTATATAGTAGGTACCAACAATCTGGCCATCCTGCTCAACCACAAAGGTTTTGGCTGGCAACCCCATCCAAACTCGCTGTGCTTCTTGCTGATTAATATCGCGGTTATAAGCATAGGTATCACCCGCCGCCACTATCTGCTGAAAGATTGGCCAGATAGCCTTAAAGTCATCATTCTGTGCTTCGCGGATTTGCATTAGCGAGGCTGCATTCTCACTGCACCGTCCAGCCGGATGGTCTCGCCATTGAGGTAGCTATTTTCCACCATATGCACCACTAACTGGCCAAACTCGGAGGGCTCACCCAAGCGTTTGGGGAAAGGAATGCCAGAGACTATGCCATCTTGAACCTGCTGAGGTGCAGCCAACATTAATGGAGTTGCCATAACACCTGGGGCAATAGTATTGACGCGAATACCCGCACTCGCTAGATCACGCGCCATCGGCAGGGTCATACCGACAATGCCACCTTTGGTTGCAGAATAAGCCACCTGACCCATCTGACCATCAAAGGCTGCAATAGACGCGGTATTAATAATGATGCCTTTTTCAGACTTTTCATCTGCTTCATTGCGCGCCATTGCGGCTGCTGCGCAACGGGAAATATTAAAGGTGCCGATAAGGTTTACTTCAATTACCTTGCGGTACAGATCCAAACTATGGGGCTCACCTTCACGGTTAACGGTCTTAGCAGCAATGCCAATACCGGCACAGTTAACACAGATATCGACACGACCTAGGTCAGCAGCAATTTTATCAAAGGCAGCTTCAACATCTGGTCCATTAGAAACATCCAGCTGGATAAAATGAGCCTTATCAGCACCGAGCTCTGCAACGGCTTGATTACCCGCCTCTGCATTCATATCGACAATAACAACGGTTGCGCCGCCATCGACCAGTGCCTGTGATGCGGCGCGACCAAGACCTGAGCCACCGCCTGTTACTACTGCTACTTTACTGTGTAGATTCATCCCTCACTCCCAACTTTAAAAGGTTTTAAACGGTTTCCAATAATAATTCGCGGGCAATAATAATTCGCTGAATTTCACTGGTGCCCTCGTAGATACTCGTAATGCGCGCATCTCTGGACCATCTTTCCAATGGATAATCTGCACTGTAACCATTGCCGCCAAGCATCTGTAAAGCGGTGTAGCAAGCCGCATTGGCTTTTTCGCTGGCAAACACTTTAGCCATAGATGCTTCTTTTGCAAAGCTTAAACCCATTTCTTTTTTTGCGGCTGCCTGCATCAGTAACAGCCGAGCCGCCTCAAGCTCGGTGTAACGATCGGCCAGCATCCATTGCAGCCCTTGGAAGTTGGCTATTGCCTGGCCAAACTGCTGACGCTCGGTTATATATTGTCGTGCATAGTCCATAGCGGCCAAACCAATACCCAACGCAAAGGAGCCCACCCCAATGCGGCCGCCGGCCAGCTCGCCAACGGCAATTTTAAAGCCTTGGTTGACAGCGCCTAACACTGCCTCTGCCGGTATGCGGCAGTCGGTAAATAACACTTCATTGGTAGACGAGCCTCTCTGGCCCATCTTGGGCTCAGCTTTGCCAATCGACAGCCCCGGATTATCGGCTTCAACCAAGAAGCAGGTAATGCCCTTACCTTTTGCAGCATTGGCGTCACTAACTGCCCATACCACAAACAGGCCTGCGTATTCGGCGCTGGTAATGTAGAGTTTGCTGCCATTAAGCACCCAGTTATCGCCATCTTTAATCGCCTGAGTCTTCATGCCCGCAGGGTCAGAACCGGCGGCAGATTCAGTCAGACAAAAGCCGCCGGCTGGGTATTCACCAGAACAGAGTTTGGGCAGGTAGTTTTGTTTTTGTGAATCGGTGCCGCAGGCCTGAATAACCTCGGCAACCATATTGGTGACTGAAACTGTTACTGCCGTGGAGGCGCAGGCGCGACCCAGCTCTGTAAGGGCCACACTAAAGGCCACCGAGCCTGCTTCGGTGCCACCGTAATCACTGGAAATATTGAGGCCCATAAAGCCCAAATCGGCAAGCTTTTGCAGGTTGGCCAATAGCTGATCCCGTCCATGCCCGGAATCCAGCGCCTCGGCTAGGGGTAATAGTTCATCGGTGGCAAAACGGCGAGCGGTATCTTGAATAAATTGCTGCTCTTCACTGAGCTGTAAATGCATGTAGCAACTCCTTTGCTGTTGTTAACTATGCTTAGGTCCTTAGGCGCCGGGTTCTTGCACCAAGACAAAGGGAGGTATCACCAAAGCCCAAAGTATAGTCTGGTTTTGGTACCAGTCCATTGCTTGCTGGTCAGCGACTTCAAAGACAGATTGATCTTCGAGCCATGTTTGTATCTGCGCGGCGTTATCTTCGTTTAACGCGATGGCTACTTTAATTAAGTCAGCGCCAGAGGCCACGCCCAAGACATTGCCAGAGGCGTAATGCTTTTGCAGCTCGAGCCAGCTAATTTTGGCTGTCTCAGCATTGAGCCGGGCAATAAGGGCTTGTTTGTCTGTGGATTCAGTCATTTTTTTATGGGTTTAGGTTAGATGTCTGGGTTAGGAGAATAGGTTAATAAGATCCTTCGCACCATCCTGAGCACAGCGAAAGATCTCCTTAAACTCGGCTCAGTAAGGCAACCCTTAAGCGCTACCCCATCCAGTGGCAAAAATTACGCAGCAATTGCAGGCCCGCATCGGCGCTTTTTTCCGGATGAAACTGCACGGCAAACAGATTTTTATGGCTCAGAGCCGCTGCAAAGTTAATCCCGTAGTCACAGCGTCCAGCGATATAGCTTGAGTCAGATGGCGCTACATAATAACTGTGCACAAAATAAAAGCGGCTGTTCTGTTCAATGCCCTGCCACAAGGGATGATCTATAGTTTGCTCAACGGTGTTCCAACCCATGTGAGGCACCTTGAGCTTGGCGCCCTGTTCATCGAGCAGTTTGTCGCCAAAGAATTTAACCTCGCCCGGCAGCAGCCCGAGGCACTCCACGCCGCCATTTTCCTCGCTGCGTTCAAGCAGCGCCTGCATACCCACGCAGATGGCCAGTACCGGTTTTGTTTTCATCGCTTGGCTGACCACATCGCCGACATTGAGTCGATTGATCTCGCCCATACAGTCGCGGATAGCACCGACACCAGGGAAGACAACGCGATCGGCATCTTCGACCAGTTCGGGGTCGGCGGTGATCGAGACTTTGGCACCAGGACAGACGTGCTCAAGCGCTTTAGCGACAGAATGGAGGTTGCCCATTCCGTAATCAATAACGGCAATATGGCTGCGAAAATCACTCATAGGATTGTTTCGTCTTTAACGTATTAAAAGGCTCTTTTAAAACAGAACAGGCTCAAGGCTGGCCTAGCTTCAGGCTGTGGCCTAAAGAGTCCCTTTTGTGGATGGCATAACGCCCGCCATGCGCGGATCGGCAGAAGCCGCCATACGCAGTGCTCGACCAAAGGCTTTAAAGATCGTCTCAACCTGGTGGTGGGCATTGGCCCCGCGCAGATTGTCGATATGCAATGAGACCAGTGCATGATTAACAAAGCCTTGAAAGAATTCACGGGTCAGGTCGACATCAAAGGTGCCGACGTGACTGCGCACAAAATCCGCTTTCATAATCAGCCCTGGGCGTCCGGAGAAGTCCATAACAACGCGTGACATGGCTTCGTCCAATGGTACGTAGGCGTGGCCATAACGAGTCAGACCCTTTTTGTCGCCAATCGCCTCGGCAATCGCCATACCTAAGGTGATACCAATATCTTCAACCGTGTGGTGATCGTCGATGTGCGTGTCACCCACTGCTTGAATATCCAGATCCACTAAACCGTGGCGCGCGATCTGATCGAGCATATGGTTTAGGAATGGCACTGGTGTATTAAAGTTTGCGACACCGGTTCCGTCCAGATTCACGGTTACGGTTATCTGTGATTCCAGTGTGTTGCGAGTCACCGTTGCGGTGCGATCAGCCATGGGGTTCTCCAGCATAGGCTTATTTAAGTGGAATATTATAACCGCAAACCATTTGTATTTTCGAAACAATTAGATGCTACACTTTCGCGCATGAGATCCGTCATGAAAAATTACCAATGGCCCTTTGCAATCGCTCTCAGCCTGATTCTAGGCTTTGGGTCCGTGCTTGCATCTGCCCACAGCCATGGCGAGCATCAAGACACGCTTTGTAGCATCTGTGTTCTTCAACCGACAACAGCAGTAACCAGTGTTGATACGGCTATTGAGCTGCCCATTTTGACGGCGGTTTCAGCAGCCAGTCTTGACTATACTATTCCGCGCGCAGTCCGCACTTCCAACCACCCCGCCCGAGCACCCCCGCACAACCTGTAAGTTTCGACTCACTCTTTCCGAATCTTGATTAACAGGTGAAAAATGAATACTCAACAATATTTTATGATTGCCCTATTGGCGATCCTGTCCTATCCGCTTTCAGCAGCTGAAAACGCTGAGCTTGAAGAAGTTATTGTAACGGCCTCCCCGCACCAAAAGTCTGTCCAAGAGATCGCCGGCTCATTTAATGTCCTCGCCGACGAAGAACTGCAGCGTGAGGCTGCGTCAACCCTAGGTGAGACACTTCAGAATGAGGTGGGCATTTCATCTAGCTCATTTGGTTCGGGGGTCGGCAATCCGATTATTCGTGGGCTCGGCGGCAAGCGCGTTGAAATACTACAAAATAGCAGCACAGTGGGCGATGCCTCAGATATCAGCCCCGACCATGCTGTGGCGAGCGAAGCTCTGTTGGCCGATCGCATAGAGATACTCCGCGGCCCCGCCACTCTTCGCTTTGGTCCCGGAGCTATCGGCGGCGTGGTCAATGTTATTGACAACCGTATTCACACTGTCCCTTTTGAGGGTGTGGAGGGCGCTCTTGAGACACGCTATTCGAGCAATGGTGATGCCAAGGCGACACTAGGCAGGATTGATGCGGGTTACTCAGGCTTTAATCTGCATGTGGATGCTGTCACACGAGACAGCAACACTATTTCAATTCCAGGATCGGCGCATTCTGACGCTGCTATGGATGATGAGGCGGAGTCTAATGGCACCATGGAGAATAGTGATTCCCGAGCCGACTCTTTTTCAGCTGGTCTATCCTGGGTTGCAGATGATGTGGTGATTGGATTTAGCTACAGCAAGCTCGACAGCAACTATGGTCTGCCGCCAGCTAGCCACAATCACGAGGAACATGATGAGCACGGCGAGGACCATGAGGGCGAAGAACACTCAGAGGAATCAGAAGAGTTTGTGCGCATTGATATGCAACAGGAGAGCTATCAGACCAAGTTGCTGTTTACTGATCTCGGCGATTTTCTCGGTCAACTGGATGTCGATTATGCTTACACCGATTACCAGCATACTGAGCTTGAGTTCGAACCCGACACTGGCGCAGGCTC
>Ga0115550_1002797_pt1 | contig 11751 bp, 17 predicted proteins | sample COGITO_mtgs_1005_FD_87177 | JGI IMG/M metagenome (GOLD analysis project Ga0115550, IMG submission 87177) | Pelagic marine microbial communities from North Sea - COGITO_mtgs_100511 | ecosystem: Environmental > Aquatic > Marine > Epipelagic | place: Germany:Helgoland, sampling site Kabeltonne... | reverse complement strand
CCTGGTAACATTCCAATGTTACATGCTGGTAGAAGCGATGGTCTTTTGGCTTCAAGCCCTAGAAATTTCCCAATATCCGTCAGTTTTGATTCATACTTTGACTTTGCTTCAACAACAGATGTTAGACTAACTGTCAAAATGTCAAGTACAGACTGGAGTCTAAAATGGAATGATGCAGGTGATGGATGGCCAGTACACTTCACAATTAAGAAGATTGGATAATGAGCACAGTAAACAAACAAGGATGGCTATGGTTATTACCAATATACTTTACTCGTTGGCGGCTATTCCCACGGGGCTTTATCTTATTCTATTTTTGGTTATGCACAGAGACAGCACTGTGGTTCATGGGCCTCCCTATACCGTCCGCATCACAAGCGGCTTTTGCAACAACGATTATATCTGCAGGTGCGGCATGGTTCGGCCTGTATGTAAATAGTGGCAACACATTAGGAAAAGACGAATGAGCGGAGTTGAAAAGAGAAACTTAGAAAGCAATCGTCCTCCAAAAGAGGGTGAGATTGTTAAAAAAGGTATCCTTGTTGGCAGGGACCAAGTTCCTGTTGATCCAGAAGAAGTTGTTAGGCTTGCTCGTATGTGGTGTTCCTATAAAGAGATGGCAGAGTGGTTTGGTATACATGCTGACACACTAAAGTTTAACTTCCATGCAGAGATTGCTATGGGTAGAGCACAAACAAAGCAAGCACTGAGAAAGAAGCAAATTGATTTAGCACTGTCAGGCGATAAAACAATGCTCATCTGGCTTGGTAAAAACATCCTTGGACAAAGTGATGATCCAAATGAGAGTGCAATGAATGCACCTCTACCATGGACTGATGAATTAGATGGAGATACTGAATGACACATCCACTAGACTTAGACACAACACGAATAATATATGACACAGTTACTATGACTGCCTTAATATACAAAGGTGATGGTGTTGTTAGTGTAATTGACATGATTCTGGTGGATGAGCTTTCCTTTAACTCATTAGCAATGTGTGATGGTAACTTTGTGTATGTTAAGGAAGAGTTTATTATAGGAATACAAATGGAATATGGCAGATATATGACAATGGTTGGAGACTTTTCTGAATGGGATTGAATGTTCCACAAAAAGCTGTTGCTGACTGTGATAGCCGCTTTAGAGTATTAATAGCGGGTCGTCGTATGGGCAAGACATGGCTAGCTATCCGTGAGTTAGCTAGATTTGCTAGGTTGCCTAATAGGAAGATACTATATATTGCCCCATCATATAGGATGGCAAAGCAAATTGTTTGGAAAGACTTAAAAGGAAGACTTTCCAAAGTTAACTGGACTAAAAAGGTTAATGAAAGCGAATTAACAATAACATTAGTTAATGGCAGTGAGATAATGCTACGAAGTGCTGACAACTACGATAGTATCCGTGGACTTGGTGTTGACTTTGTTGTATTTGATGAGTTTGCTGACATTGATATTGAAACATGGACTGAGGTTGTAAGACCAGCCTTGTCCGATCGCAATGGACATGCTTTGTTTATTGGAACTCCTAAGGGTGTCGGCAATTGGGCTAAAGAGCTTTATGATCGCGGGCAAGAGGGTTTGGACGATTGGACAAGCTGGCAGTTTACTACACTTGACGGGGGTAATGTTACTGCTGATGAAATAGAATCAGCAAAAGCAGACTTGGATACAAGAACATTCCGTCAGGAGTATATGGCAAGCTTTGAGACTTATGCTAACAACATCTATTATAACTTTAATCGTAGTAGATTGGTTGATGGTTTTATATTAGGTGAGAAAGATGTTGTACACATTGGAATTGACTTTAATGTCAGTCCTTTAGCAGCCGTCTGTGCTCGTTGGAATGGAACACACCTACAAGTGTTTGATAACATTGAGATATATGGAAGCAACACACAGGAAATGTGTGATGAGATTAAATTGAGATATCCAGCACATAATATTGTTGCTTATCCAGATGCAAGTGGCGGTAATCGCAGCACAAAAGGCAATACGGACCACAAAATACTACAAATGGCTGGCTTTGAAGTTAAGTCACCAAGGCGAAACCCACCAGTTAAAGACAGAATTAATGCTGTTAATGCATCATTTGAAAATGCAAACGGTGATACTCGTTTACACATTAGTAAGAAGTGTAAAAAGCTAGTTGAGTGCTTGGAAAAGCAAACATATAAAGGCGATACACACCAGCCTGATAAGAATTCAGGGTATGATCACATGAACGATGCCCTTGGGTATCTTGTACATTCATTAATGCCGATTAAGAAACCGGTAGACAACGACAGAACACCAGATTACTACGGTGCTATTTGATGATAATTAAAGAATCTAATAACACTAAATACATACAGTATAGGAAATACAAATGAGCCTATTGGACAAACTTAATCATAAGCATGATGACTACATAAGGCAGAGCAAGAGATGGCACTTTCAGTACTCATCATACATTGGTGGGGACACCTACAAAGAAGGCGGATACCTTCGCAAATACTGGGGTGAAGACCAGGCTCCTTTTGATGCTTATGCGGCACGAATTGATGTCACACCTCTAGACAACCATGTCAAAACAACTGTGGACATTTACCGCAGTTACTTGTGGCGACAAACACCAAATCGTACATTAGGCAATCTTTATGATAAGCCTTTTGTTGACAAATTCATGGACAATGCAGACTACGATGGACAAACAATAGACAGTTTCCTTAAGACTGCACTTGATTGGGCTATGGTACTTGGACATGTTTGGATTGGTGTTGACCGTCCTAGCATTGCTGCAATGAGTGCAGCAGACGAAATAGAACAAGGCATATTTGCCTACACAACAATGTACACACCACAGATGGTAACTGATTGGGAGTTTACAAAGAGTGGACCCTTCAAAGAACTAACTTATTTCAAAGTAATTGAAAAGACTGCAAGCGACAGGCACACTATTAAATGTTGGTATACTGATCGTATTGAAGTGTTTGAGGTTAAAGTAGACAGCCTTAACCAGGAATACGAAGAAGTATTGAGCATGGAAGAAATGCCAAATAACCTTGGTAAGATTCCTTTCATCCCTCTTATCCCACACAAGTCACCAGTTACTGGAATGGGTGAAAGCATCCTAAATGATGTTGCTGACATGCAACGGAGTATATACAACAAACTAAGCGAATTAGAGCAAACTATTCGCCTAAGTGGACACCCTATGCTTGCTAAAACTGCTGAAACAAAAGCACAAGCAGGTGCAGGTGGTATTATTACACTGCCAGATGATATGGATCCAGGACTATATCCACAGTTACTACAGCCAAGTGGTAGTGTGGAATCAATCCTTGCAGCAATACAACATGATATTGACTCAATTAATGCAATGACACACCTTGGTGCTGTTCGCTCAACTAAGGGTGCAGCAATGAGTGGTGTTGCATTGCAAACAGAACGACAATTACTCAACTCCAAACTTAGTGATTTGAGTGATATTATAGAAGAAACAGAATATAAAATTTGGAACTTATGGTTTGAATGGATGGACATTACACCTGGACCAGATTTTAAAGTGGAATATATTAAGACATTTGATACTAGAGATGCAAGTTATGAAATGACTGTATTGGAAAAGGCTAAAATGCTTACTACTAATATGGACTTCCACAAGTGGGTTGAAGTTGAAATTGCGAAGCTTACAATTCATGACGAAGATGAGCAGAATGAAGTAGTTACGAGCATTATGGAAACCCCAGCTACTGACTTTTCTGTAGGAGATGATTTAGACACAGGCGAGATTGCCTGATTCACATAAATAAATGTGATATACTCATAATGGAGGACGGACATGGACGACCAAAACACCATGGATAATAGCCAAGTTGACACAACTGAGGGTGCTCAACATACAGGCGACAATGATACTCAGGATACAGGTGGTAAGACATTCACACAAGACGAATTGAATGCCATCGTTGCGAAGCGACTAAGCCAAGCTCAAAAGAAATACGAAGATATAAATGTCGATGAATATCGTCAGCTTAAAACTGCAAAAGAACAGCAGGAAGAAGAGCAGATGATGAAGCGGCAGGAATTTGATAAAGTTCTCAAGCAAACCGCCGAGAAAAAAGATTCCGAAATTAATAAACTTCGTTCAGAGCTTAAAAGTGTTCGTGTAGATGGTGCCCTTGTTAATGCAGCAAGCAAGCACAAGGCTACTAATCCAGAACATGTGGCAAAGCTACTTCGTGATAGTGTTAAACTAGATGAAAGCGGAAACCCAGTCGTACTAGATGGTGCAGGTGAAATTCGTTACAATGTAGATACAGGCGAACCAGTCGGTATTGATGATATTGTAGCAGAGTTTATTAACTCTAATCCATACTTTAAGGCTGCTGGCAAACCAGGATCAAACAGTTCCAGTAACACTACATCCAGGGTTGAGCAAGAGCTTGATCTCACTGCCTTAACTGAGCGAATGCGAAATGGCGATAAAGCCGCAAACCTTGCATATAAAAAGCTCATGAAAGAAGGCAAACTATAAAGGAAATAACCCATGTCTAATAACAGTGGTTTTAACTTAGAAAGTCTAATGACTCCAGCTCTTGCAGCAACAGTATTTGCAGCACAAGAGAGCTCACTATATCTACCAGGCGGAATTATCCCAATGGAATCAGTTCCAGCTGGTAGCACAGTCCTACAAGTACCTGTACTTGCTAAGGCATCTGCTGGTGAAAAAGACTCAGCAGCAGCACCTTTTGGTAGCGATGACTTCACTTCAACAGCTATCACAGACAGCACAGTAAACATTCCAATGAGTGTTTATGCTCGTCGTACTATCCTTCGTGATGTTGGTGGTGTTAACCCAGCAACAGTTGGCCGTCAGCTTGGTAATGCAGTTGCACAGTCTTTCGACCAAGATGTTACTGCACTTTTCCAGACTTTTGTTGCTAACACAGCAGTTACTGGTTCAGGCACAAACTCTGCACTTACTATCGATGATATGTTTGATGCAGCAGCTGAACTCCGTTCAAACGAAGTAATGGGACCGCTTTATGCTATCCTACACCCTCGCCAGACTGTTAATATTAAGAAGACTCTTAATACAGCAGCTTTTGCGAATGCTGATGCACAGAACGAAGCTATGCGAAGCGGTTATGTTGGTTATGTTGCAGGTATTCAAATCTTTGAATCCAGCTTCATCACAGAAGACATTGCTGCTCCTGACCACCTTTGGGAAGGCCTCGTGTTTGGCGAAGATGCTATGCGAATTGGTGTACAAAAAGGTGTTGACCTTGAGATTCAGCGACGAGCTGAAGCTGTTGGTTGGGACCTAGTTGCTAACCTACATGCAGGTGTTGGTGTTGTTGACCAGGCTCGTGGTATCGTGGTTAAATCAACCGGAACAGTAGTCGAAACATAATTCGACTATATTGGTGGCGGCATTTAGTCGCCACCATTTGCATATTGAGGAAATCTGATGGCATTTGCTGACAATAACGACTTGCTTAACTTAAATTCGTCAATCTTTGAACATGAGGTTCAGGATTGGACAGCGGAATTAACACGAGCAGAAAATGATATCCTTCGCAAAATCCAAGCTGAGTGGTACAACAAGCGATACAACAACGATAATTGGGATCCACTAAACTTAGTAGAAGCCCAGTGGACACAAGCCACAATGTATCGTGCAATTGGTTACTACATCATGCCGCGACTTACACAGTGGCGGACAGATAGTGATGCTTTTCAAGAGCAAATGGAGTTTTACCAAGCTCGCTTTGCAGAAGAAATGAGTGACCAGTTTGCTATTGGTATTCAATACGATTACAATGAAGATACAGTAATTGATGAGAGTGAAGAATACTACAACCAGCAGGATAGACTATGGCGGTAACAGATAGCACTAGAGAGAAAATTGCAGTTAATATTGTAGATACTCTCAAGCAAACAATTACTGATGATACTAGACCCTTTACTATTAAAAAAGTAGTTAGAGAGCCTGTTATTATTAATGACTTAGCGGCAACTAGTATGCCACTAGTGTTTGTACAAAGTGCTAATGAGACAAGAGAAGATACAACTATGGGTGGTAGTGCTATTACTCGCATGGGAACTATTGATTTTGTCTTGCATATCTACATAAAAAGCGGAAGCCGTGACACTGATCGAAACACACTACTTGAGATTATTGACACTGCTCTTGAGGCAGATAGAACAAGGGGCAGTAATGCACTAGACACACAAGTAATTGATATTGCATTAATTACAACTGGAGAAAGTGCACCTTATGCTAGTTTAGCAATTACTGTACAATGTGAATACTGTTTTACGAAGGGAACTAGTTAATGTCTAAAATGTATAAAGATGGAAAAGAATATGAAATTGATGAAGCTCGTGTTGAGAAACTACTCAAACGGGGTTGGTCACTGGTAGAAGACACACCAGATCCGGAAGATGTCAAACCAGATCACGATGATCTAGAACAAGATGGAGAAATTTAATGGCTTGTTATGTAGGCAAAGACGGTGTGCTTAAAATTGGTGCTGTTACTATCGGTGAAGTAACTAACTTCTCAGTAGAAGAAACAGCAGAGACAATTGACTGCACCGCAATGGGCGATGTTTACCGCGACTTTATTGCTAGTTATAAAAACTGGACTGCAAGTGCGGAAGTACATTGGGACCCAGACGATACTGGACAGACAGCAGTTGTTGTTGGCACTGAGGTTGTTCTCAACCTTTATCCAGAAGGTGATGTCAGTGGTGATGTTGAATTTACAGGTACAGCAATTGTTACCGGTAAAACAATCAACTCAACCTTTGACGGCATTGTTAGTTCCTCACTTACCCTCCAGGGTAAGGGACTTCTAACTGAAGGTGCTGTAGCCTAAACTAAATTAAAGGAGCCGAGATGTCTAGTGATCCTCGTAAAGTGATAAAAAAGCTAAACAGCGAGATCAACAGGGACCTTGGCTCCTTTTTTTCTGACTTGGAGCAAAACCTAAGACAACAGACCCCTATTGATGAAGGGCGGGCCCGCCGTGGTTGGCGGAAAACTGGTAGTGTGGATATTAATAGTCCAGCAACTATTAAAGTAATTGAAAACCGTGTTCCCTACATTGGTGTTTTGGATACTGGAACAAGTAAGCAAGCACTTAATGGAATCGTTACCCCAGCTATCAAGAAAACTGGAAGGGGCACTAGAACATAAATATGACTACGGGCAAGATTGCCTTAAAACACCAAGGAAATAATTAATGAACACCCCAATTGATAAAGTCAAACAGCACTTTAGAGAGCAAGTTAGTGGAACTGAACTTCAGGGACCACTTCATATAGATGAGTGGGACCTAGATGTGTTCTACAAAAAGAAAATAAACCTAAATCAAATGAGTGAAATTACTGAACTAGCAAACGGCGGCAAAATGCTTGAAGCCGTTGTAGTTGGTATTATTACTCGTGCCCTTGATGAAGAGGGAAAGCCATTGTTTAAAAAAGCAGACAAAATAACACTTATGCGAAGTGCAGATCCGGATGTACTACTCCGTTTAGCAAGTGATATGGGGGATGTCTTTGGCGACATGGCAGAGGAAGATTTGGGAAACTCATAAAGGACAATGATATCCGGTTTGCATTTGATTTAGCAAGCCACCTACATATGAAAGTAGAGGATGTCATGTTAATGTCCATGATGGAACTTAACATGTGGAAAGTTTATTTCCATGAAGTCCACCAAGAGAGAAAGGCCCAAGGCCGGTAAAGGAAGAACATGGTTGATTATACAATTGCTATCAAAGCTGTCAACAATGCCTCAAGGGGTATTAACAGAGTTGAAAGTGACTTAAAGAGACTCGACAGCCAAGCACAACGAGTATCAAGTAGCCTTCGCCGTGTAGCACAATTCGCAATTGCAGCTGGTGCTGGTGCAGTTATCCGTGGTATTACACGACAATACCTAGAATATGAAAAGTACCAAGCTGTCCTAACAACCTTCCTTGGGTCACAAGAAAAAGCAAATGCTAAGTTAGAAGAACTTAAAAGCTTTGCAAACACAATCCCACAAAGTTTACAAGACTTAACAGGTGCCTTTGTCATCCTACAACGACAGGGTATTGACAACAGTGCAGAGAGCCTAGAAGCTTTTGCCGACATTGCTGCTGGTAGTGGTAAATCCCTTAACCAGCTTGCAGAGGCACTTGCTGACTCAATAACAGGTGAGTTTGAACGACTAAAAGAGTTTGGTATTAAAGTAAGCAAAGAAAATGATCAATTTGTTGCACGATTTGGTGATCAAACTGTTGCAGTTGCATCATCAGCTAAACAACTTACAGATCAACTTGTTGATTTAGGTAAAAGTGGTGGTATATTTGATGGTGCTGCTGGCAACTTTGCTGGCACACTAACAATTGCATTTAGTAACTTACAAGGTGCAGTATTCAACCTTAGTACAGCTATTGGTAACTTGTTTGCTCCAGCAGCTATTGCAGCAATTAATGCTTTTGCAGGAGCAATTAACTTTATTGCAGACAATATTGATCGATTTGTTATCACAGCAGGTGTAGCAGCCGCAGTATTAGGTGGCAGATTTGCTGTTGCTGTTGGTATTACCGCAGTTAAAGCAGTATTTTCTCTTGTTACAAGCTTAAAAGTATTAAGAGGAGCAATAATACGAACAGGTATTGGTGCTCTTATTGTTATTGTTGGTGAATTAATTTACCAGTTTACTCGACTTGTAGAGGCAACAGGCAGTATTGGTGAAGCATTTGTATTAGCGAAAAATGTTGCTGTAGAAGTATTTGGTCGCCTACAGTTACTTGGTTCTTACTTTGTAGAGTTTATGGGTGATGTAGGATTTGCTGTTGAAGCTGTCTTTAAAAAGATGTGGGGCAATATTCTTATTATATCAGCTGATTCTATTGACACAATAATCAGTAGCCTTGGTGGTGTTAGCGGGAAAGTTGCTGCGGCACTTGGAATTGATACTGCATTATCAGATGCACTTAGATCAGCTGGAACAGATTTAAGCAACAGCGGTGACGAATTTCTTGGTGGATTGCCAGACTTACTAGGTAGTTATGGTGAAAGTATAAAACTTCTTGCCACTCTTCCACTAGAGTCACTTGCTGAACTTCGTAAAAAGATGGAAGAGGCAGGTCTCTCGACAGAAGAAACTGATGAGATAATTGATAAACTAGGCGATACATTAGGCAATCTAGGACCTAAAATAGATCCGCCTATTACCGGACTACAAAAGTTTACCGACCTTGTTAAAGATGCAGGGAAAGCTCTTGCAAGCGACTTAGCCACAAGCATTAGAACAGGTGAAGGCATACTATCCAGCTTTGGTAGCTTCTTTACTGGTTTAATGGACCAAATTGTTGCTAAGATACTTGAAGTAGCATTTGTTAAACCTATCCTGGACAGCTTGTTTGGTGCCGGTGGTACAACTGCTGGCTTCCTTGGAAGTCTTGGTGATTTGTTTGCTGGCGGATTTGCTACTGGCGGACAAATTCCAGGTGGAAAGTTTGGACTTGTAGGTGAGAATGGACCAGAACTTATAAGTGGTCCTGGAAGAGTTTACTCTAACAGTGACAGTGCAGCTATGCTTGGTAACAACAGTGGCGGAGGAGTAATTGCTCCTGTATTCAACACAACTATTAACCCTGGACAAGACACAAGTCCAGAAGCAGCTAGAGAGTTTGCTAACAACTTCAATAAGACAATTGAAGCTAAAGTTACAGACACAATCATTAAAATGCAAAACCGTGGTGGCGGTGGTTTCCAGAAATCTAGGAGTTACTAATGGTAGCACTCATACTAACAGATAAAATTAGAGCAGAAGCACCTAGCCGTAGTGCAAAGATGCAAACTGAACGATTCCAAACAGACAACTACACAATCCGTGCAGCAAGAGGCTTTAATAATGTTGAAGTAACTTACCAGCTAAGTTGGACTAAACTTACTCAAGCAGAAGCAAAGAGTTTGGGTGATTTGTTTGATGCAACATTAGGTGTAAGTCTTATAGAATGGACACCACCATATGAGAATGTAGAACAAAACTTTACAGTGCAAAGCTATGATATACAATTACTTGAATCATCAGGTGCAGAGTTTACATATGTAGCAAGTGCAACTTTAATTAAAGAATATGATTTAGTTGCACCGCCAGGGCAACCATAATATGAAAGATAACACTTAATGGCAACAGTAGAACAGGCAGCAGCAGGCTTAGAGTATGGACAATTACTTGAATTCGTGCAAATCGACTTCACACAGTTTGGTGGGGCATTTTTTAATGCTTATAATAGTCTTGACTCAACACAAGCTGCTGGAGAACTAACTTTTGAAGGACAACAGTGGACACCTATTCCTTTCGTAAGTGAAGGATGGGCACTAGATGGTGCGGGTGGAACACCTAAACCTACTATCACTATTGCCGATGCAAATGCTTTGCTACTAACTGCAATGTTTGCATATGATGATGCAATTGGTGCACCAGTGTACCGTTATGAAAGCACAGTAGACGGTTATGATGAGGGAAGCTATTACGGTCCAGAGATTTGGGCAGTTAACCGTATCATCCAAGCAGATGGTATGACACTAAAGTTTGAATTGGCAGCACCTTTTGATCAGATCCTAAGGAAAGTACCTAACAAGCAAATGTTTAGAACAGAATATCCAGGATTACAAAGGTAACCAAATGACAAATTTAACACCATGGCGAACAGCACAACAGCCGTTTGATCACACAGTAACACAAGCAAGTCAAGCACATGCAGCAGAAGTATACCCACAAGAAAGTGTAGGATTTGTTGTTGATGGAGTGTATATTCCACTTGACAACAAGCACTTAGATCCGGAAAACCATTTCAAAGTAGATCCAGAATTAGTTGCTGAGTATGGCACACAATTACAGGGTGTTATACACAGCCACCCACTAGAAAATCATCCAATGTTTCCAAGCAAGCATGATATGGAAACACAAGAAGCATGGGGTGTACCATTTGGTATACAGCTAATCAATGCTGCGGGTCCAGGTAACATTATTTGGTTTGGTGATAGTTTGCCTATTCCAGAGTATGAAGGGCGCCCATACATTTACGGTGTATACGACTGCTACACAATCCTAAGAGATTACTATCGTGCAGAGCTAGATGTTAACTTACCTATTGTTCCAAGGGATGATGGCTTTTGGAACCGTGGTGAAGAAATGTACTTAGACAATACAATGGCACAAGGGTTTGAAGAGATTGATGTAAGTGATTTACAACCAAATGATGGTATTCTTATTAAGCTTAAAAGCAAGGTGGCTAACCATGCTATACTATACTTAGGTGGAGATAGAGGGCTACATCACATGCCGTTCAGAAGTAGCAGCTATGATACAGTGAGTAAATACATTAATCCAAGTAGAGCAATGTTCCACAGTGCTTGGCGATACAAGGGAAATAAAGATGAATAAAACAAAAAAGATAGTATTGCACGGTGAGCTAGCAAGCCATTTACCTAATGGTGAATTCAAATGTATGTTTAATACAGCTCGTGAAGCAGCATCAGCAATTGAAATGAACTTCCCAGGATTCTTTGAGTTAATCAAAGACATGTATATACAAGTTATTCCAAGTGGACAAAAAGAAACTATGCTAGAAGATCAACTTGCTAGCTGGAAGATTAGAGGCGACGAACTACACATATTCCCAGCAGTAGACGGCAGTGGTGGTGGCGGTGGCGAAGGTGGCAACCGTGGTTTTAAAGCTATTCTTGGATTT
>Ga0115550_1002790_pt1 | contig 11762 bp, 5 predicted proteins | sample COGITO_mtgs_1005_FD_87177 | JGI IMG/M metagenome (GOLD analysis project Ga0115550, IMG submission 87177) | Pelagic marine microbial communities from North Sea - COGITO_mtgs_100511 | ecosystem: Environmental > Aquatic > Marine > Epipelagic | place: Germany:Helgoland, sampling site Kabeltonne... | reverse complement strand
TAAAAAAGTATATTTAAAACATATCTTTAAAAACTTAAAAGATAGTATAACAAAACCTTACAGGCTGTACAAGCATAATAATTGTTATTTTTTAACAGAAGAAGATAATATTGTAGTTGGTATGAAGACACCTGAAACTTGGGTAGTGACACAGTTATTTGCTTCTGCCGATGACACAATAAAAAACTATTTAAAAGGATTATAAAGTATGGCATCAGGTTGGAGTATAGGTGGTAGCTTAGGGGGCTGGGCAACAGATTCAATGCTTGCTAATGCTACAGTATTACAGACAGGTGATTTTAGTGCTGGGCCTGCAATGGGAGGTAGCATACCGGCAAGTAATGCTGGTACAGGTACTCGTAGTAGTACTGTAGCTACCACAGGTTTACCTCCTGTAGTAGAAATTAATGCTGTTACAGGTGAGAGAACCACAGTTGCTGAAGGCACTGGAAGTTTTGCACCTGCTACAGGAACTACAGCGGCTTCAATGAATGATGGCCCTTTTGGTTATACTGGAAATACATCAGCTACAACTTCAGGTGCTGTAAGTGCTACAAATTTTGCACCTTCTGGAGGCTTAGGCACCACTTTTGTTTCAAATACAAGTAATGCAGGGAGTAGTAACATGTCACCAGTAGAACCATTAGATGATCTTTTAACACCAGAACAGCGCGCAGCAGAAGCAGAAGCAGGAGGAGGAGCAAGCGGTGCGCCTACAAATATACCAATAACTCCACCTCCAGCACAGGTAGCGCCTACAATAAAAGTAGACAAGATAGGAGATATTGAAGATTTAAAAACCGTAAAGCTTGGGGAAGGTACAAAAGTAGCGGCACAGCCTGGTGTAGTTTCAACAGCTATAAAAACAGAACAAGGTAAAGCAGAACAAGCAGCATTGCCTACGCCTGTTGAACTAGCCACTATGGAAGCAGCACGGGCAGAAGACCTTGCACCTACCAAAGCTGCACAGGGTGTAGTAAGCCCAGAAGCTATTGCAAAGGTTGAAGAACAAACAGCACTAACACAAGAAGCTGTTGCAGCAGAAAGAGATACAGTTGCTGAACAGGCTGCTTTAGGTGTTGCAGCTACAAGACCAGAAGCTAAAGACTATGCAACAGGTATAGAAACTGATGAACGCTTTCAAATTATTCAGGCACAAGACCCAGCAGTAGCTACACGTATTGCTGAAACAATGTCTGCAAGAGAGCAAAAGACTCTTCTTGATATTATTTCTACTGAAGGTGTTAATTTAGATAATATACCAGAGTATCTTTTAGCTGCTACAAGAGTAGCTCAAACAGGTGAAGCTAAAACAAGAATTGCACAGGAGCTAGGTGATGTTCCTTCTGTAGACTTTGAAGGTCGTCAAGCTATCACAGGCACTGCACCTCAAGGTAATGCTTCTCAGATTGGTGGTGTTCCTACAATGGAAGCTGCTGGAAGACAAGCAGTTACAGGAGCAGCGCGAAGTGTTGCAGCAGCAGATATGTTAGCCGTTGTAGCTAATGTACCAGCAGAAGTAAGTGCAGCGTTATCAGAAGACCCAGCAAGCGTTGAAGCTGCTTTAGATAGTGGACAAGTCCCTGAACTTGTAGCCGCTGTAGCTGCTTTACCTACTGAAGCACTTGTATCTACGCAGATGGAACAGCTTTTAGCAGGCATGGAAGAAGGTAAGACCCCTTTATGGGCTAGGCCAGCAGTAGATGCTATTGAACAGCAAATGGCTCAGAGAGGTCTTTCAGCCTCTACTGTAGGCCGTGACGCTTTGTTTAATGCAATCATACAGAGTGCTTTACCAATGGCTCAGAGCAATGCACAGGCTCTTCAGCAACGTGCATCTCAAAACCTATCTAATGAACAACAAGCTAATTTAGCAAATGCTCAGAATGCAATGACTTTGCGTATGCAAAACTTAGCCAATACGCAAACGGCTGCTTCTCAGTCAGCACAAATGGCTAATGAAGTTAAATTACAACAGGGTTCTTTTAAACAACAAGCTGTAATAACCAGTGCAGAACAGGCTCAACAAACAGCATTAACTAATGCACAATTAGCACAACAAAGAGCACAGCAAGAATCTGAACAAAAACAACAAGCCGCTATTTCTACTTTAAGTGCGGGAGTACAAGTAGACCTAGCTAATCTTCAAGCTTTAAATGCAGCAGGTTCAGAAAACTTAAATGCTGAACAACAAGCTAAACTAACTACTTATAATGCTCAAGTAGAACGTATTGTAAGGCAGGCAGATTTAAAACAGGATATGGAAAAAGTTAACTTAGCTGCTGAGCTACAAGTAGAGCTGTCTAATTTAACAGAAAAAAATGCAGCTTCAAGAGAAACAATGACTGCTACAAATCAAGAGCGTCTTACTAATTTAAATACTTTAGTGGACTTTAGAAAAACTAATGCTTCTCTTGCACAACAAATGGACTTGGCTAATTTAAACAATGAACAACAAATGGAGCTTGCTAATCTCTCAGAGAGAGCAGCTACAGATTCTGCTAATTTTAGTGAAGCTAATCAATTTAGATTGCAAGAGCTAACTGTTTATACAAACATGATGGCTAAGAACGAAGACCTTAGACAGAATGCAGAGATGGCACGTTTAAGCGCCTCTGAAAAAGTTCAATTAGCTAACCTGACTTTTAAAAACCAAGCAGATGCAGAATCTATGAATGCTCAGAATGTTGCTGAGCTTCAGATGTACGAAAAGAAGATGCAGGCTGGTCAGGTTAATGCACAGCTTGCACAGCAGATGGGCCTTGCAAATCTTTCAAATAAACAAGAAGCAGCAATGTTTAATGCTCAGATCAATGGTAACTTAGACATGAAACAGATGGATGCTAACCAACAAATGGCTATTGCTAATAGTCAGTTTATGCAGACCATGACACAAACTAAGTTTAGTGCTGATCAACAAGCAGCTATGCAGAACGCAGCGGCTATGGCTTCTATGGACATGGCTAATATTGATCAAAGAACTAAGTTAGCTGTTACAAATGCTCAAAGCTTTTTAGCAATGGATATGGCTAATTTAAATAATAATCAACAGGCTATTATTCTTGATCAGCAAATGGAACAACAAAGAATTTTATCTGATCAGTCTGCTATAAATGCTGCGGCACAATTTAATGCAGCCTCTGAGAATGATGTTAATCAATTCATGGCAAGCTTATCAGCCAATATGGCACAGTTTAATACTACACAAGCAAATGCAATGGAACAGTTTAATGTTACTGAAGCGAATAGAGCTGCTGCTATAGATGCTGGAAATGAAATAGATATTCAAAAGTTTAATGCTCAGCTTATTACTCAAGTAGATCAATTTAATGCAGCGAATGATTTACAAAGAGATCAATGGAATGCTGCAAATGAGCAAGCTGTTGCAAACTCTAATGTTGAATGGCGTAGGCAATCAAATACAATTGATACAGCAGCTTTAAATGCAAGTAATCAATTAAGTGCTCAAATGAGTTATAACATAGGGACTGCGGAACAAGCTAATCTCTGGCAGACTTTAAGAGATGAAGCTAATTATTTAAGACAGTCTTATGAGAATGAAGAACAAAGAAAAACTACTTTATATGCTACCGCTTTATCTAATGAAGGAGCTTCTGGAGGTACAAGTGCAAGAGGTTTAATGGACTTAGCAACAACTTTCTTTAATAAATTAGGCGACTAAAATTACTAGCAAAAGGAATCAAATATGGGTATTTTAAGTAAAATATGGAAGGGTGTTAAAAAACCTTTTAAGGCTGTAGGTAAAGCAATAAAAAGTGTATTTAAATCTGTAGGCAAGTTTATGAATAAAATAGGCGTTGTAGGGCAGATTGGACTCTTATTAGCTATGCCTTATATAGGAGCAGCTATGGGTTCTTTATGGTCAGGCGTAGCAGGTCAAACAGCAGCACAAGCTTCAGCAGCCGCAGGAGCCGCTGTGTCAGCAGGTACAGCTACAGCCGCACAAGCAGCTATTGTAGCAGGTACATCAACCGCAACAGCTTCTGGCTTAATGGCTGGTGGTAGCTTTGCACAGGCTGTAGGGGGTCTTATGAACTCTGTAGGTAGCTTTGCAGCGAGGGCTTCTGCTGGAGTCGGTAAAACTTGGGATTCTATAACTAAAGGAGTTTCTAGTTTTATTGGAGAGTTTTCAAAAACTGCTGCGACTAAATTAGGTTTTAGTGTTGAAGGAGCTTCTGCAAACTTCTTTGGCCCTAATTCAGCGTGGAGCAAAACGACAACAGCTTTTGCAAAACCTTGGCAACCAGTAGCTAAAGTAGCAAGTTTAATACCTGGCCCATTAGAAGGTGCAGCACCCGGTACTTTCTCAAAGGCCCAAATAAGTGCAGCAACTGAACAAATAGAAGGTACATTATTATCTGGTGGTTATTCACCTGTACCAAAACCTGATTTTACATCTCAATTTACTAAGCCAGTTAATGTAGATTATTCTCCAGTTGCTAAACCTTTAAGTTCTTCTAGCGTAGCAGGGTCTGCAAGCGCAGCAGGTTCTAAAGTAGCTGCTGCCGGTGCTGCTAAAACAAGTCTTTTAACAAACGTTAAAAAAGATGTAGGTGAAATGGTAGCTAAAGCAGGAAATGTGTCGCCAGCAAATGTCTCTAGAGCTATTGTAGGTACAGCAAGCCAGTATGCGTTTGCTGATGATATTGCAGACGAGGATAGACGAGCAAATGCTGTGGAACCTACAATATATGAGATGTTCTCATTAGAAGATTTTGGAACTTACAAACCTACTACGATGGCTTCACAGACTCCTATTGGGCCTCTTCAGTATGCAAGTTCTTATGATGCAAGTATGCCGCTATCTCTATGGGCGCAACAATTTGCTGTTTTCCAAAACCCACAAGGTGCTAGAACTTAATGGATAAGAATTATTTAGATCAGTTAGCTAAAATGAAAAGGCCCCTTCCCGGTTCTTCTTTAACTAGTGATCCTGCAAAGCCTGCTGCTTATGAAAAAGCTCCAGAATTTACAGTCGCTAAAGAAGCTATGGATTATCTTTTCACTACTCTTACAACTGAGCGTAATTATATGCAGTTGATGATGTCTTTATCAGAAGGTGCAACAATAATGGACACCACGCGCCTCTTGCTTTTCACAGGTTTTACAGAGGGTAAGTGGAATCCAGATCTGTTATTACTGCTCATTGAGCCTTTAGCTTATATGATTATGGCTTTAGCTGAGAGAGCTGATATTGAAATTATTATTGATAATGATGATGAAACTGATCCTGATGAAGAATTATCATTAAGTCAAAATAAATTAAAAGAAATACAGAAAAGAAATAAAGCACCACAGCTTCCAGCAGATGCAATACCTGCTGAGATACAGAAAAAAATAGAAGAACTGCCTGTTCCACAGGTTTCTAGTTTAATGCAGAGACAAGGATAATATAATGGCTATAGAACAATTCGGTGAGTCTTTATTAGCAGGTAAACGAGATAAAGAGAAAAAAGAAAGACGGCGTGCTACACGCGATACTCTTATTTTAGGGACAGCTAAAATAGGCCTTGATCTTTATGGAAAGTCTATAGAAAAGAAAGCACAAGAATTTGCTAAAAATGAAAAGGTATGGTCAAACCGTATTAAGTATAAAGAGACATTAGATAAATCTCAAACAATGTTAACCACTCTACAAGGTGCCGATAACTATGCTGGTGGGCTAAGACAATGGACTATTGATAATATTGCAGAGCCAGAGATGCGTAAAAAACTAAATCAACTTGTTCCAGAAGATCAATATGGCACAGATTCTTTAGGTTCTTATACTCGCCAAAAAGCTGAGCAGATGGTAGATGGTTATGTTGCAGAAGATGGGACAAAAGTAGAAGGCATTTTATCTCGTTTACAAAAAGCTAGAACAGCAGCTATGAATCTGAAAGGCATGGATGACTATGATGCAATGGTTGAAATAAATAATAACACGCCTAAATCTATAGCTGATTCTGTATATCAAAAAGTATTTGGTAAAAAAGATGCAGGTGCTCTGCAACAAGAAGCTATAAATAATGTTATAAATAGTAAGTTCTCTAAAAATGCTGAAGCTGCCCAAGTAGCTATGGATGCTTTTTATGGTGGAGCTACTGTAAAAGATAGCGAATTATTAGCAGCCGATTTTGCTAAAGCAGTAGAAGAAAAAAGAGTAAAGGAAAAAGCAACAGTACAAAGTAAAAAAGGAGTTGAAATATTCTCAGCTATTCAAGGCTCAAACATAAATGCTATTGAAGTAACATCTACAGATGCTAAAGGTAACATAAAAATAACTCATGAAGCTGTTGAGGGTGGTGTACCTCTTGAGCGTTTGTTTAAAGAGAAAGAAACAAGAGTAAATATTTTTGGTGTAGAAACAGAAGTTGAAGTGCATGTTTTCCGCCACCTTATTACAGGGAAGAAAGTAGTAAGCAGACCTGATAGTACTACAAAAAAAATAGATAAGTATCCAGATACTTCAGTTGCGTTACTTAAACTACCTAAAGATTATGTTACTAATGTAGGGTCTAATGTATCATTAGTTACTGGTGATATAGTTTTAAATGGCAAAGCTGGTAATAAAATACTTAGTGATTTTATTGCTGATGCTGGTGATCCAGAAGCTGCTGCTCAAAATATGGTAGATCAAATAGCTTTAGCAGGTGCTAATTTGACTACAGTTACAGATGAAGCTATTCCTTTAACAACAGCCGGTACTATTTCTATGGCTATTGCTGTAAATGAAGCAAATAGAGCAAATATAGCAGATACTACTTTAGGTAAAGCGAATCCAAAAACAATGTTTGGTCAACCTAACGCTCTTTTAGTTCTTGAAGGTATAGCTACATTACAAAACACAGGTAATGCACTAGGCACTAAGGAAGCAGAAAATGCTGCAAATACAATAATAAATAAACATAGAAATATGGATGTTACGGATAGGGATAGTGGGGCAACGACAAGGCAACTGTATGCTGACTTTAAAAATATACCTTTTCAAACAAGACACGATATTGTTATGGGAAATTTAGTAAAAAACTTTACAGATAAAATAGTAATTGAAGAAAAAGTTGACGAAAAGACTTCTAAAACAACTACTTTACATGCACAACTTGTTCAAATACATCGAGCTATATTACTAGACGAAGTAAAAAAAGGCAAAATTATTGAAGATGAAGAAATAAAAAATTTCTTAGCTTCAGTGCCTTCTTTAACAACAGTAAATGCAGCAGCAGGTTCCACAGCATCAGCAGCTTCGTCAACCTCACAGAAAAAGACTTCTGCGCTACCTCCTTTTGGCGGTCAAATAGCACAACTAAGCAGGCTAGAAGATCCTTTGAGAGAAGCAGTGGCTGAAGCTCAAGCAAGTGCAGAAAGATCTCAAGCAATAGTAGATGATTTAATAGAAAGAAAAAGTACTAATACTAAAAGTGCAAGAGCTTCTTTAGCTGCAAGACTTGCAGATTTAAAAGAAAAAGAAGATAAATTAAATAGTTTTCTAGTTACAAAACAAAGTTTACTAGGTAAACCCGGAGCTGCTTAATGGAAGATTTGCTGGACGAACAAGCAATTAATAGAAAGATCGATACAATGAATCTTGAAGGTACTTATAAACCTGATATAGTACCGGAAAAGTTTGTAGATACTCTTTCGACTTGGGAAAATGATCCTGTAATAAGAGAACAAGGTGCTATTTATTTAAATTATCTTGCTAAAAATACAACAGGTTGGAAAAAGATTCTTGATACAGGCTCTTGGGATGGTAATGATAATATCATTGAAGCTTTAAGAGATGATGTATATCGAATAGGCTCAGCAGGTGTACGCGCTTCTGTTCTTGAAGGTGCTCCTCAAGAAGTAAAAGAGGCTGGTAAATATTTAAGAGAGCGTTTTGCTTCTTCTACAATAGATAATAGAGAACAGTGGTTAGATGCAGCAGCCGATATATCTACAGATATCATAGCTGATCCTATAAATCTAATAGGTTTAATTTTTTCAGGTGGAGCAGCTACAGCAGCTTCTGTTGTAGGCAAACAAGCAATTGGTCAAACATTAAAAAGACTAGCAGTTGGAGAAAGTACAAAAGCCTCTGTAATTCAAGGTGCTTTAAGTGGAGCTACTTGGACAGGTTTAGATAACTATGCTCAGCAACAAGTAGACCAAGCTGTAGGTATAAAAAATCAATTTAGTAAAAGTGAGCTTGGTACACAGATAGCTTTTGGAGCCGCTGTAGGTGGTTTACTAGGTGTAGGAGCTGGTAAATTAAGAAAGGCGCAAGTAGCCAGAGCTGCTGATGAAACAGAAGCTAGTTCAAGAGCTGTAGCTGAGATAGATGTAGAAACTTTTGAAATTGCTTCAGGCTTTAAAGATGATGTTTTAGAAAAGATTGAAAATAAAATGTTTATTGAAGGAGACTTTGAAGTCATAGTAGAAGAAGTAGTTGAAAAACATGCTTCTAAAGTAGGTGGTGGTAAAGCAACTAAAGATGGTTTAAGGCAAATGGTCTTAGAAACAATAGCAGAAAGCCAGGGGCCAACAGGCGAAAAAGTAGCCTCTAATTTAGGTTTAAAAGCTAAACAGTTTTTCCACGGCTATATACCTAAAGCAACACTGGTAGGAAAGCCTGCTGGTATTCTTAGTGCTTATTCTAAATTCTCTAAAACTGCCGGTGTTCTACAAAAGAAATTTAGATATGACTTAGGCTTAGGTATTAAAGCAGAAAGAAAAATAGTAGCTCCTGATTTCTTTGAACAAATAAAAGATATACAGGGCGAAAGATGGATGGATATTAAAGTTTCTTTAGAGCCTATTGTCCTTAATGCTAAGAATAAAGTGGCTGATGATGCTAACGATGAAATTATTAGTATCCTAAGAGGCGGTGTAGAAAGTGAAAATAAAGCTATCAATGGAGCAGCAACAAAAATTAGAAAAGTTCTTAATGATATTGGTAGTGATTTAAAAGAGGCTGGCCTTATTGACGAGTCTTTAGAAGATTATTTCCCTCGTATGTGGGATAGAAATGCTATTGAAAATAATCAAGATGCTTTTAAAACTCTATTGATGAAGAAGCAGGGTGCAAATGGAGAATTAGATGCGCTTGCTAAAGATGCAGATGAAGCTGATGCAATCATTGAATCTTTATTAGATATACAGAATCAAGTAGGGCTTGGTGGATCTTCTAAATCTTTCTTCTCTAAGCGTAAATTTAATATTGCAGATGATGATATGTTTAAAGATTTCATCGATGGCGATTTAAATAACGTTCTTCTTAGTTATGTTACACAGACCTCAAAACAAATAGCTAAAGTTAAAGTATTTGGTGTTCGTGATATTAATGAATTTACTAAGGTCTGGTTAAACCCTTTAGTAGATGAGATGAAAGAAGCAGGTAGGATTTTAAGCAAGAACGAAAGAACTGAAATCCTAGATATTTATCGCTCAGCTACTAGTGAAGGGTTGCCTAGAAATAGTGAGGCAGTTGAAGGCGCTTTAGATTGGTATATTTTAGGGACTCGTATGGCTCTATTACCCCTTGCAACACTTTCAAGCTTAACAGAAGTGGTTACAAACTTAGCTAAGGCAGGTACTGTGAACGCTGTTAAAGGGCTGGCTCAAGCTACTAATGCTTCTTTTAAACAACTATCTTATAATTTAGTTAGTAAACTAAAAAAAGATAGTGGGCTAACTGATCCTGAAGCTTTTAAAGAACTTAATAGGCACTGGTTAGCTATGGAACAATCTGTAGCTGATTCGGCTGAGCGTCTTTCTGGAGATGAATTAAGCGGTAAATGGAAAAGAGCAACGAGCAATCAGTTTTTTAGAATTACTATGCTTGATCAGTGGACAAAGTTTGTTCAGCTTGCTTCTTTTAACTCAGGTAAAGAGCTTATTAAAGATAATTTACAGCGCCTAGCTGCTGACCAAACCTTTATGAAAGCTTCCAGATCAACTGACTCTTCTACTCGCTCAGTATCTAATGCTTTAACTGATGAACTTGTAGAGTTGGGGGTAGATGTAGAGAAAGGATTAGCTTGGCTAGCAAGAGGCGCTAAAAAAGAAGATGATTTTTATATGGATGTACAGAAAGGTGCTGCACGTTATACAAATGAAGTTATTCTTCAGCCTGCTGCTGCGGCGGGTATTAAGCCTCGTATAATGAGTAATCCAAGAACTATTATTTTTACACAGTTATTGAGCTACCCTGCTGCTTATACAAATACTATTCTTAAGAATGCTGCTGTTAAATTAATTAGAGATCCAAAAGGTAATGCACCAAGAACTTTAGCGGCTGCTTTAATTATGACAGAGATGGCTAGGGTAGGTAACTACTGGAGAAGCCATGGAGAAAGTGAAAAAAATAAAACTCCTACTGAAGCACGTTTGGCTGCTATAGCGCGATGGGGCGGCAATGGCCTTGTTCTTGATACTATGCAAAGATCTAGAAAGTCTGCTGAAATCTATCAGAGTAATGTTGCATACATTGCTGGGATTAGTCCTGTAACTTCAGATATTTATAAGCTTGCTAAGAGCGGTGATGTTGTAAGTTTCTTAGGTTCTAAGACGCCCGGTTATGCAGCTTTTAAAGCTCTTGGAGGAGAAGATTTTAAAGCTGATTATGATCAAGTAACTAAAGATTTAAATAAAAAACTTACTAAGTTATTAATTCCGCCTCGCCCTAAGAGAGACCAGTTTGCTTCTGGTGGAGAAGTGAATGTTCCACAGGCCCCTAAAGAACCTGATCAACGCATAGATAAGATGACAGGTCTTCCTTATGATGTGCAAGCAGGGGATGCTTTCATAGACAATGATGATCCTTTAAGGCGTTTAGGTTTTAAAGGAGGTGGTCTTGTTTTAGACCCTTTAAAGCGTATGGGGTTTGGTGTAGGTGGCAAAGTTGCTAAAGAGGCTGTTAATTATTTAGATGACTCTTTAACTAATATTATTACTAAGTATAGCAAAAAAGAAATAGATCCTTTACAAGCTGAAAAAGCAGCCGATGAAATCTTAGAGCCTTTTAGAGGTGTTGATGATATGCCGGGAGAGTTAGATGATCCTGAGTTTCAAGATTTTATAAAGGCTACTGTAAAAGCACAGCTCGAAGAAAAACACGGAATGACTCAAAAAGAAATGCAAGTTAATTACCCTGAGTTTTATGATGAAAAAGGTGTATTGCAAGGTGGTGATGCTTTTAGTAAAGCTAGAGGATACACTGATGATGAAATAGATACTTTTGCATATTCTTCAGAACTGGGAGATATATTTGATCCTAACCAAGATGTTACTGCACACATCAATGATACTTTAAGATCTATATCGGCATTAAATATAGAAGCGGTTAAAAAGAAACTCTTAAAAGAAACCACAGAGCAAAAAGAATCTGTCTTAAACAAAACTCCTAAAAGAAAGAAAAAGTATAGTGGAGGATACATTGATAAAGATATGAAACATTCTGAGAGGGGGAATAAGACATGAAATATTTTACACCAAAAGAACTAGCCTGCCAGCACTGCGGTGAAGAAGGTATGAACGAGGAGTTTATGGCTAAAATAGAGTTCTTACGCCAAGAGCTGGGCTTTCCTTTTGTTGTTACCTCCGCTTATCGCTGTAAAGATCATCCTATTGAAGCTAAGAAAACAGCAGGGCCGGGTGCTCATTCATCAGGAAGGGCAATAGATATTGCTGTCAGAGGGGAACAGGCTCACAAGCTTCTTAAGAAAGCTTTTAGCATGGGTATAGGCGGTATAGGTGTTAATCAAAAAGGATCTAGCCGT
>Ga0115550_1002768_pt1 | contig 11823 bp, 14 predicted proteins | sample COGITO_mtgs_1005_FD_87177 | JGI IMG/M metagenome (GOLD analysis project Ga0115550, IMG submission 87177) | Pelagic marine microbial communities from North Sea - COGITO_mtgs_100511 | ecosystem: Environmental > Aquatic > Marine > Epipelagic | place: Germany:Helgoland, sampling site Kabeltonne... | reverse complement strand
GTTGATGTGGTTTGACTTTTTTTATTTATTAGTATATATTGGTGAGGTTCTTAATTTAAAATAATTTAAAATTTATGCTTTTTTTTAGTCCTTTAGAACAATTTGATATTATACCTATTGTACCTTTTTTTTTTAATAGTTTTGATATTAGTATTACAAATGAAACCATTGTTTTAATTTTGTGTATGCTAGGTAGTTTTTTATTATTAGTATTAATAAGATTTTTCGATCAATTTTTATTTTTAGTTCCTATAAATAGTCAAATAATTTTTGAAATTGCTTATCGATTAATTTCATCTTTAATTAAAGATAATATTGTTACCAATAAAAATGAATATTATTTTCCACTGATTTTTTCATTATTTTTGTTTATATCTTTACTTAACGGCATTGGCTTAATTCCCTATAGTTTTACGTTAACTAGTCATATTATTGTTACTTTTGCATTAAGTTTTGCCATATATATAGGTATTAATATTATTTGTATTAAAAAGTTTGGTTGATTATATTTTTCTTTGTTTTTACCTTCAGGTACTTCTTTTATTTTAGCGCTTTTATTAGTTCCTATCGAATTAATTTCGTACTTGTTTAAACCCATTAGTTTATCTATTCGACTTTTTGCTAATATGATGGCAGGCCATACTTTATTAAAAGTAATTGCAGGTTTTGCTACAGATTTAATGTATTCTACGGGTATATTTTTTTTGATTCATTTTATTCCTTTAGCTATATTATTTCCCTTATTTGGGTTGGAATGTGGTGTTGCATTAATTCAAGCTTTTGTTTTTAGTATACTTATTTGCATATATATTAATGATGCTTTAAATTTTCATTAAAATATATTATATTTTTTTATTTAACGAAAAAATGGTCGAGAGGTCAATGACACCAGATTGTAAATCTGTTGGGTAATCCCTTCGTAGGTTCAAATCCTACTTTTTTCATTTTTTATAAAATTAAGTAACATAATGGCTAATGTATAAAATTGCAAATTTTATAAAAAGAGTTCAATTCTCTTCTTAATTTTTTATTTTGCGTGTATATATTAATGGTAAATTTTTTGCCTTCCAAGTAAAGGATATGAGTTCAAATCTCATTATGCGCATTTTTTTAAAACTTAAAAAAAATTGAAATGCAACAAAAAAATATAAATTTTTTACTTCTAAATAGTTTATTAAATACTGATTTTTTATTTTTTAAAAAACATTTTTTTTTTAAAAATTTAAATACTTTTAATATAATTAAACTTAATAAAAATTTATTTTTTCATTTATTTAATCCTTTAGATTTAATTATAAATTTAAAACAATTTTCGAGAGTAATTAAATTTTTTAAAAATCAAAAAAGTTCAATATTAAATTTTTTTGTTTCTGGAGTTCATGAAAAGTCTATTATAAATAATTTTATTTTATTAAATAAATTAAAATTTAATTTTAAAATTTATTTAAAATTTTTAGTACAAACGCATTCTAAATCTTTTCAATTTTTACTTATTTTGAAAGAACTTTTATATAAACAATTCAAATTTTCAAATATTCTTTTAAACAAACATTTATTTTTAATTCAAGAAATAAATACGAATCAAAAACAAAATAATTTTAATTCTTATAAAATTTTTACTCAAATTACAGATTATAAAAAATTAATTTTTCTTCTGACTTTTATACAACAAATTATAAAAAATTCAATTGTTTAAATTTTTTACAGTAAGGTGGGTAGTTTAACGGTCAAAATATTAGTTTTCAAAACTACAAGATTGTAGGTTCAAATCCTACCCCATCTGCTAAGTAAAAAAGGAGATGTTTTTTAATTGTATTATTTAGTTCTTAGCTTGTTGTATTTTTATGTAAAATAAATTTAATTTTTTTCATTGATAATATATTTATAGTATTATGCTTTTACAAGCAGCTCAAAAAATTGGAGCTGGTTTATCGACCTTTGGTTTAGCAGGGGCGGGTGTTGGAATTGGATTAATTTTTGCATCATTAATAATTGCTTCAGGCAGAAATCCTTTAGTAAAAGAAGATTTATTTCGTTTTGCTATTTTAGGATTCGCTTTAACAGAAGCTATTGCGCTTTTTGCTTTAATGATTGCTTTTTTAATTTTATTTATTAATTAAAATCAAAAAAAAATATACAATAAAATTCGTGTTAATTGAAAAAGAATAAGTAGTTATAATTTAAAAAATGAATTTGATTTTTTGAAAGCAAAAATATGTTTCAATTTTTTTTTTTTAATATATATTTTTGAATTTTTATTATTATTATAAATTTTAAATTCTTTTTAATAAAATTATTATATATATCAAATTTTTTAAAAAAATAAAATTTTAGTGGGTAATGTAATATATTTTTATTAGCTATAGTTTTTATTAATTTCATTTTTAATACAATTTTTGTAAAAAAATTTTGATTATAATTTTTTTTTATTTTTATTTCATTTTTTAAAACTAAACTAAATTTATTTAATTCTAATTTTTTTTTTAATAAAATATTGTTTAATTTTTTTTTTAAAGATATTTTTTTTTGCATATATTTTTTAAATTTTTGCTATACATATTATAAGAGAAAATAGCTCAGTGGTTAGAGTATTAGCTTGTCACGCTAAAAGTCGCAGGTTCAAATCCTGTTTTTCTCGATAAAAGAACAGAATATAGCGTAGGTGGTATCGCATCTGTTTTGGGAATAGAAGATTATAGGTTCAAATCCTATTATTCTGAAATATATTTTATAAGTAATAGTTTTTTTTCTTTTTATGATTATTGTTTTATTTATTTTTTTAAACTTAATTAGTTCATTAGTTTTTACTGTATCTAGTCCTGTATATGCGGCTTTTTGGTTAATAACAACTTTTTTTTTTTCTGCTATTTTAATTTGAACTTTTAACTCTAGTTTTTTTGCATTAATTTATATAATAATTTATGTTGGAGCTATTGCAGTTTTATTTCTATTTGTTATTATGATGTTAGAAGTTAAAATTATTGATTCTTTACGCCAATATGATTTTCATTTATTTAAACAAGCCATACTTTTTTTAATTTTTTCTTTAGTTCCAGTTTTTTTCTCGTTTTTAATTTCTTTTGATACATTAACAGATAATTTTCTTGATTTAGAAGAAAATTGTAATAATAGTTTTGATTTCATAGTTGATTTACAATGTTTAGGGCAAGCTATTTATAATGATTATATTTTTTGTGTTTTATTAGGGGGTTTAGTTTTATTAATTGCTATTTTGGGAGCAATTTTATTAACTTTAAATTTGAAGGCTAAAAAAGAAATTAAGTTAGTTCCACGTCAATTAGCACGTTCTGAAAATTTTTTAGCTTTTTTTAAATAAATTTTTTATAGTGCATAACATTTAAATAACTTTTTTTTTCTACAACTTAAATGTGTTCTATATTTTTATGCTTTATGATTTTTTTCAATTTTTTTAAAATTTAATATAAAATTAAGTTTTTTATATATTTTTTATATAAATAAAACTTTTTAAAGTGATTTCTATTACAGAAAAAAAATTTAACAGTATTTTTTTTTTATTTCGATGATTTTTTTCCACTAATCATAAAGATATTGCCATTTTATATTTAATTTTTGGTGGTTTTTCTGGCGTTTTAGGTACTTTTATGTCGATGATCATTCGTATGGAATTATCTCAACCTGGAAGTCATACTCTAGGTGGGAATTACCAACTTTATAATGTATTAATTACTGGGCATGCTTTTTTAATGATTTTTTTTATGGTTATGCCAATATTAATTGGTGGTTTTGGTAATTTTTTTTTACCTCTTATGATTGGTGCCCCTGATATGGCATTTCCACGAATGAACAATATTTCTTTTTGATTGCTTCCACCTTCTTTATTATTGCTTTTAACTTCTACTTTAGTAGGTGTCGGCGTTGGTACAGGTTGAACTGTATATCCTCCTTTAAGTACTACTCTTTGTCACCCAGGCCCTGCTGTAGATTTAGCAATTTTTAGTTTACACTTATCTGGAGCAGCTTCTATTTTAGGTGCAATTAATTTTATAACTACAGTTATAAATATGCGTCTGCCAGGTATGACCATGTATCGTTTACCTTTATATGTGTGAGCGTTATTTATAACTTCATTTTTACTATTAATTTCATTACCCGTTTTTGCAGGTGCTATAACAATGTTACTTACGGATCGAAATTTTAATACTTCCTTTTATCATCCCGCAGGTGGTGGTGATCCTATTTTATACCAACATTTATTTTGATTTTTTGGTCACGGGCGGGTAAGCAAAATAAGAGTTGATCTTAAACAGTTGTCAGACTGAGATCTAGCTAAGCAAAATGTAAACTGCATGGTTAAGCAATGACTTGGGAACAAACTCAAACTTACCATGGAATTTTTGGGAGCCGAATTTAACTGAATGGTTAGTGGAAAATCGTATATTCTACTATTTAGGTTTGACTATCGTAATAGAAGAGAGTTATTGCAAGTAGCTGTGCCGCTGCGTGCTCTGATAAATAAAACTCAAATTTGAAATGCATATCAAGGTACAGACCACACGGGAACCAAATTTTTTTTAGAAAACAGTACTTTTATTTTAAGCAACCCCTTATTATTTTCAACTCTGTTATTAATGTCACCAAAAAGAGTTTCTCTACAAAAGAGATATTATTCATGTAAAGTAAATAATAGTAGTAATAAGTGAGACGTTTACGAAGGGATTAATATCCTGGGAACAAACGGACAAACAACTGGAACATTTATAGGTGGGAATTTAAGACATCTTATTAAAACCAAGAAAGAAATTCAAAGTGAGGCTAATACCCTTACACCTCTATTAATTGAAAAAATAAAGAAAGGTATTTGACCAATGCTTAAGTTTAGTCAACAAGTTCATAAACTTGTAGTGCTTCGGCAAAAATACTTAGCAATATTGTCACAGGAATACGGACTACATTCGGCACAAGTTGAATTACAAGTTAATAGTTGAGTCAGTAATCTAGACATGCGGATCTTTGCTATAGAAACTGTACATCAATCCATAGGAAGTAAAACACCAGGGGTGAATGGAAAGATTTTAATCAAAGAAAATTTGCTGTCTTATCTATTAGATTTGAAAGAAAACACTTTATTAAAAAATAAAAATTTCCCTTTTTTAGGGGTTACTAAAAATAAAAAAAAGGGCCCGTTGTGCATTCCTACAATAAAAGATAGAATAGTACAAACATTATTTTTACAAGTTATGGAACCTATTATAGATGTACATGCTGATAAAAATAGTTACGCTTTTCGAAAAGGTAGAAATGCACATCAAGCAATTGGAGCTATATGTGCAAAACTTTATACTAGACCAGACCCACAATACAAAATAAAAAATCACAGGTATTTTAGTCCTACTAAATATTTATTACTTTTTAAGGTAAAAGGATTTTTTTATAATGTAAATTTTAATTTTTTATTAGATCATTATCCCATGCCAAAAAAATATGTAGGTATTTTAAAAAGTTGATTAAAAGCGCTTGTAAGTTTTCAAGGTATATTAAATAAGAATACTTTATGCTTTTTACAAGGGTCCGTGATAGGTCCGTCCTTGGTCAATTTTACATTAAATGGATTAGAAAAATTTATAATTCCTACTCAAAAAATAGTATTTGATAAAGAAAAATATTCATTTATTAAATCAATTGGAAATAAGTTTAAGCAAGAGCAATCTGTGGTTCGAAAAACTCTGATAAACCAGTGTATAAGGTTTTCAGATAATTTTATAATTCTATGTAATGACAATATACAGGTAGATTTAATGAAAAAAAAAATTTTAATATTTCTTTTAAAACGAGGTTTAGAAGTTAATAGTGAAAGCAATCGAATTCAATGAAAAAATCAGTCTAAATTTAATTTTCTTGGTTTTACATTTCATAATATTAGTATACAAAAAGCGTCAAAAATAACAGAACAAAGAATAGCAGGAATGCAAAAATTACGGAGAGGATTATACATTTACCCTTCTAATGAAAGTGTTATCAAATTTAAAAAGAAAATTAAAGCCGTACTAAACAGAACTTCCATAAATAAATCCATCTATAAAATCATAATTGAATTAAATACACTACTTAGCTTATGGTTAAATTATTTTGGAATAGGTGCTTTAAGGGTGTTTTCTAGATTGGATTATTATGTTTGATTTCGTACTTGAAGATTTATTACGAGTAAATATAAAAGCATTTCAAAAAGTGTTTTAATTGAAAGGTACTACCAAGGACTTCTTACTCCCTCAGGGAGAACTTGGCAATTTTATTGAGCTTGAAACGTCTCACCAAAAAAATTTATAGAACGACGTAGAAAAGTTACATGATTGATACTTCTTTGTAAATTATTTAAACCTATGTATGGTCACTGGTTTAAAGCTAGTCCTAATGCTCTTGCTATTTCTTTTTATGTAGATCATAGTTATTATACGGAGTGAGCCTCCTCCATTTTTTTAAAACGTAGTAAACAAAAGATCATTAATAATTAAATTGAGTTGTATAAATAACAAGGTGGACTATGTAGTCAATTAAATTAACCTATAGGTTTATTTTTTGAAGATAATTTATAAATTCTTCATAAATGATTAGTAGCTCATAATATAAGATATTAATAGCTTAAACAATTTATAATTATAACAAATAAAATTGTTACATATCAATTCAAGTTATTAAGTAGTTAGCGTTTGTCAAAAGCCGTATACATTGAGAGGTGTTTGTACGGTTTTGTGTGAGGCCGTCGGTGCAAGCCTACTTTGTCTATCACTATCCTGAAGTTTATATTTTAATATTACCTGCATTTGGTATTATTAGTCAAGTTATTGCCAAGCATTCAAAAAAACCAGTTTTTGGTTATATTGGTATGGTTTATGCAATGAATTCTATTGGTTTTTTAGGTTTTTTAGTATGAGCCCATCATATGTTTACAGTTGGTTTAGATGTTGATTCACGCGCATACTTTACCGCTGCTACTATGATTATTGCAATACCTACGGGTGTAAAAATTTTTAGTTGAATTGCTACATTGTGAGGCGGTAGTATTAAACTAAATGTAAGCATGCTTTTTGCTTTAGGCTTTATTTTTTTATTTACAATTGGTGGATTAACTGGTATTATTTTATCAAATTCTTCATTAAATTATTTAATGCATGATACTTATTATGTAGTTGCTCATTTTCATTATGTTTTATCTATGGTTGCTGTTTTTGGTATATTTTCAGGATTTTATTTTTGATTTAATCGAATTACTGGTTTAAATCTTTCTGAATTAATTGGTAAGCTTCATTTTTGAACTTTTTTCTTAGGTGTAAATATAACTTTTTTTCCAATGCATTTTTTAGGCTTAGCTGGAATGCCTCGTCGAATACCAGATTTTCCAGATGCTTTTTCAGGATGAAATGCTATAGCTTCTTTTGGCTCAAATATTTCACTTATTTCTGTAATATTATTTTTTTATTTAATTACTATTTGTTTAACACCTGAAAAAGTTTAATTTTTAATTTTTTTTAAAAGTAAGTTTTATTTAATATTATTTAATACACATTACTAAAAAAATTTGCTTTGTTTTATTTTTTCATATATATATATCGATTTATGCCTTTTAAAAAAACTAAATTTTCTACTAATCCTTGGTTTAATAAATACTTATCAAATTTTGATTTGTTATATAAATATAAATTAAAAACTTTATATAAATTGCCTAAAATAAAAAAAATTCTTTTAACCTTAAATTTTAATAAAAGTTTAATTATTGAAGGCAATAAAAAAAATATAAATAGTATTCAAGCACAGCGTATTCTTTTCTTTTTTTTCTTTTCTTTTTTTGGAACACAGCCTTTAGTTAAAATTAATTTTTTTATTGCTTCACAAGGGTTTTTAAAAGAAAATGAAACTGATTTTAATTTAAAATTATATTTATTAACTGACAAACAAATAGAAAATTTTTTATTTTTTTATTTTGTTGAAGTTTTTACAAATTTAAAAAAAAGTAATTATAATTTTTTTTATAAAACGCCTTTCTTTTTTGTTCAAAAGAATTTAACAGAATTAAATTCTAAAATTCCCTTTTTCGTATTATATAATTTTAATATTTTTTTCAAGCAAATTACTAATAAATTAATTTTAGAGGAGTCTTTCTTTTTTATAAGTTTAAAGTTTAAAAATTTAGTTTGTAATAATAAAAAATGTGTAAAAAATTTGCCTTTTTTTTGAAAAAATATATAAAAACTATTTTTATATTTATTTTACTTTTAATTTGTTTGTTTTAATTAAATTTTATACTTTAATGAAAAAAATTATTTTTTTAAAAATTTTATCCTATAATCTTAATACACTAAATTTATTTATTTCTTTTTTAAAAAACCTTTTTAAAAAATATCGTTTAAAATACAATTTATTTTATTTTAAAAAAAAAATAAAAACAGCTATTTTTTTAAAATCACCACATGTTCATAAAAAAGCTAGAGAACAATTTCAATTAATAAAATTTTTTGGTTCTATAACATTTTATATCCTCGAATCCCAAGTAGTAAATTTAATTTCTTTTTTAAAATTAAATGCCCCAAAAGCAATTAGTCTTAAATTTCTTTTAAAAAATTTGTAATGAACCTTTTCCGTTATAAACAATTTAGTAAAATTTTTTCCCCTTTAATTTGTATTCCTCAAAAAAAAATTCTTAAATTTCATCGTTCAAAATGAAAGAAAATTCAAAAATTAATTTTACAAAAACAACAACAAAAAACTCTGCAATTAAAATTTAAATATTATAGTAAAAACTTTTGTAATATTAATCGTTGAGAAAAATTATTTTTAGTTTTTGGTAATCAAATTATTTTAAAAAAAATGCTTAAAATTCTTTTTTCAAATACTCTTTCAAATATATTTTTTAAAAAAATTTATAAAAATAATAAATCTAATAAATTTAGTTCTTATTTTCAATCCTTGCTTTGTAAAGCGGAATATAAAATTGAAATATTGCTTTTTAGATTAAATTTTTTTCCTAGTACTTTTTGAGTAAAACATTATATTAAACAAAACAAAATTTTTTTAAATAATACTAAATTAAAGTATTTAATTTCTTTAATTAAAGGGGATGTTATTCATATATTGAATATAAAAAAGCATACTTTTAAAAATAAATTAAAAACAGCTATATTTTTGCATACTTTTGTTGAAATTGATTTTTATATAAATCAAATAGTAATTATCAAAAATTTATATGCACTAAATGAAAAAGATTTTTTTCTATTAAGCCGAGATTTTTATAATATTTTATATTTACAAGCAGGTTCTTTTAATTAAAATATATTGATATTTATGAAAATAGAACGTTTAAATATTTTTAATAGCTTTTACCAAATTTTTGGGTTAGGAAAAAAAACAATAAACAAAATATATTTCTTTGCTGGTGTTAATACTAAAAATGCTCCTACTTCTATAAAAAAAGTGCATCAAAAAAAAATTTTTAAACAATTAAAAAAATTATTTTTAGGTCAACCTTTAGAAAAATATGTTAGAAATAGAATTAAATTTTTTTTTGATATTAGAAGTTGAAAAGGTATTCGGCATGCAAAAAATTACCCTATTAGAGGCCAACGTACGCATACAAATGCTCAAACAAAAAAACTATTATGTTAAAATTAACTTCAAAAAAAGTAGTTTTACAACTAACGTTTTTTCAATTAAATACTCCATTAATTTTTAAACAAAAAAATTTAAAATTAAAAAAAGCAAATTTTTTAAAAAAAACTATTAGTCATTGTATTAGCATTAAATTTGTTTCAAATAATATTTATTGTACTTTTTGATCTATTAGTGGTCAAAAAACTATTTATGTTCGTTCTATTGGTATTACCAAAATAAATCCATCAAAACGTCAACTTTTTTTTTATGGTAGAATATTTTTAGAGTCGTTTTTTAAAGAATTACAACAATGACAAAAAAAGTTTAAAACTAAAAATATTTTTTATATGTATTCTTTAAAAGTACCAAAAAAATTTCGTAAATTAATTTTAAAAAATATTTTTAAAAATGCTATATCTATTAATTTTGAATATAGTAAAGCTTTTAATGGTTGCAAAGCAAAAAAAAAGCGTCGTAAAAAACGCTTAGGTTTTCGAAGCTTTAAATAAAATAAAGTTTTTTATAATTTTTTATAAAATTTAATTTTAAATTTACCTTTTTAATATTTTATGACCTTTTTACAATTAACAGAAAGTAGAATTAGATGAACCCACTATCCAATAAATTCTTTTATTGCTAGTCATATTGTTGATTATCCAACACCAATAAATTTAAATTATTTTTGAAGTTTTGGATCAATAGCAGGTATATGTTTAGTTATTCAATTATTAACAGGAATTTTTCTAGCCATGCATTATACTGCACATATACATTTTGCTTTTAATAGTATAGAGCATATTATGCGAGATGTTAATATTGGATGATTGTTACGATATTTACATGCTAATGGAGCTTCTATGTTTTTTATTGTTCTTTATTCGCATTTATTTAGAGGAATTTATTTTGGGTCGTATATTAAACCAAGAGCCTTCTTATGATTTAGTGGTGTTATAATCTTTTTAATTGCAATGGCAACTGCTTTTTTAGGTTATGTTTTACCTTGAGGCCAAATGAGTTTTTGGGGTGCAACGGTTATTACTAATTTATTTTCTGCTATCCCTTTAATTGGCTCAAGCATTGTAGAGTGATTATGAGGAGGGTTTTCTGTAGATAATGCCACTTTAAATAGATTTTTTAGTTTACATTATTTATTACCTTTTATTATCGCAGGTTTTACGTTATTACATTTAACATTACTTCATCAAGAAGGCTCTAACAATCCTTTGGGTTTAAATACAAATATTGATTCTCTGCCTTTTTACCCTTATTTTTATGTTAAAGATTTATATGCTTTTTTAATCTTATTAGCAAGTTTTATATTTTTAATTTTTTTTTTTCCCAATGCTTTAGGGCATTCTGATAATTATATTCCTGCTAATCCTTTAGTTACGCCGCCACATATTGTACCTGAATGGTATTTTTTACCTTTTTATGCAATTTTACGGTCAATTCCAGACAAGCTTGGTGGAGTTGTTGCAATGATTAGTGCTATATTAGTACTATTATCACTTCCATTAAATATTTCTTTTGTTAGAAGCAGCCTTTTTCGACCTTTATATTCTATTCTTTATTGATTTTTAGTTTCTGATTTTTTACTATTAGGTTGAATTGGCCAAAATCCTGTAGAAAACCCGTTTATTTTTATTGGAATGATAGCTACTTTTTTTTATTTTTTTATTTTTTTAGTCCTTTTTCCTTGTATTGGTTTTATAGAAAATAAAATATTAAAAATATAGTTTTTTTAAACTATTATTAAAATAATTAAAATTGTTCTTAAATAGCTTAATGGTAAAGCGAGCAGCTGTTAACTGCGTGATTATAGGTTCAACTCCTATTTTAAGAGATATATAAATATGATTATGAATTTTTTTTTTTTAAACTTAATGCATTTCCCTTAGAATATAGCCAAACAGGTAAGGCCATCGTTTTTGATATGATTATTTAAAGGTTCGAGTCCTTTTATTCTAAAAACACTTTTTTCCTAAAATTTAAATGCTTTTAATATACCTTTTTTTATGGGTTTCATGTTATTAGTTTAAGATGAGTAGGCAAAAATCATTTTATAGTTGAGCATCATTGTGGCTTTGAAGCTGCTGCCAGGTATTGGCATTTTGTTGATGTGGTTTGACTTTTTTTATTTATTAGTATATATTGGTGAGGTTCTTAATTTAAAATAATTTAAAATTTATGCTTTTTTTTAGT
>Ga0115550_1002761_pt1 | contig 11856 bp, 9 predicted proteins | sample COGITO_mtgs_1005_FD_87177 | JGI IMG/M metagenome (GOLD analysis project Ga0115550, IMG submission 87177) | Pelagic marine microbial communities from North Sea - COGITO_mtgs_100511 | ecosystem: Environmental > Aquatic > Marine > Epipelagic | place: Germany:Helgoland, sampling site Kabeltonne... | reverse complement strand
GTATGCCGAGCGAGTACTTGATGCCTGGGCTAAAAACTGGCGGTAATTTCCCTTTCATCCTGAGAGAAAGGGAGTTTCTCTGTCATCCTGAGAGAAAGGGAGTTTCTCTGTCATCCTGAGAGAGCGAAGCGAACCGAAGGACCTCAGATCCTTCACTGACATTCAGGATGACATTTAAGAGCTTTGTCGGGATGACGCTAATTTTTTGTCATCCTGAGAGAGCGAAGCGAACCGAAGGATCTCTTGATGCCCGCTGAGATCCTTCGGCTTCGCTCAGGATGACATATAGAGGCTATCAAGATGACATTAGGTCGCAGTGAACATAAAATCATCACCCTAGCTAACAGCACCTCAGGTAAAAAATGGCCTTACTCTTAAATTGCGATCTCGGCGAATGCCACGAAGCCTGGGAAACCGGCCTCGACGATTTGGTAATGCCATTTATTGATCAGGCCAATATCGCCTGCGGTTTTCATGCTGGCAACCACAGCCTGATGAAGAGCACACTACTCTCAGCCAAACAGCACAATGTCGCCGTCGGCGCCCACCCCAGCTATCCAGACTCTGCTGGCTTTGGCCGCCGCTCGATGAACCTGCCGCCTGCAGAAGTAATAAAGCTGGTACAGCATCAGATTCGCGCGCTCAGCGAAGTGGCAGAAACCCTTGATATACAGGTCAGCTACGTTAAACCCCACGGCGCCCTGTACAACGATATGATGATCAACGGCCATCTGCGCAGTGCGATTATGCAGGCGATCGCTGAAACTCAGGAGCAGCACAACCGCCCACTGGCCTTTATGTTGCAGGCCACGGCAGATGCCGAGACCCATCGACAGGAAGCACAGATGTTTGGCCTTGAGCCTATCTTTGAGGCCTTTGCCGACCGCTGCTACAACGACGATGGCAGCCTGTTATCGCGCAGTAAGCCAGGAGCCGTTCACAGCCGCGAAAAAATGCTTAAGCAGGTGCAACAGCTAAACAATCACGGCACTGTGATCACAGCCAGCGGCCTTGAATTACCAGTTCAGGCGGATTCACTCTGTGTCCATGGCGACAATGCAGAAGCGGTTAATGCCATTGCAGAAATTCGTCAGCTGATCAATCAATGAGTGCAGAAAAGACTATTTCCATCGCTGGAGAAAATGCCCTAATTGTCTATTTTGCCGACAAACCCAGTGCAGCCATTTCCACTGAGATCGCCACTACAGTAAAAAAACTCCAGACCTATCTGGGTGCAACCCTGATTGATCTGGTGCCCTCCTACGCCTCTCTGCTGGTTATCTTCGATCCGTTTAAAACCGATCATCAGTCTGTGCGCAGAGCTATTAACACTGCTATTAAAAAAATCAATAGCACACCAAAAACAAGCAGCGGATCGCTGGTCACACTGCCGGTTTATTACAGCAATGAATCCGGCCCCGATCTGCAGAAAGTTGCCGATACAGCAGAACTCTCTGTAGAGGAGGTTATAACCATTCATCAGCAGAGTGAGTATCGCGTCTACGCAATTGGTTTTGCTCCAGGCTTTGCCTATCTCGGCCAAGTCGATAAGCGTATAGCCACCCCAAGATTGGCTACTCCCAGACAGCAGGTACCGCGTGGCGCTGTGGCTATTGCCGACCAACAGACCGCCGTCTATCCGGCACAGTCACCCGGCGGCTGGAACCTGATTGGACTCTGCCCAATATTGATGTTCGACCCACAGGCTACACCCAGCATGCCCGTGCAGGTTGGCGACCAGGTGCGTTTTCAATCCATAGATAGAGCGACGTTTATCGCCATGGGCGGTGCGCTGTGAGTCTGAAAGTTATCAAACCGGGAATATACAGTCTGCTGCAAGACGGAGGACGCTATGGTCAGCACAGTATGGGGCTGACCACCGGCGGCCCTCTAGATCGCAACGCCTTTCGTTGGGCCAACCTGCTCTGCGAAAACCCTCAGGATAGCGCCTCTATTGAAGTGACTGTTGGCGGCCTAGTATTGGAATCCACCGTCACAACCACTCTGGCTGTCACTGGTGCCGATATTCCCCTGAGTATCAATAAACAACCCGCTGCACTCTGGCAGAGCCACAGTGTTAATCCCGGCGATTTGATTGAACTGGGTTTTGCCCGCAGTGGCAACCGTGCCTATCTGGCTATTGGCGGCGGTTTTCAAGCCGAAGCGATTTTTAATAGTGTCGCCACAGTTCCCCGCGAGGGCCTGGGCGGTCTGAACGCTGATGGCGCAGCATTAAAAAGCGGCGAACTATTGCCCTGCAAGCCAACTGAAAATGCCAGCTTATGGCAACTCCCGGAAAATTTGCGAGCGGACTATAGAGAAAATTCAGCACTATTAAGAATGGTGCTCGGCTATCAGCAAGAGTGCTTTAACGAAACTCAGAAACAGCTGTTTTTTAACACCCAGTACAGCGTGACAAAAAATAGTGATCGAATGGGCTTCCGCCTTCAGGGCGCAGAAATTATTCCCACCATCGAGGGTATTCTCTCCGAGGGCATCTGCCTCGGTGCTATTCAATTCCCCCCTGACGGACAGCCAATCGTTCTGCTAAACGACCGCCAGACCATGGGTGGCTACCCCAAGATTGGCTCAGTACTCTCTGTGGATATAGGTAAACTGGCACAGCCTTCAGCTGGGGGCACCGTGCGCTTTGAGGCCATCAGCATAGATCAGGCACAATCCTTATTAGCCGAGAATGAAAAACAATTTGTATCAAACCAGCTACTAAAACTTTGCTTGTAACAGAGCGTACTGATACCATTTTTGGCCTAGGGAAACACCGCACCGCAGTTGCACCTTTTAAAGGAAAAACATGAATATCGCATTTCTCAATGGCACCTACCTACCGCTGGAAGAAGCCAAAATATCGCCACTGGACAGAGGCTTTTTATTTGGTGACGGCATCTATGAAGTCGTGCCCTCATACGCTGGCAAGATGGTTGGCTTTGGCCCCCATATCGAGCGCATGAATAGTGGCCTCGACGCCATCGGTATCAGTCTCGACTGGTCAGAGAGCGACTGGGCCGATCTGTGTAACCAACTGATTGAGAAAAATGGCGCCGGCAACCTGGGTATTTACCTGCATGTAACACGTGGCGCTGACAGCAAACGTTTTCATGGCTTTCCGGAAAATATCACACCAACAGTATTTGCCTTTGCCTTTGAAATCGCCCCGGCACCAGTGGCCGATAAAACCCTGGCGAAAAAATTCAAAGTCTCTTCCAGCAAAGATCTGCGCTGGGACCGCTGCCAGATAAAATCTACCGCACTACTCGGCAATGTCCTACATTTTCAACAGGGCCAGGAACAGGGCAACGATGAAACACTGCTATTTAATGCCGACAACCAGCTGACCGAAGCCAGCTCCTGCAATGCCTATATAGTTAAAGACGGCGTGGTGATAACACCGCCGCTGGACAACCAGCTGCTGCCAGGTATTACCCGCCAACTACTGCTGGATATACTGCGCCGGGATGGGGTTATTCCGGTCGAAGAGCGTATTGTTACTAGGGATGAGGTGCTGAATGCCGATGAAGTATGGATTACCAGCTCCTCGAAAGAGATTGGCGCCGTCGTAGAGATCGATGGCGTACCCGTAGGCAACGGCGAGATTGGTGATATATGGCTGGCGGCACAAAAGTTATACTCCGCCGGCAAATACAACTATTAATAGGTTCTTTTTAAAAGACTCTTGTTAAAAACAGTTATTAAACAGGCTTAAACTCATGGCTCGACCCACTAAAGCAACCATTGACCTGCAGGCACTGCGCGATAACTTCGCCCTCGCCCAGTCGCTGGCAGCCGATTCCCAGACCATGCCCATGGTCAAAGCCAATGCCTATGGTCACGGTATGGTCGAAGTAGCACAGGCCCTTGCCGAGATCGCACCGGCTTATGGAGTGGCCTGTATTGAAGAAGCACTGGAACTTCGCGACGCCGGAATCTGCCAGCCTATCCTGCTGCTCGAAGGCACGTTTAGCGCCGATGAAGTCAATACCGCAGCCCTTAAAGGCCTCTGGTTAATGGTTGAAAACCACGATCAGAAAGAGGCTGTGTTGAATGCCGATATAGCCCAGCCGGTCAATGTATGGCTGGGTGTGGATACAGGGATGCACCGCCTAGGCTTTCCACCTGAGGAAGCCGCTGAGGTCTACCAAAGCCTGTCTGACAGCCGCAATGTTAATGATCAGATAGTGATCGCCTCGCACTTTGCCTGCGCAGAAGATTTAGATAATGATTTTACCGCTGTGCAGTTGGCAACTTTTGGCAACACTATTTCAGGCTTTGATGCAGTTAAAACCAGCCTAGCCAACTCTGCCTCGATACTTGGCAGGCCAGATACCCATAGAGATTGGAATCGCCCCGGGTATATGCTCTATGGCGCGTCGCCTTTTGAGCATGCCCAGGAGAATGGGGACAAACTGAAACCAGTGATGACCCTTAGCTCAGCAGTGATTTCAGTACGCAATATAGATACTGGCGAGAAAGTCGGTTACTCCGGAAAATGGTGCGCCGAGCGACCTTCAACCATTGCAACTATCGGTATTGGTTACGGTGATGGCTATCCGCGCACAGCACCCAATGGCACCCCGGTGCTGGTCAATGGCATTGAATGTCCGTTAGTGGGCAGTGTCAGTATGGATATGATTACCGTGGATGTAACCGACCTTGAAACAGTGACTATTGGCGACTCAGTTGAGCTCTGGGGCAAGCAGCTGCCGGTTAATCGTGTCGCCGAACACTGCGCAACCCTGGGTTATGAACTGTTAACTCGAATGCCATTGCGGGTTCCAAGAATTTATAAATAATCGAGCTGTACTTTCAATTTCAATCCAATTTTACTTACAGATTAATCTGCAGTGCCGTTTGAGATTTCACATCCTCAATAACCACATAAGTATGGGTCTGACTGATACCCTTAATAGCGGATAACTTCTCCCCCAAAAAGCGCTGGTAGTGCTGCATATCGGCCACGCGAATCTTGATCAGATAATCAAAACCACCGGCCACCATTTGGCATTCAAGAACCTCATCCAAATCCATCATCTGCTGATTAAACTGACTGATCGCCTCCGTGGTGGTACTGGTCAACTGCACTTCAATATAGGCACAGAGCGCCGCATTGGCTTTTACCGGATCCAGAATTGCCACATAGCGGGTGATAAAGCCCTCTCGCTCCAAGCGTTTGACCCGCTCCAGACAGGGCGTGGGTGTCAGATTAACCGCGCGAGCCAGATCGACATTGGCAATCCGGCCATTGTGTTGCAAAGCATTGAGAATCCTCCGATCGGTGCGATCCAGATTCGTCACTGTTTTCATATTTCATCTCCACAAAAACTAAAAAATTAAAATACCTCTACAGAATAATAGTCTACTAATTTAAATAATACGGATTTATAAACTATTAAATCAATAATTATGGAGACAAATACCAAGATAAATAGCCGAAAATGCCAGATATTACACAGCATCAAATTTTAGGGAAAAACACTTAAGGACAAACGATGAACCAGACAGAGCTACGCAACAGAATTCGCCATGTAACCCATCAGGATGAGCATCAGGCTGTCACTCAGTTGCTGCACAGCAACCCGCTCTCCAGCAAGGCTCGCAAGAAAATCCTCCACGACTCTCGACAGCTGGTCAACCAATGCCGCGCCGATAAAACTAGCAGCGGTACTCTGGATGCTTTCCTGCTCGAGTTTGGTTTATCCAATGCCGAAGGTGTAGCACTCATGTGTCTGGCCGAAGCCCTGCTGCGGGTTCCCGATGCCCTAACGGCAGACCGTCTGATCGCGGAAAAAATTCAGGCCGGAAACTGGAATACCCACCGCGGCAAATCCGCATCCCTATTTGTCAATGCCTCGACCTGGGGGCTAATGCTGACTGGTCAGCTGGTCAGTCTCGACAGAGAGATTACCCAGGATACTGACAGCTGGATCAAACGCCTGACGGCCACAATGGGTGAGCCGGTTATTCGCGCAGCAGTAATGCAGGCAATGAAAATAATGGGCGGCCAATATGTACTCGGCCGCACTATTTCTGAAGGACTAAAACGCGGTACCAAACACAACCATAAAGAAACCAGATTTTCTTTTGATATGCTCGGCGAAGGTGCCCGTACTGAAGAAGATGCTGCCGAATATCTAAAAGCCTACAGCACCGCGATTGATGAGATTGGAAAAAGGCCCTCAGGGGATTCAGTCTATAGCGCTAACGAGACTGTTTATAGCGCTAACGGGACTGTTTATAGCGCTAACGGCATCTCAGTAAAACTCAGCGCCCTGCACCCGCGTTATTACTACGCGCAGCATCAGGCAGTAATGGAAGAACTGTTGCCGCGCATTAAACAGCTGTGTCTGCAGGCGAAAAAATACAACATTGGCCTCTCTATAGATGCCGAAGAAGCCTACCGCCTAGATATCTCATTGGATATTTTTGAGGCACTGGCAAAAGACCCCGACCTCGAAGGTTGGCAGGGATTGGGCTTTGTATTACAGGCCTATCAAAAACGCGCACCGGATACCGCCAAATGGTTGATCGGCCTAGCCAACGAAACCAATCGCCGCCTAATGGTGCGATTGGTGAAAGGTGCCTATTGGGATACTGAGATTAAACATGCTCAGGAGCTTGGTCTTGAGGGCTTTCCTGTATTTACCCGCAAAGCCAATACTGACCTCTGCTATCAGCACTGTGCCGGCATTCTACTGGATGCCGAAAAAGAGATTTACCCGCAGTTTGCGACCCATAATGCCTACACCGCCAGTATGATTTTAGAGCTGGCTGGTGAGCGTGAATTTGAATTTCAACGGCTGCATGGTATGGGCCATATACTCTTCTCACAGCTTAGAACACAACAGAAAGCACAGCTTAAAAACAGTGGCAGCGACGAGCAGCTTCCGGTGCGAGTTTACGCGCCTATCGGCAACCATAAAGATCTGCTGCCCTACCTGGTTCGCAGGCTTTTGGAAAACGGTGCCAACAGCTCTTTTGTCAATCGCTTTTTGGATCATCAAACCCCTGTCGAAGAGTTACTCGAAGACACCAGAGATCAGGTCACCAGCTCATTCCCCTATCAGCATAAAATGATCCCAGTGCCAGAACAGCTGTTTACCGCTGCCGCTGAAGATCGTAAGAATGCCATAGGTATAGATCTGGACTCTCCCCTGGAAGCTCAGAAATTACTGCACCAAGTAGCACAAACCGCTGATCTGGTTTCCCATCCGATTATTGCCGGCGAGCCCGTGGAAGGCGAGCGGCAAGACGCTTATAACCCCGCAGATCAACAGCAACTTATTGGCCATTATTCCAAAGCCAGTAAAGCGGATATTTTACGTGCGTTGAAATCCGCAGATGCTGCGCAACTCGACTGGGATAGTCTGGGTCATAGTGCTCGCGCCGATATTCTGGATAAAGTTGCCGATCTAATGGAAAGAGACTCGGAGGAACTTATTGGGGTTATTGCGACAGAGGGAGGAAGAACATTAGGTGATGGGGTTTCAGAGGTTCGCGAAGCGATAGATTTCTGTCGATACTATTCGTTACAAGCTAGTTCATTACAGGCGAGAGAGCTAACCCCATTACAGGGCCCTATATTACAAGGACAGGGCGTATTCCTCTGTATAAGCCCCTGGAATTTCCCGTTAGCAATCTTTGTCGGCCAAATCGCCGCCGCACTGGCCGCAGGCAACACAGTTATCGCCAAACCTGCTGCACAAACACCAGCGATTGCCGCCTGTGCTGTCAGACTATTCCACGAAGCCGGTATTCCCGGTGCCGCCCTGCAACTATTACTCGGCAGCGGCTCCCAGATCGGTAAATTATTAGTCGGCGACAGCCGCATTGCCGGTATCGCCTTTACCGGCTCTACCTATACCGCCCAGAGTATCAACCAGCAGCTGGCCGCACGTCCCGGCGGGCCAATACCTTTTATCGCCGAAACCGGTGGCCAGAACTGCATGATAGTCGACTCCACCGCCCTGCCCGAGCAGGTCGTTGATGATGTTATCACCTCAGCCTTTCAAAGTGCCGGTCAGCGCTGCTCCGCCCTGCGGGTATTATTTATTCAAGAAGATATTGCCGACAATACACTGAAAATGCTCGCCGGAGCCATGAACTCCTTAAAGGCAGGCGACCCTAAAAAGCTATCCAGCGACCTTGGGCCAGTTATCGACAGCGGCGCACAGACAGAGCTTCAGGCGCATATAAAGCGCATGTATAAAGAAGGCATATTTATCGCCAAAGTAGAACTCAGTGATAGCTGTAACAACGGCAGCTTTGTTGCACCCCATGTCTTTGAAATCGACTCCCTAGATCAGCTAACCGAAGAGGTGTTCGGCCCTATACTGCATGTGATTCGCTACTCTTCAGAAAAACTCAGCTCAGTTATTCAACAGATCAATAACACTGGTTATGGCCTAACCCTTGGCATCCACAGCCGTATTGAAGCCTTTGCTGAAACCGTCTACCGCAACACCATCGCCGGCAATACCTATATCAACCGCAATATGGTTGGTGCAGCGGTTGGTGTAAACCCCTTTGGGGGTCGTGGACTTTCCGGCACCGGGCCTAAAGCCGGCGGGCCCAATTATTTGCTACGTTTTTCAGCAATAACTCAGGCACAAGAACATAAAAACGCTTACCCAATCGGTTTAGAGAAAGCCATACCAGAACAACCCAAGAGCATTGATAGCGCCGTTAAAGTAATAACCAAATGGCAAGCAACCTCAATTGATAGCCGCCTGTCTATTATCGCCAAGTGCAACGCTGAATTTCTGCCAGTGATTGAACCGATCGCCCGAGAAAAACTCGCCAACCCCATCCAACTGCCAGGCCCAACCGGTGAAGATAATAAACTCTCTGCTTTTGGTCGCGGTGTAATGGCCCTGGCTATAACGCAAAGCGATTCGGTAGCTGAAGCAGAAAAGCAAATTGCCAGCTCATTGCTCTGTGGTTGCCCGGTGATAGTCGCAGCAGACGAGGCCCACAAAGCTTCATTAGAGATCACAAGAGCAGACTACCTGCAAGCGGGACTGACAGCAGAATTACTACAGATAGAGCCCTTAGAAAGCCTAACAGCGCTAATCCAGAACAATAGCATCGAAGGTTTAATGGCCAACAGCCTGAATAAAGATAGCTCAGCATTAAGACAGGTAATGGCACAGAGAAGTGGCAGTATCATCCCACTGATTGAATGGCCGAAAAATAACGAGGGATATAACTACCACTGGTTGCTTTGGTTTTTAAGTGAACGCACCAGAACAGAAAATTTGGTGGCTAGAGGGGGGAACACGCAGTTGTTTAATTTAGCGGAATAAGCTTTTATCTCGCAAAACAGATCTACACCCAGAGCTTAAAATTGCCATCCTGAGAAAAGCCAAAGGATCTCACTGCGATCCTTACCCCCCTGAACTCTGCCAAGATGAAACAAGAAACGTAAAGTAATCACATATGATCTTTTTTTCTTTTTTAGCGCTATAAACGATCATTTGTGGTGCTTATCAAGCAAAAAACTCTAGAAAAACAGGATCATATAAACTATCATATGTGATTCTTTTTAAGCAGAATACATTCATTTACTATCATAGACGATATTATGAGAATCAATAAACTAACACCAGACAACCATATACTCAGCGAATTTGGCCAACGCCTTGCAAAAATCCGCAAGCAACAGAGGCTCTCGCAAACAACGCTAGCCGAAGAGGCCGGCATTGGAGTAGCCACATTGCGGCGCATTGAGAATGGCACCGACAGTCAGCTCGGCTCGTGGATTAAATTATTAAAAGCACTGGATATGGATGCGGCTCTCGAGGCCCTGTTACCAGAGCAGTTTAATTCCCCTATGGCTGAAACACTCCGCGAGCGCCAAGCCAAATATAAGGCAGGTTCGGGAGCAGGCAAAAACAAAAGCACCGATACCTCGACTTCTATTATCTGGGGAGATGAGCAGGGATGACCACTGCCACGGTAAAACTTTGGCAAACACCGATTGGTTATATCTCCATGAATAAGGGCGAACGGTTTGCGCGCTTTGAATACGACCCTGACTTTGTCACCAAAGGCATTGAGCTTGCACCACTGATGATGCCTGCGCGGGCCAGGCATATTTATCAGTTTACCGACTTGCCCCATCATGCCTTCCATGGCTTGCCCGGCCTCCTGGCTGATAGTCTTCCCGACAAATACGGCAATCGACTGATCGATGTCTGGTTATCCCAAACCGGTCGCCAAAGCAGCGATTTTAATGCTGTGGATCGACTCTGCTATACAGGCTCAAGAGGCATGGGGGCATTGGAATTTGAACCTGCCAGTGATGCCAAGACTGCCGGTGACCAACAGATGGAAGTGGAGCAATTGGTCGAACTGGCCTCTATAGCATTTGCTGATAAATCTGTGCTCGATACTGAGCTTAGTGCCAGCAACGGCAAGCAAGCACTGTTAGATATTTTAAGTGTGGGGACATCCGCAGGTGGCGCGAGAGCCAAAGCGGTTATTGCCTTTAATCCTAAAACCAAACAGGTGCGCTCGGGGCAGCTTGATTTACCAGCGGGGTTTGAGCACTGGCTGATTAAATTTGATGGCGTTAAGTTTAATGGTGACTGGGGCGTAAGCGACCCGGTGGGCTACGGGCTGCTGGAATACAGTTATTATCAGATAGCTTTGCGCTGCGGTATCACCATGGCCGAGTCACGTTTATTTAGCGAGAATAACCGCCACCACTTTATGACTCGCCGCTTTGATCGCGATGCAGAAGGCGGCAAGATTTTTATGCAAACCCTGGCTGCAGTGGCACATTTTGATTATTTTGCCAGTGGCTATTATTCCTATGAACAGCTGTTTATGGTGATGAAACAATTGCAGATACCAACAGTCTCTATTGAGCAGCAGTTTCGCCGTGTGCTGTTTAATCTGGTGGGCTGCAATCAGGATGATCATGTTAAGAATTTTGCGTTTAGCATGGATCGTCGTGGGCAGTGGGATATCACCCCGGCTTATGATCTCTGCCACGCTGAAGGTAGTGACTTTACTCGCCATCACCAGCTGAGTATTAATGGTAAAACCCATGGCTTTAGTCTGGCCGATCTTAAGCATCTTGCCGCCTATGCTGGCTTGCCACGCGGGCGTGAGAAGCGAATTCTTGCGGAGGTACTGGAAGGGTTTTCTGGCTGGCCGGCACTGGCTAGAGAGCTGGAAATTCCTGAGCGTTTAATTGCTCATGTGGGTAGTACATTGCGGATGAAATGGGTTTAGTTATTGGGGGATTATTATTCTGAACCTGATCAATGCGGCCACTCTGAACCTGAAAAATATTGTCATCCTGAACCGACTAAAACTTGTCATCCTGACAAGGCACACAGCAAAATTGTCATCCTACAAGGCACACAGCTAAATTGTCATCCTAACAAGGCACACAGCTAAATTGTCATCCTAACAAGGCACACAGCAAAATCGTCATCCTGAGCGAAGCCGAAGGATCTGAGTTCCTTCGGCTCGCTGCGCTCTCTCAGGATGACAGGATGGACGCTCTGTATTGTCATCCTGAACCGACTAAAACTTGTCATCCTGACAAGGCACACAGCAAAATTGTCATCCTAACAAGGCACACAGCAAAATTGTCATCCTGAGCGAAGCCGAAGGATCTGAGTTCCTTCGGTTCGCTGCGCTCTCTCAGGATGACAGAATGGACGCTCTGTATTGTCATCCTGAACCGACTAAAACTTGTCATCCTAACAAGGCACACAGCAAAATTGTCATCCTAACAAGGCACACAGCTAAATTGTCATCCTAACAAGGCACACAGCAAAATTGTCATCCTGAGCGAAGCCGAAGGATCTGAGTTCCTTCGGTTCGCTG
>Ga0115550_1002754_pt1 | contig 11878 bp, 11 predicted proteins | sample COGITO_mtgs_1005_FD_87177 | JGI IMG/M metagenome (GOLD analysis project Ga0115550, IMG submission 87177) | Pelagic marine microbial communities from North Sea - COGITO_mtgs_100511 | ecosystem: Environmental > Aquatic > Marine > Epipelagic | place: Germany:Helgoland, sampling site Kabeltonne... | reverse complement strand
TCGTCACCGGCACTCTCGAGTTTAAATACCATATTAGGATCGTCATAGCATTGCCATATATTATTAGGAAACAAGCATTTATTTTCAGCTGTTTTAAATCTGATTCTATATTGCTTTTCTAGAAAAATAGGTAATATGTTTGCAGCAACACCAGGAGCAGGAGCAGGAGCCGGTGCAGCAGCAGGAGCTGGCACTGACGTAGGAAGCACTGGAGGAGGAGGGGCTGAAGGCGAAGCTACAGGCGGGGCTTGCGGAGGAGGAGGGTTAATAACAGTGTTTGCAGGAACAGGAGTGGTCACAGGTGCAGGTGCAGGTGCTGGAGTAGGTGACGGAGTCACGGGAGCATTTATAATACCATCACCAGGTACCACCGTATCAGTGCTTGAGGGACCACTATTTATAACAACTACTGCCACTATAATAAATACTATTAGAGATATAACTGCCGAAACTACTATCACGATCGGGCCACTAGATTTAGAGTTAGCCATTTATAATATTAAAAGAAAAAAATATTATAAATTACTTGGGTTTACAGAGATACTGGTGGAGATGCAGGAGATAACGGAAGAGAAGCCGGGGACACAGAAAATTGCGACTGGATTGATGCAGGGGCGAATACCTGGGGTGGGATATTATCTGTAACCGATTGCTCGGCCGGTTTAAGACCCGGTTCGGGTATGGATACATTAGAAGGTCCTATTGGATCGACTATCCTCCCGTTTGGCGATTCTTTCGGGGCACTTCTTCTTTTATATATGACAAAGCCTATCACAGCAAGTACTATTAAGGCTACTAACTTTGCCAATAATGCATTTATAACAATAAATGCAATTACACCAAAAATTATAAGAATTACTGTCTCTAACAACATTTATATAACACAAGAAATAAAATTGAATTATATTGTGCCTGCTATTGAAAATAACAATGAGTATCGAAAAATATTACAGAGATGAAATGGCACCGGTTGATAAAAAGGAGCTTTTAAAAAATAAAAAGGTAGTATTTCAGGTACTTGATTACACTGATGTTAATATAGATTACGAAGGCGGGAAAGAATTTGTTATAAATCTTTTTGGAGTAAATAAAAAAGGGAATTCAGTATGTGTTATAGTAGATGGTTTCAACCCATTCTTTTATATTAAAGCCCCTGATGGTATAAGAGGCGTAAGCGAATTTTTAGCATCCATGAAAGTTCATTTTGATAAGACAAGCGATAAAGGAAGATTTTGGGCAGCGTCTAAATCCATTATCCAAGAAGAATGCGAGACGGTAATGAAAAAGAATTTTTACGGGTACCAGAGAAAAAAGGAAAAATTTTTCAAATTAAGTTTCGGTAATTCTATGGGGTACCACATGTTTAAAAAACTTATGGGAGAAACAGTTAGAATAAGAAATAGAGATGTCGATATAGAAGTTTTCGAGGGAAATTTTGACCCTGTACTAAGATTTTTTCAAATGAGAAATATACAGCCTTCTGGATGGGTGGAAGCAAAGGATTTCGAATCAGAAGATGGTTTTTCTCATTGTCAAATTAATATAAGAGTTCACTGGGAGAGTTTGGCTGGTATACCAAATAATGATGATATGGCCCCTATCATACAGGCATCATATGATATAGAATGTTATAGTATAGACCCAGAGGTATTTCCTCAACCAGAAGTTCGCGGAAATGTAGTAACTCAGATAGCAACAGCATTTAAAAGGTATGGAGATGATGACTTTTATTTAAAACATATAATTACTTTAAAACAGTGTGCGCCAATAAAAGAAAAAGAAGGAGAAACTCCTATTATTGTAGAATCTTACAATACAGAAAAGGAGGTGTTAGTCGCATGGAGTAGATTGTTAATTAAAATGGACCCCGATATAATTTATACATACAATGGGGACGGATTTGATGGTAATTATCTTTACAAGCGCGCAGAAGTTTGCAAGGCAAAGACTGAATTACTTAGATTTGGTAAATTAAAGGATACTCCGGGTAAATTAAATTGTACCACATTTACTTCAGGGGCGTACGGATCTACTGATTTTAAAAGACTTGTAATCCCAGGAAGAGTAAATTTTGATTTACTAGTTTATATGAAAAGAGAATTCAAGTTATCTTCATATAAATTGGATTCAGTTGCTGAAACATATTTGACTCAAAATAAAAATCCCATGACTCCCAGACAAATGTTTGAATTCTATGAGAGGGGTGATCCAGAAGAGATTAAAACTCTTGCGGAGTACTGCTTTTGCGAAGGAACGAGAGTGTCACTACAGAATTGTTCAGTTGATATCAAATGCTTGGAAAAATTAGATACCGACGTTGTTTCATGGGTAGAAAACAAAGGGTTTTCCACTTCTAAAAAAGCCAAGTTTTTTAACAATGGTGTAAAAGACTGTTTAAAGATCACTCTTTTAGACGGAACTGAAGTTAACTGTACAAAAAATCACAGATTCTTGACCGACTCAGGATGGGTAGAAGCTCAAAATTTAACTGGTGATCATAGAATATTATCTTACCCCGAGCCAGCATTTTGTGATTACGAAAAAGAATGTGACCAGACATTTAAATTTTCTGAATTAACAGGTGATCTATCTTATGAGCATGCATGTATATTTTCGAGAATATTGGGCTATCTTTTAACAGATGGTGGAATATATAATCAAGTTTGTTACAAAAATTATTCTCAAGGAAGGGTAAAATATAATTACACGAGTTCTAAAATTTATTGCGGGACAAAAATAGACGCCGAAGCACTACAAAAAGATATTTATATTTTGACAGGTAAATCTCCCTTTGTGCGTAAGACAAGAAATACATTTGACATTGCCCTTCCAGTAGATCTAACAAAAATGTTCTTGTCTTTAAAAGGTATTGAAAAAGGTTCTAGAATATCATCAGAAAATGGGTTGCCAGAATTTTTAAAACATGACGATACACCTATTTGGGTAGTAAGAGAGTTTTTAAAGGGTTTAATGGGCGGAGACGGTTGCACACCTTGTCTATCTAGTAACAAATTTTCAGGAGTTGCGTTTGTTCAGTCGAAGAATATAGAGCAATCAGAAGCATTAGGAAAATATATGACTGACTTGCAAAATTTATTTGGTAAATTTGATATTAATACTATAATAAGTAATTCTAGAAAAAACGGAATGGGTGATGGTCATACCCGGGTTCTAAAGATTATGCAAGATGACTTGATAAAATATTATGAAAAAATAGGGTTCGCTTATTGCGCAAGTAAGATGTATAAACTAGGGTCAGTTGCTTCGTATTACAAGTTTCGAAACGAAGTGACGAGACAGAATAAACAAGTTTCTATCAGAGTCAAAAATCTAAACTCTCAAGGATTGAGTAGAAAACATGCTATAGAACAAGCGCATGCCGAGCTAAAAGAAAACGAGTTTATTTTTAATAATCATTACTCTCTTCCTGGCACAGAATCTATCAGTTGGTATAAAGATTCTGAAAAATCCAATTTCAGCCATAAATATTTCCCGTCTCCTGTAGAATATTTAAAAACAATAGGAGCTTACGATAAGTTTGTTTCAGATGATAACAAGCATTCTTATGCTGTGAAGCAGTACGATGAATATACCCCGTGTTATTATTTAACTATTATTGGCAAGAAAGATATAGGCGAGCAACCAGTATACGACATAGAGGTAGAAGATACACATAATTTTGTAGCTAATGGAGTCGTTGTCCACAATTGTATTCAGGATACACTTCTCCCACAAAGACTTATAGACAAACTTAATGTTCTTATTAACCAGGTAGAGATGTCAAAGATTACACTAGTTCCTATAAAATTTTTATGGGAAAGAGGGCAGCAAATTAAAGTATTTTCACAGATTATCCAAAGAACTACTGAAAAAGGTTATCTTATCCCCACTAAAAAATACGGGTATGTGCCACCAGAAGAAGAAAAGTTTCAGGGAGCTACCGTATTAGAGCCTGCTACTGGAGCTTATTTTGACCCGGTAGTTACACTTGATTTCCAAAGTCTGTATCCGTCTATTATTAGAGCCCATAATTTTTGTTATAGTACGATAGTGCTTGATAAAGACAATCTAAGAGGAGACGAAGAAATAGAAGATATTAAATGGGAGGCCGGTGATGACAAATATCATTATAAATATGTGCAAAATCGCGAGATATCTGTTTTACCAGAACTTCTTAGTGATTTATTCACAGCAAGAGTAGCGGTAAGAGCAAAGATGAAAAGCATAACTGATCCATTCGTATTGAGTGTTATGGATAAAAAACAGCTGGCTATCAAAGTTAGTATGAATTCTGTTTATGGATTTTTGGCAGCACATATGATAAAATGCAAGCCAATAGCAGCTAGTGTTACTGCAGTAGGAAGACAAATGATTGAAAAAACAAAGAATTATATAGAGGATAATTATAATGCGTCTACAATTGTTTATGGAGATAGTGTTGCAAAAGATACCCCTATTTTGCTAAGAAATCCAGATACGGGAGAAGTTTTAATTAAAGCTATAGAAACATTTGGAAACGGCTGGGTGGAATATCCTGGATTTAAAGTAGGTGATAATACCATACGAAATGAAAAACAGATGGCAAGTACAAAATTCGAAGTATGGACAGATCTTGGATGGTCAAAAATTAAAAAAGTTATAAAACACAAGACTACTAAAAGAATGTTTAGAGTAATATCAAATACTGGATGTGTAGATGTTACAGAGGATCATTCTCTCTGCACTCCTGATTTAAAAAAAATAAAGCCTGGAAAAGTCAGTTTAGGTCAAGACTTGCTCCATTCGTTTCCAGAAAGTTTTTCAGAAACCTGTGATACAGTAGTTGAGGCAGAAGCAGAAGATTGGGGATTTTTTCTGGGAGGAAGAAATCTAGTAAAAAAAGGAGATATGATATTTAATGACATCTATGGCAACAAGATAGTTCCTAATAAAATTTTGAATTCCCCCAGAAACATACGAATGGCATATTGGAGGGGCTTTTATAAAAGTGGAGGAGGCAGGATTTACGGAAGAAGTTTGGAACTTCCTAATTTTTTGATAAAAGGCAAAGAAGCCTCGCAAGGTATGTATTATTTGCTAAGAAGCCTGGGGCATAATATATGTATAAATAATTTTAACAGAAATGGTATGGACGATTTTTACAGTATAAAACACACAGAGTTTGAATCTAGACCAGAAACATGTGTTAAAAAAATATTTGAGCTACCGTCCTCTGATATAAACGGGGATTACGTATATGATATAGAAACAAATGTCGGTAGATTTCAGGCAGGCATAGGGCAGATGATTGTTTCAAATACAGATTCTGTATTCTGCACTTTTAATCTCGACCACGTCCCTGAAGAAAAACAAATGGAGGAATCATTTAGGCTCGGAAAAGAAGCAGCAGATGCATGTACTAATAATCTTTTCAAGAAGCCTATAAAATTAGAATTTGAAAAGGTGTTTAACCCATTACTTTTATTTGGAAAGAAGATGTATATTGGGCAGCTTTTTGGGACAACTCCTGATAAACCAGATTATATAGACAAGAAGGGTGTTGTGAGTAAAAGAAGAGATAATACACCTCTAACGCGAAGAGTGTATGACGAAACTGTAAAAATTATTATGGACCATGGAAAGGAGGGGGTCGGAAAAGCTATTGAGCATGTAAAATACGAGGTTCAAAATCTTTTATTGGACAAGACCGATATAAAAGAATTGACTATATCAAAAACTTTGAGGTCTAATTATAAATCTGGAAATTTACCGCATGTTGCAGTAGCAAAGAAAATGACAGAAAGAGACCCGGGAAGTGCCCCCAAATCCAATGATAGAGTTGACTACGTATTTATCGAAAACGAGAGCAAAAAACAATTTGAAAAAGCAGAGGACCCCGAGTATGTTAAAAATAAAAAAATCAAGCTGGATAGCCTATATTATGTAGAGCATCAGCTTCAAAATCCATTATGCCAAGTCCTGGGATTAGTTATGGATGACCCAAAAGATTTCTTTAAAGACATAACATCCGGATATAGAATCACTCAGAAAAGAAGATTGTTATTCGCTAAACAGGATAGAGAAGGACAGCCTAGAATATCTGATTTTTTCAAGAAAAAAATGGTAATTTTAGAAAGCGATGAAGAATAAATAAATTTTATAAAACATTTAATTTTTATAAAATTTAAAGATAAAGAATAATTTATATTAATGGATAGAACTATATTAAATTTAAAGATGATATCGAAAATTCCAGAATACGGGAGAATTTGTAAATCTTCAGATAATGTCCTGAATGTTGTCAGGCCATCCTTTTTGTCAAATATAAAAAGATTGTTTGGTGGTAAAAATAGAAAAACAGATATATCAGACGTTCGTTGCGCAATAGAAGCTGCCGTTGAGAAAAACTTTTTTTATCTTGATAACGAAAACGAGGCCAAGTCAAAAGAATATATAGCACTTATTACAGGCGAATTAAAAAGAAGTGTAGTAGGCCTTGTCGTATTAAAAGGAACTACGTATTCTAATGATTTAAAAATATGCTCTGAACTAGAGTTGCTGATATCCAAGATACATATGCATATTAAAGAAATATCAGTCAAAGCAAATATTCAATTTGTGAATGAAAAAAAAAGCGCATAAATTTTTCTTGTGTAATATTAATGGATGATGAGATAAGTACACATTTATATTATACAAGAAATTTAATAAAAAAAGAATGTATGGTGTGTTTTACTGAACTGCGTTGCGAAATAGTTTACGGTACATATGCCAGCATTCAAGATTTAGAAATTATTAGAGACGATCGTTTATTTATTTCTTGTTGCTTGAAAGCCGATCACTTTATATGCAAACCATGTTTAAAAAAGATGTCATTAAATTTTAGTAACCACATGATAAACAAAACAAGATCCCATATGTATTGCCCATTTATGGGCGGTTGTTTAAACGAAGATGGGGGAGACAATTATTTTAGGCACGCGGATATAAAAAAGGTTCTTTTACCAGATGATTTTTTACTATATTCTGAACACGCTAGAAGATTTCAAAATCCAGGGTTTGAAACTGTAAAATGCAAGGAGTGTTTTTATTCTATTTTTGTTAAAGAAGAAGATATTCAAAGCTCTGGTATAGGAGATTTGATAATCATATGTGGTAATTTTTACTGCTCTTCCAAGTTTTGTTATACATGCAAACAGAGTATCGATTCTTTTCACACGTCTTGTAGATCTTGCGAGTCAAAGGAAGAAAATTTAAATCCACATGCTTTCAACAAGTATTTTTATAAACCATTGGAATACAGGAGTTCTTCTTTACATGGACAGGAAAATTATTTTTTTAGAAATTCTGAATTAAACACGGAAATAATATTAGAACAAATATCAGAAATTATATTAAATGAATATGTAAGATGCCCGGTCTGTGTGGTAAAAATGTATAAAACGGAACAATGTAATGGAATGGGGCATTGCTCGTCAGAAGTTTGTTATGTTTGCAATCGAAAATCTACAGGTAATTTAACAGACCATTGGAGTGAAACAGGAAGAAAGGGGTGTTTCAGATTTGAAACATCTCCTATTTTAAAATATATAATACCAGAATATGAGTGTATAGAAGGCTATTGTTTTGGACACGAATTGGGAGACTGTAAAACTCCGGCGCATAAACTGGGCATCGAAAAGATGTCTAAATTCAGAAAGAGAAATATAGTATATCACATGTTAAAATCTCTCTTACCATTTGATAGAGATTCTATAACAAGGCTCGTTGTAGAACACGACGATTATAATTATATAGAAGAGTATCTGGCGCTTGATTATGACTGTAAAAATTATTTTGATTATCTCCCACCTGCCACGTTAGAGTTATACAATAGATTTGAATTACTTTCTTCACCAGAACCAGAAATAACCCCGTTAATACAGCCTCAAAGAAGAATTGCCCCTCCTGTATTTGATCTGGTAGCTCTACAGGAAAGGGAACTGGAAGAATTTACCAACGCCATTATGGCCCCTATAAATACCGTAGACACTTTTACACCAGAATTTGAAGAACTTCGCAGATGGTTAATTTTTAACGGGTATTCTAGGATACCAGACGGCGAAGATAGCAGTGATGATGAAGACGTGCATTGGGAAGATATTGTCTAGTTTCTATATAAAAAAATAAAAATATAAATATAAATGGAATTTATTAAAAATAATAATAGCTTTTATCTAAATTTCGAAGGCGATGATAGGCAAGTTTCTGACAAGCAAGTTTCTGAAATGGATAATACTACTCCTGTAGAATGTATAAAAAATGATGATAAAATACCAGGATGTTTTAATGGAGAATTTAAATTTGTTGCTAGCGAGGATATAGAGGATTGGGAACTAAGTGGCGAGAAACCAAATGATTTTCAATATGTAAGCGAAGTAGTTGTAAAAAATTATTCGTCATCATTTGTTTTGAAACCTATGAATCATAATATGAAAATAAGTAAAAATGAAAAAATGATTATTAAATTCTGCATGTCTGGAAATGACGTACCATATAATCTTGTATTGCGATACAAAAAATTGATTTAATAACATTGGTATGTAAAAAAATAATAATAAATGGAAGAACCTTTTTTACATATTACAAAAGAGCAAGAAAGAAGTATAACTTTGTTTTACCATTATCTAAGATTTAGAGAAATTAACGTGACTTCTGATGACCTTGACGGTTTTTATTCATGGGTTTTTGAAAAAAGAGAAGAAAAAAAATTATTGAATGATTTAGTCGGGTTAGAACTGTAAAAAACTGAATTATAACCATCATAATTAATTACAATTAGATGAAATGCGGAATATGTAGAAAAAATCTTATTATGGAGTATAATTGTAAAAAATGTACAAAAGCATTTTGTATCAGGCATAGATTACCAGAAAAACACGAATGCTCTAATTATAAAGATTATAAAAACGATAAAGTGGTCCTTGAAAAAATAGAAGCTAATAAATTTACCTTTTCGTAATTGAATTATTAAAAAGATTTTTTTCTTTTTAATAAAATAATGGCAGTAAGCGTGATACTGGGGATGACTCTAGTTTTAATAACGTCTGTAGGACTGCCCCTCGTTTTTTTTGTCACTTCTATAGAAGATACATCTGATACAATCACTGATGAAAAGGTTATTGTAAAGAAAATTATGGAAAAAACAGAATATGAAAAATTATTTCTAATGTAATATTAATATGGACCTTTTAATTTTTACCAGTATATTAACATTATTATTGATTTTGATGGTATTGACGGGTCTGGCTGTAAAGTATAGAAATAGCTTATTTAACTATACTCAGCAATCGCAGCCACAACCACAACCACAGCCACAGCCACAGCCACAACCACAGCAAAACGGGTTTATATCATGGGAGCAATTTAAAAATGCCGTGACAAGTGCCGGGTATCCTGAACCGACAAACGAGCAGTATAATAATCTCAATAGTCTTGCAGGACCAAGTGGTGGTATATCTTCTAAAAGAGAATTAGCAATGTTCCTTTCTCAAATTCTTTGGGAATCGGATGGTCTAAGAGCAAAGAGAGAGTATAGGTGTGCTACTAATAGTTGCGCTGGAGAATATGTTAATGCAGCATTAGATGTCCCGGGTAAATATTATTTTGGAAGAGGGTATATCCAATTAACATGGTCATATAATTATGCTGCTGCTAGCCAGGCGTTATATGGAGATCAGAATGTTTTGTTAAATAACCCAGAATTGGTAGAACAAGATTCTGTTGCATGGGCGACTGCGCTGTGGTTTTGGAAAGCAAATGTTAGAACTAGGCAAGGAGTGCTTGACGGACAATTTGGTGCATCCACTAATGCCATTAACGGTGGTCTGGAATGCGGAACAGGATCTACTAAACCTGCAAAACGTTTTGAGATCTATAAAAAAGTGCTTGTAGCATTTGGAATAAACGAGACTCCTAATTCTGCCGGGTGCTAAATAATAATATTTTGAAATAAAGAATTAAAATATTATTTTTTTTTAAACAAGATTAAAGTTTGAACCATATACTGATGCGTTAATAGGTGTATCTAGATTGACATTACCAGATTCTAATAAAGTTTGGTATACATGCACTCTATCCACAGCTGATGCCCATGTACTATCTGCTGCTAAAACGCCATATCTTATTTCCAAGAATTTTTTTAGCCATGCCTTCTCATCTGATGTGCCAACTGCAGATGTTGCTTGATTTATCATGCTGACTGCACCGCTTTCTCCGTGATTAATATACGCGTCGTATAACTCGCCTTGCGTTATAGCATATTGAAATCCAAGTTGATTAATCTTTGCTTGAGAAGGTCCTATATACAACTGGTTTGCGGTATTAAGCTGAGCCTGAATAAATAATGGGTCGCTTGCAGCCGCTGCAACAGCAGATGCAAAACCTTCTAATCCACTAGTACTCCCGCTAAAACACCCGCCAGAACTATCTATAGATTTCATAGGGGCTATGTACTGAGAAAGATTATTGGGGCCCTTTATACGCTCATACTCCTCTAATATCATGCTCCCATCACAAGTTCCGGAAGTAAATCCTACGAACCCGAATGTGAAACCTCTACCGTCTCCAATATTTTCTGCGTATCCAAATTGTAACACAGGAGTTGAATTTTCAAATAGGGATGTTAATTGCAAAATAGTATTTGCTTGTTTTTCAGTCACCCCTGTAAACAGAGATGTCACATCTCCATCGACTGGGGCATATGTTGTACCCCCGTTAGTTCCGCCAGACGATCCACCAGAGCCCGAACCGCTACCGGATGTATCTACAGTATCTTCTACTCCGCCACTTCCTCCAGTACCGTCGTCTGGACCGCAAAATCCGCTCATACATACCAGATCTCCTGGGCAATCGTTCCAAGTAGAGCATGCCCTATCTCCAATAACACATACTCCGTTATCACATTTTTCAGAATCTATACATTCCCAATTGTTTGCACATGCAGCACCTGAAGCAACTCCGCCTGAACCACCCGATCCAGATCCTGAACCGCCTGATCCTGAACCGCCTGATCCTGAACCAGATCCTGACCAGCCTCCGCCGCCTGAACCATTGGGCTCTCCTACTGCGATACCGTTCCACCCGCTGCTTGATACTCCGCTACTGCCATTAAAAACAAAAAATATTATAACACCTATAATAACCAGTGTAATACATGATGATATAACTCCGCCTATTATTAGAGCATTGTCTGCCATTTATAATAACGTGAGAAATAAATATCTCGAAAAAATTGAAAAACCGCGTTTTAAAACTACAGAATCAATAATGAATATCGTAACAATAAAAGCAGCTATCAACGAATTTGTACAATTTATCAATAAAGATCCCTCGCTTGTTATCACAAATGTCGAAATGGAAGGTGATACTATAAATGGCGCAGATGGTATTCCAGAAGAACTTGTAAAAAGGTACTTTGAACAAAAGGAGGGGCAAAAAGAAACTTGTATATCAGTTCTTACAAGGGGGAAAAATAAAGGAGGGTTTTGCGGAAAACTCGTGGTCGAAAACGGTATGTGTAAAACGCATTTCAAAACTATAAAAAATACGATCAAATGCCTATTTATCCTTACAAAGGGAAAAAACAAGGGAGTAAATTGTGGAAAAAGTGTAAATAAAGAAGGTGAGACGTATTGTAAAACTCACCTTAGTATCGTCGAAGAAAGTATTGTCAGCGAAGAAAGTGTTAAAGAAAGTAAAGTCCCTAATGAAGATCTCGATGAAGAAGTCCCTAATGAAGATCTCGATGAAGAAGTCCCTAATGAAGATCTCGATGAAGGAGAACTGGGTTACGATAACGGAGACAACGATGATAATGACGATGATGATAATGACGATGATAATGATGATTGTGAAGGAT
>Ga0115550_1002742_pt1 | contig 11902 bp, 10 predicted proteins | sample COGITO_mtgs_1005_FD_87177 | JGI IMG/M metagenome (GOLD analysis project Ga0115550, IMG submission 87177) | Pelagic marine microbial communities from North Sea - COGITO_mtgs_100511 | ecosystem: Environmental > Aquatic > Marine > Epipelagic | place: Germany:Helgoland, sampling site Kabeltonne... | reverse complement strand
GGGGTTCCAGAAGCGGGTTTGGTGACCGAAGTGAACACCAGCCTGCAACATATCGCGCATACTTACAGAAGACATAATTTTTCCTTTTAGGGGTTAAGCCTCCACGTACCCCAGTAGATCAACCATTCAAGCTAATATTTCGCTTTTAGGCACCCAGATCACTGTGTCGGAACGTGTGTGTCGTTTAAAAAAAGTTTAGTTACATTAATGTCTGCTGAGACATCTCAACAGACGGCGCGCTTTATACCATATTGATTAGTGCAGTTAAAGAAAAAAAGCTTAGTTCAGCAGCTGACTGGCAACATCTTTAGACAACCCCAGACCCAACTTTCCCAGAGGACTTTTAGTTGTCCACTACCAAGACCGGACCAGAGGACTATATTGTAGGATGAATAGTTTACCCATAAAGCCCAAAGGCACTCCCCGAATGCCTCTTTGATGCGTACAATACCCAGATTCTACATTGACGAAGGCCAACCATGACCATACAACTAAGATCGGCGGATGATATCGCCAAGATGCGCGTTGCCGGACGCCTAGCTGCTGAAGTACTTGAGCTGATCGGCCAGTATGTGGTGCCAGGCGTAAGTACTGAAGAGCTGGATAAAATCTGCCACGACCATATAGTCGATGTGCAACAGGCCATTCCCGCCTGCCTCGGTTATCGCGGCTTTCCAAAGTCCGTTTGCACTTCAGTAAATCAAGTAGTCTGCCACGGAATACCATCAGAGAAAAAAGTGCTTAAAAACGGCGATATTATCAATATTGATGTCACTGTTATTAAAGATGGCTGGTATGGCGATACCAGCAAAATGTATACAGTGGGCGATGTTGCCCCCCATGCCCAGCGACTAATCGATATCTCTCAAGAGTGTCTCTACAAAGCCATAGATATGGTGCGGCCCGGCATTCGTCTCGGCGATATAGGCCATGTTATTCAAACCCATGCCGAAGCCAACTACTATTCAGTGGTCCGCGACTACTGCGGTCACGGCATTGGTATGGAGTTTCATGAGGAGCCTCAGGTACTGCACTACGGCAAGCCGGACACCGGACTGGTTCTCGAAGAAGGCATGACCTTCACCATTGAGCCCATGGTCAACGCCGGCAAGTACAGCACCAAGATAAAATCCGATGGCTGGACCGTTGAGACTCGCGACGGCCGACTCTCCTCCCAGTGGGAACACACAATGGTAGTTACCAGCACTGGTGTCGAAGTACTCACCGCCCGCAATGAAGAGCCCTACAAGAAAAAATAATCATGCATCCAAAAACCTATTTAGTGCCAATTTTCTTTGATGAGAAACGCTTTGTTGCGGATATAGAAAATCGCGACCCGATCGATGTCTTCCGCGGCGCATTAGGCTTCGCCAACAACCATTTCAACAAGCGCTTTAACGAGGGTGAAAATGTTCACCAGCTGGTTAATGAGCGGGCCCATTTTGCCGACCTAATTTTGCGCCATGCCTGGAACCGCTTTGAGTGGGATGCTGATATCAGCCTAATCGCGGTGGGCGGCTATGGTCGCGGTGAACTGCATCCGCACTCGGATATAGATCTGCTAATTCTAATGCGACGGGATAAACCCGATCGCTACCGCCAGAGTATCGAACAGTTTCTGACCTTTCTCTGGGACATCCAGCTTAAGATTGGGCACAGCACACGCAGTGTTTCACAGTGTGTCGACGAAGCCCGTGGCGATATCACCGTGGCCACCAACCTGATGGAAACCCGCCTCCTAGCCGGCAGCAGTGAACTGTTGGACAAGCTCAAAGCCAAAACTGGGCCGAAAAAAATCTGGGCCTCGGAAAAGTTTTATCAGGGTAAAATCGCCGAGCAGAGAGCCCGTCACCGCAAGCATGGCGACACCGAATACAACCTTGAACCCAATATTAAAGAAGCCCCGGGTGGTCTCAGAGATATTCAGGTATTTAACTGGACCGCAAAGCGCCACTTTCAGGTGCACCGCCGCTCACTATTGATTGCCGAGGGCTTTTTGTCCGAGGAAGAATACGCCACTGTGCGCGGGGATGAAGAGTTTCTCTGGAAAGTTCGCTATGGCCTGCACCTGATAACCGATCGCCCAGAAGAGCGATTACTGTTTGATTACCAGCGTAAATTAGCCGTCATGTTCGGCTATAAAGACAGCTCCGAACGACTGGGTGTTGAGAAGTTTATGCAGCGCTACTACCAAGTGGTTATGTCAATACGCGAGCTCAACGAAGTATTACTCAAGTATCTCGACGAAGCCATTTACCGCAAGAATAAAGTTAAACTGGTTACGCCAATCAATTCGCGTTTTGTCATCCGTGATGGCGATCTGGATACCGCCAACGAATCTGTTTTTGTAAAACACCCATCCGCCCTCCTCGAGATGTTTGCGATCATGGGTGAAAATGACAGCATCAAGGGCATCAGGGCGTCGGCGATCCGCCAGATTCGATTGCACCGGGGCCTGATCAATGACGAATTCCGCCAAGACCCAGAAAACCGTGCCCTATTTATGCGCATACTCAAGGCGCCCTACAAGCTTTCCAATCAATTGCAGCGCATGAATCGTTTCGGTATCTTGGGCGGTTACCTGCCGGAATTTGGCAAGATCGTCGGCCAGATGCAGCACGATCTCTTTCATATCTACCCAGTTGATGTGCACACTCTAGAAGTGGTGCGCAACGTGCGGCGTCTAACCATACCTGAAGTCGCCGCCAAGTTTCCTGTGGCCTCCCATATCTATAAAAACTTCAGCCGCCGCGAACTAATTGTTATCGCCGCCCTGTATCACGACATTGCCAAGGGCCGCGGCGGCGATCACTCCCTGTTGGGCTCTGCAGATATAGCGGACTTTGCCGAGCGCCACGGGCTGCAGCCCCAAGAGATCGAGTTGCTTAAATGGCTGGTGGAAAATCATCTATTGATGTCCACCATTTCCCAGCGTGAGGACACATCTGACCCAGAGGTAATCCATAAGTTTGCCACCCATGTAGGCGATCAAATGCATTTAGATTATCTCTACGTGCTAACCGTTGCCGATATCAACGCCACCAACCCGCGCCTCTGGACCGAGTGGAAAGGCTCGCTGATGCACAATCTCTACTTTGAAACCAAGCGTGCCTTGCAGCTGGGAGATGTCAGACCTGCTAGTCGCGCCGCCTGGGTCAGTGAAGCTAAAGATGCAGCCCTGCGTGCCCTTATGGCCGACAATATCGACAGTGACCAGGCCATCAATGTGTGGCGCGATGTGGATGAAGACTTCTTTTTACGTGAAAGCGCTGAAGATGTGGCTGAATTTACCAAGGCCATTCTGGCTAGCCAAACTCCTAAAAAAGCCGTTGTCCTGCTCAAGGATGTGGGTGTAGAAATACCCGTAGCGACGCAGATTTTTGTCCACTGTAAAGACCGCGACAATAACTTCGCAATTATTGCCGCCGCACTAGATCGGCTCAATCTCAATATTCACGATGCCCGCCTGCACACCACCAGCGATGGCAGTGCCTTCGATGTTTTTTATGTGCTCGACGAGAAAGATCAGCCAATAGGCAAAGATACCTCGCGCTGTAGCAAAATCGTTAAAAGTCTCGATCAGGCAATTTCGAATCCCACCGAGATATCCTCCGACACCACCCAGCGCACGCCGCGACAGCTGAAAAACTTTGCCCTAAAAACCACAGCCTCGCTGCGTCAGGATACGGAAACCAACAGCTCGATACTTGAAATAATCACACCGGATCGACCCGGTCTGCTAGCTCATTTGACGCAGATATTTGTGCGCTTTGAACTGCGCGTGCTAAATGCCAAGATTTCGACCCTGGGGGAGCGCGTTGAAGATATTTTCTATCTTACGGATAACAATTTTGAGCCGCTCAGTGACGATAAACTGAGTGCCACACTGACCAAGGCAATCGCCACTGAACTGGATCAGCGTAACGAAGAAGAAGGCCAAGAGTACAAACTGCGCAAGATGAAAGTGTGGAATTGAGTGGCAATAGCTACAGACAACGTTGATCAAGAGTAAACAATGAATTCAAAATTAGATTTACTACACCCTTACCCCTTTGAGCGTCTCAAGGAATTAATGGCGGGCATAGCGCCCCCCGCCCATCTGTCGCCCATAGCCCTGTCCATCGGCGAGCCCAAGCACCAGTCACCGGCCTTTGTAAAACAGGCACTAATCGACAGTGTCGACCAGATCGCCGTCTACCCCACCACAAAGGGTAGTCAGGCACTGCGCCAAGCCATCTCACAATGGTGTACGACGCGATTCAAACTGGCTCATAACAGCATCAACCCGGAGCAAAATGTGCTGCCGGTCACCGGCACCAGAGAAGCGCTATTTGCCTTCACTCAGGCAGTGGTGGATACCAGTGCAGTAGATTCGTTGGCCAAAACGCCGTTAATAGTCTCGCCCAATCCCTTCTACCAAATTTACGAGGGAGCCGCCCTCCTGGCTGGTGCTGAGCTGCACTTTTTAGACTGCACATTAGACAATAGCTTTATCCCAGATTTAAGCACAGTGCCTGAAGAAGTGTGGCAGCGCTGCCAATTGTTGCAGATCTGCACCCCAGGCAACCCAACAGGCGCTGTCATGAGCATTGAGCAACTGCAGCAGGCGATTAACCTGGCCGACCAGTACGACTTTATTATTGCCAGCGACGAATGCTATTCAGAAGTCTATCTCGACGAAGAGAACCCGCCCCCAGGTATTCTTGAAGCCTGCGCTGCAATGGGTCGGCATGACTACAGCCGCTGCATCGCTTTTCACAGTCTCTCAAAACGCTCAAATCTACCCGGCCTACGCTCAGGATTTGTCGCCGGTGACGCCAGTCTGTTGCGTGATTTCTTGCGCTACCGCACCTATCACGGCTGCGCCATGTCCATGACTACTCAGATCGCCTCAACAGCGGCCTGGAGTGATGAGACACATGTGATCGACAACCGCCGTCAGTACCGCGAGAAGTTTGCCGCAGTCACGGAGATTCTCGGCGACGTACTCAGCTTCCCAGATCCTCAGGCGAGCTTTTATCTGTGGCCGGAAACACCCATTGATGACACTGAATTTGCCGCCGGCCTCTTCGCCCAGCAAAATGTCACACTGTTACCCGGGCGCTATTTGTCTCGGGATACTGACAACGGCAATCCCGGTAAAGGACGGGTGCGCATGGCCCTGGTGGCTGAAACTGAGGTCTGTATAGAAGCCGCTCTGCGCATCAAACAGTATCTTCAGAGCCTCGCGGACTGAGGCGTTAGACTTGCTAGGGAAGTGGAAATGTTAAAACAACAGCGCGCTGACTACATACTCAAAAAGCTCAATGAGATCTATCCAGAGACACCCATACCTCTGGATCACAAAAACAACTTTGAGCTACTAGTGGCTGTATTACTCAGCGCCCAGTGCACTGATATCCGTGTCAATCAGGTTACGCCGGCACTGTTTGCCCTGGCCGACAATGCCTTTGATATGCAGCATGTGCCCCTCGACAGCATCTATAAAATTGTTCGTCCCTGTGGTTTGGCGCCGCAAAAATCCAGTGCCATTTCAGTGCTTTCAAAAATGCTTGTGGAGCAGTATGACGGCGTAGTGCCGGATGACTGGAAGGCCTTGGAGTCACTGCCGGGGGTCGGCCATAAAACCGCCGGTGTAGTGATGTCTCAGGGCTTTGGTCATCCGGCATTTCCCGTGGACACCCATATCCACCGACTGGCTCAGCGCTGGGGTTTAACCAAAGGCAAAAGCGTCACCCAGACCGAACGGGACCTAAAGAAACTCTTCCCCAAGGAAACCTGGAATGCACTGCACCTGCAGATTATTTTTTATGGCCGAGAATTTTGCAGCGCCAGAGGCTGCGATGGCCGCGTCTGTGAAATTTGTACCACCTGTTACCCGAATCGTAAAAATCCCTTTGTTGCTCATAAGCCTTAGCGCTTAATCTATAGCCCAAAGGCCCACAGCAGCATAGGCGCGGTAGGGCCTCCACTGCTCCGCGCCGGCCAGCAAGGCTTGTGCACTCTCAGCCTTAGCCGCACGGATTAAGCCGACATCGGTTTCTGGGAAAGCGTCATCATCCATCCCCAGACGTATGGCCAAATAGCCGCAGGTCCAGGGGCCAACGCCGCGCAATTTAAGCAGAGCGCTCCTAAGCTCAGGCCAGCGCATAGACAGGTCCAGATCGTCATCGACAATGGCGGTTGCCAAGGTAATCAGCGCCGCTACCCGTGCCCCTGGCATACCCATATTAGTCAGATCCGCAGTGATCACCGCCTCTGGTGTCAGCTGCCCACAGCGCTCGACAAGTCGTCTCATAATGGTATTAGCCGCCGCCACAGTGACCTGCTGACCAATAATGGTGCGCAGGCAGAGTTCAAAGGGATCCCAGCAACCCAGAGGCCTAAAACCCATAGTCTTAGCCAATGCCGGGAGATGAGGCAGTAGTTGCTGGTAAATTATTTTAGTGCAGAGTTGTGGCCGAAATATCCGTGATACACGAACAACCAAATCATCGAACTGATCCTCTGGCAGATCGGATTTAATCTGCAACAAACCCCTCGGCTCGTCGTAAGTGACTCGGACCAAGCCATCTCGATAAACCCGTTGATAATGATTATTCTCAACAGATTCAAACTCAGGCACCAGACGAAACGACAAGTAATGCAGCAGCTGTTGCCAGGGAAAAGGCTGCACCACCTGTAACTCAATCATCCACAAGCACCCTGCGTTCCAGGTCTATCAGCGATCGTTTTCTTGCCAAGCCCCACTTATAACCCGCTAGACTGCCATCGCCGCGAATAACACGGTGACAGGGAATCGTGATGGCGATTTTATTATTAGCGCAGGCACTGGCCACGGCACGCACCGCTTTCGGTTTACCGATGCCGTTAGCCACCTCGGTGTAAGACTGCAAGGTGCCAGAGGGAATGCTTACCAAATAGTCCCAGACCATACATTGGAAAGCGGTGCCACGAATGTCCATAGGTAAATCCAACACTCGGACCTTACCCTCTAAAAATTCATTAAGTTGAGCAATCCATTGATCAAACTGTGGCTGAGTTTCAATTGGCATGGGCTGAAAGCTAGCCTTGGGATACTCCAGATTAAGCTGAGCCAGCAATCGATCAGCAGCATCATCAAACTGCAAAAAGCAGATACCACGATCGGTGGCGCCGATCATCACAGGGCCCAGAACAGTCTCCGCGGAAGCATAAGAGATCAACTCATCGGCGCCGCCTCTGCGATATGTGCCGGGGGTCATGCCCATATGAGTATCGATTTTTTCATAGAGTCGGGAGCTCGATTCATAGCCAGAGGAATGCATTGCATGGGTAATATTACCCTCTGGTTTTAGATGGCTTTTTAAACTGTCTTTAAACATCCTGATGCGGCAACCATCCTGATACTTTTTTGGCGACATGCCCACTGCCGCTTTAAAGCTCCGCTGAAAATGACTCGGGCTCATACCAGCTTGCTCGGCCAACAGGGCCAGAGTTAACCGTTGCTGGTAATGTTTCTCTATATAGCGACAGATCTCATGCATCAGATTATGTCTCGCATCTATATTTGCATCTGGCTGACAGCGTTCACATGGGCGCAACCCATTCTCACGAGCAGCTTCCTGAGAAGCATAAAAACGCACATTCTTGCGCAGTGGTGTGCGAGCTGCACAGGACGGCCGACAGTAAACACCGGTGGTCAGCACCCCATAAAAGAATTGGCCGTCACGGTTGGAATCTCGATTTAAGACCGCTTGCCAGTATTGATCAAAATGCTTATCCATAAACTTTATCCTGACACTTATTGAGGCAAATAACTATTGCCCATCAACAGCCGCACAACACTCCGTTTCCTGCGATCAATTAAAACCATAATGTGATTTTTTGAAAGCCGCTTTTTTGCTATGCTGCAGAACGACAAAACACAGGGAGATTGCTGCATTGGTTACCCTCTACGGGATTAAAAACTGCGATACCATCAAAAAGGCACGCAACTGGTTAGCTGACAATGGTATTGAATACCGCTTTCACGATTTTCGCGCTGACGGCATCGACCCAGCAACCATAGAGCAGTGGATTGCCGAGGCTGGCTGGGAAACTGTTCTCAACCGTCGCGGTACCACCTGGCGCAAGCTGGAGCCAAGCATTCAAGAAGCAACCAACAAAGATAATGTTGCCGCCCTACCGGTGGAACACCCGGCGATGATCAAACGTCCCGTATTAGATGTAGACGGCCATATCACCGTGGGTTTTAAAGCCGATCACTACCAAACAATTTTTAATTAATCATTTAGACCAACAAAAGAGAATTAGCATGAGTAATCTGTACAGTTTCGCCATTGGCGTTGGCAGCAAGAATTCTAAAGGCGAATGGCTGGAGGTGTACTACCCGCAGCCACTGTTAAATCCAGAGCAAACTCTGAGAGATATTGTCGCCGTGACTCTAAGATTGACCGATGGCGATATGGAACCCAGCGTCGAGCAATTGGCGGCACTGCAATCGGCCCTTAAGCAGAATGGCTACTCTGAACTGGCAGACAGCGTTGCCTCGCTGGCCGCCTCAAGCCGCCCAGTCGTGGCAGTGGCCTTCGCCGAAAACACTGCACCTACAACCGTACCTCAGGGCTATCTGAAACTGCATTTGCTCTCGCACCGATTGGTTAAGCCTCATGGAACCGATCTAACTGGCATCTTCGGTGTATTGAAAAACTGTGCCTGGACCAGCGTTGGTGCCATCGATATCGAAGAGCTGCCCGCACGCCAGTTGGAGGCCCGTCTGGCTGGTCAGCCAATCTCTGTGGACTGTGTGGATAAATTCCCCAAGATGGTGGACTACGTGGTTCCCAGCGGTCTGCGTATTGCCGATACCTCGCGGGTACGTCTTGGCGCCTATGTGGGGGAAGGCACCACTGTGATGCACGAAGGCTTTATTAACTTTAACGCCGGTACCGAGGGCCCGAATATGATCGAAGGCCGTGTTTCCGCTGGCGTATTCTGTGGCGCTGGCTCCGATATAGGCGGCGGCGCATCGATTATGGGCACCCTTTCCGGCGGCGGCAGCATGGTTATTGCAGTAGGCGAGAAATGTCTGCTTGGCGCCAATGCCGGTCTTGGTATTCCCCTCGGCGATCGCTGTACCGTTGAAGCTGGCCTCTATATTACCGCCGGCACCATTGTCACCATGCTGGACGACCAAAAGCAGGCCAGCGGCAAGATGAAAGCCCGTGATCTGGCGGGTAAAAGCGATCTGTTATTTAGACGCAACTCGGTCAGCGGTGCGGTTGAATGCCTGACTAACAAGAGTGCGGTTGAGCTCAACGCGGCGCTGCACGCTTAAAATCGCGCTTAACATCAACAAAAAAAATGGTGAGGAGTTTTGCTCCTCGCCATTTTTTTGATCTTAATTATTCCTCAGGTCCAATTAAGCGCCCAAAATACTCTGCCCACAGACTCTCACCACATTGCCATTAATACCCGCAGCCTGAGGGCTAACAAAAAAGCCAATCACTTCAGCCACATCAATAGGTAGTCCACCCTGCCCCAATGAGGAAAGCCTGCGGCCCATCTGTCGAGTGACAAAGGGAATCGCTGCAGTCATCTGAGTTTCAATAAAGCCCGGCGCCACAGCATTAATGGTTATACCCCGCTCGGCACAGGATTCAGCGGAAGTCTCGACCATGCCAATTACCGCCGACTTAGAGAAGGCATAATTAGTCTGTCCAACATTGCCCGCAATACCACTGATCGATGCCACACCGACAATCTTGCCGCCATTATCCAGCAGCTCCGTTTCCAGTAGCGCAGCGTTTATCCGTTGCACACTGCCGAGATTCACCTGCATCAGCATATTCCACTGGTGATCGGTCATACGCGATAACATCTTATCTCTGGTGACTCCGGCATTGTGAATAATACCGTGCAGTGACGAGGTCTGAGCGGCACAAAAGTCTCGCAAAATAGTTGCTGCGCCATCACTGGTAATATCCAGCGGCAGTGCCAACCCACCTAATCCCGCCATCGCTTCAGTCAGTTCTTTTTCCGCCTGAGGCACATCCACGCCAATCACAATTGCGCCATCTCGGGCCAGCACCTCGGCAATAGCCAGGCCGATACCCCGGGCTGCACCAGTGACTACAAGCGTCTTGCCCTGTAATGGCCGCTGCCAATCCGCCTCCATAGTGGCAACTGGCGTACTGGCGGTTAATATCTGTGATTCATAAACGCCGAGCCCGCCGAGAGCAGAAAGCGGATCGGAGCCTCTATAGCCGCGTCGCCGCCGTTGTCGACCAATAATAAATTAGCCGTAGAGCCATTGCGGCCTATCTCTTTTGCCAGCGATTTTATAAAACCATGGAGACCGCGCTGCACAGCACCCTGCTCTAAATTAGCTGTAGCACTGGGCTTTAGGCCAATAACAATGACTCGACCGCAGGATGGCAGTGACTTGATCTGTTGATGAAAAAAATCATAGAGCTCTGCGCTTTGCTCTGCCGTGGCAATGCCCGAGGCATCGAAGATCAGGTGACGTTTTTCGCTTACCTGAGGGTCACTGACCTGCATCGAAGTAGCCTCCAAGAAGGATCCAATTTGCTTCCCATACAAGGATCCCAAACTCGCCCCTACAAGCACCTTCCCACTCAATATATGCGGCTGCTCCCGGTCCTCACGCACTAGGGTTACAGGCTCTGGCAGCCCCATTGCGGAAAAGAGTTTTTTTCCCAGTGCCGAGTTGGCGAGTTCTAAATAGGTATCAGACATTGTTGTTTTCCTAGTTCAAATAAATATGGCGCTCATTCTACTCTCAACGGGGATAATGGGATTGACCGCAATGACAGTATTTTCCATCGTTATAGTCATTGGCTTATGCAGCCTAATCACCTACTCTGAGCATTATCTCTACACAACCAACAACCACTAAACCACTGGAAAGCCATTATGACCGAGATTCGCAAAGTAGCCATTGTCGGCGGAAGCAGAATTCCCTTTGTGCGCAGCAACACTTCCTACAGCGACGCCAGCAATATGGATATGCTCACCGCCGCCCTAAAGGGTCTTGTGCAGCGTTTTGATTTAGACGGTGAACGTCTTGGGGAAGTCGCCGCCGGTGCAGTAATGAAGCACTCCAGAGATTTCAATTTAGCCCGAGAAGCCACTTTAGACTCTGGCCTATCCCTGCAAACCCCAGCCTATGATGTACAGCAGGCCTGCGGCACCGGCCTTGAAGCCGCTATCTTGGTAGGCAACAAAATTGCTCTGGGGCAAATTGACTCTGGTATTGCCGGTGGTACAGATACCGCCAGCGATGCACCCATAGCCCTCAATGAAAAATATCGCAAAATGGTACTGCGCCTCAACCGTGCCAAAACCCTAGGCCAGCGTCTAAAAGTACTGGCCAGCATTAGACCCAGCTTTATGATCCCCGCTATACCGGCCAATGCCGAGCCGCGCACTGGGTTGTCCATGGGTCAGCACTGTGAGCTGATGGTTAAGGAATGGGGAGTGAGCCGTGAAGATCAGGATCAGCTGACCTTTAACAGCCACCAGAATTTGATTGCAGCCTATGACCGCGGCTTTTTTGATGACCTTATCCAACCGTTTAACGGTGTCAGCCGCGATGGCATTATGCGTGATACGCCTCTGGAGAAGTTGGCAAAGCTCAAGCCCGCCTATGACCGCGAAAATGGCACATTGACCGCGGCCAACTCAACCACCCTCACAGATGGCGCTGCCGCTGTACTACTCGCCAGCGAAGACTGGGCCAACCTTCGCAACTTGCCGATTCAGGCTTATCTCACTCACAGTGAAGTGGCTGCGGTGGATTTCTATACCCAGGGTCAACAGAGTGAAGGCCTGCTTATGGCCCCAGCGTACGCCGTGCCAAGAATGTTAGCCCGGGCTGGCTTAACCTTGCAGGAATTTG
>Ga0115550_1002730_pt1 | contig 11933 bp, 10 predicted proteins | sample COGITO_mtgs_1005_FD_87177 | JGI IMG/M metagenome (GOLD analysis project Ga0115550, IMG submission 87177) | Pelagic marine microbial communities from North Sea - COGITO_mtgs_100511 | ecosystem: Environmental > Aquatic > Marine > Epipelagic | place: Germany:Helgoland, sampling site Kabeltonne... | reverse complement strand
TGTGCTGATCCAGCCAGGCGCAACCGACCGGCACAGCCTGATGGTGCAGGGCGATCAGAGCGTGGCGCTCGGGATGTTGACGCAGTGCGCTGTCCAGCGCCGCCAGTTGGTGATCCCCCAGCACGCCATGGGGTTTGCCGCGTACCTGGGTATCGAGCAGCATCACTTGCCAGTGTTCGCCCACCAGTTGCTTGGCCTCGCTGATCCCGGCCGCATGCAGGTACTCGGTCATCAGGGGGCCGTCGTCGTGGTTGCCGGGCAACCAGTAGATGGGGCGCGCCAGCGGGGCCATCATGCTGGCAAAGCGCTGGTAGGACTCCGGACTGTGATCCTGCGACAGATCGCCAGTGGCCAGGATCAGGTCGAACGGGTGCTCATTGACCTGCACCTGTTCCAGCACGGCAGCCAGGCTCTCCGCAGTGCGTACAGCCAATAGCCTCCCCTCGGCACTCGCGAAGAGATGGGTGTCGGTAATTTGTAACAGGCGCACACTGCCGTCCTGCGCCTGGGGTAGCTCTGTTTCCAAAATCACGCTTCTTTGTATAAGTTCAACTAGAGGATGTTGATCAGGCTGGTACCATGTCTGAGACAAAATCTTAGCCAATCGGCCAGAAACAGATTTACCTGCTCCTTTTCATCCCGCTGGTGCATTTTTTTATTGGGATAATCATAACGTGGTTGCAACCTCGAAATCTGTTGCGCCGCACACACTTCCGCCATCCGCACGTCATGATACAAACGAATCTCGATGCGAGCCTGCAAGTAGCTCGGCAATTCCGGGTTGTGCTGTGCCAGGATCACCTGACTGGTAAAGCGGCTCTCCTCGCTGACGATGAGCTGGAACTGCAACCCGTTGCCCACCTGATAGCGACGCTCGGCCCCGACTGTGCCACCGGGTGGCAGCAGTTTCATCAAGGCCATATAGTTCACCTCGCAGGTACGCTGCAAGGACATCAAATCAGGCACATAGCGCTTGCCCTGCTGCTGGACGCGCACCACCTCAGCGCTCCGCCAGCCAGCGAGCCCGCAGCTCGCCGTGATTGAGGGCCAGCCACTGCAGTGCGATGACGGAAGCCGCATTGTCGATGCGCCCCTCCTTGAGCCAGGCATAGGCCTGTTCACGACTCACCACGTGAACCCGGATATCTTCGCCCTCTTCCGCCAAACCGTGGATCCCTTCGGCCTTGCTGGCATCCACCTCGCCCACATAGACCTCAATACGCTCGGTACTGCCGCCCGGGCTCACCAAATAACTGATGGCATGCTCGCAGCGACCGACCTCAATCCCCGCCTCTTCCACCGCTTCCCGGCGCACCACCACCTCGGCAGTCTCCCCTTCATCTATGATGCCGGCCACCAGCTCCAGCAGCCAGGGGGTGGAACTGGTCTCGATGGCGCCGATGCGAAACTGTTCCACCAGCACTATCTGGTCGCGCACAGGATCATAGGGCAGCAGCGCGGCCGCATGGCCGCGCTCGAACAGCTCGCGCACTATGGGCTCATTCCAGCCCCCCGCAAATAACCTGTGTTGCAGGCGATAGACATTTACTTTGAAGAAGCCGTTATATCCCGATGATTTCTCGATAATTTTTACATCATCAGCAGAATAGTGACGGGTTTGGGGCAAGGCTTGCTGCGACATACGAGACTCCCGCCAGCTTGACTTGGCTCGGTTTGACCATAAAATCCGAGAACATGAATGAACATTCATTCACTCGTTCCCGACGGAGATGAGGGATGGATTTTAGCAGTCACAGGGCATTTGGCTAGGCACGAGGGGGAGAAAACTCCCCCTCGTGCTTGACGTTCCTGTCGCTGGAAAAGAGACAGTTATCATAATATTTTGCTTATAGTAGAGTGATTAAGCTGAAATCAAGCTTGCTCAGTGACAATACCCCTCCTTCATCCAGCGACAGCTTTGGGTTAATACATAAGGTTAAAACGATCTATGAAAAGAACACTCTTGTCAGCCATGGTGTTGCTGGGCGTCAGCGCCGGCGCCCACGCCGAGAACCTGCTCGATATTTACCAACAAGCCCAGATCAAGGACACCCAACTGCAGGAATCCAAGGCCAAGCGTGACCAAGCCTTCGAGAAGATCAATGAATCCCGCGCTGCCCTCTTGCCGCAAATCAATCTGGGAGCCGGCCTGAACTACCTGCAAAACAAGGGTGATACCCAGACCAACAGCAACGCTACTGGCTCCCTCTCGCTGGATCAATCTATCTATCGTCGCAGCAACTGGGTCAACCTGGACCTGACCGAGAAGAGCGCCACCCAGTCCGATGTGGCCTACAACCTCGAAATCCAGAATCTGATGCTGCGCACCGCCCAGGCCTATTTCAACGTGCTCAAGGCAATGGACACACTGGAATTCGTCCGCGCCAACAAGGCCGCCGTAGAACGTCAGCTGGAACAGACCCAGCAGCGCTTCGAAGTGGGCCTGACCGCCATCACGGACGTGCATGAGGCTGAAGCCGAGCGCGATCAGGCACTGGCGGACGAGATCAATGCCGAGAACACGCTGGACAACAGCTACGAGAGTCTGCGCGAGCTGACCGGCATCGACCACCGTCAGCTGGACGTACTCAACACTGAGCGTTTCAGCCCGCAGAAGACGCCGTTCAACTCCGACAAATGGCTGGAGCTGGCACTGGACAAGAACCTGCAACTGCACAGCGCCCGCATCGGCAAGGATATCGCCAAGGAGCAGATCGATCTGGCCAAGACCGGTCACGAGCCGACGCTGGATCTGGGTGCCGGTCTCTCCAGCACCTATAGCGATTACAAGGACGAGATCCGCAACCCCGAGAGCAACAGCAATCAGGGCAACATAGGCCTGAACTTCAAGCTGCCGCTCTACACGGGTGGCGCGACCACCTCCCAGGTCAAGCAGTCCCAGTTCAACTATGTGGCGGCCAGCGAGCAGCTGGAGCGCAGCTTCCGCTCTGTGCAGAGCACGGTTCGCTCCTCCTATAACAACGTGAACGCCAGCATAGGTTCGGTACGCGCCTACGGCCAGTCCGTCATCTCCGCCGACAGCGCCCTCAAGGCCACCGAAGCGGGCTATGAAGTCGGTACCCGCACCATAGTCGACGTGCTGGACTCTACCCGCAAGCTCTACCAGGCCAAGCAGAAACTCTCCGAAGCCCGTTACAACTACATTCTCAGCATCCTCTCCCTCAAGCAGGCCGCCGGCACGCTGGAGCAGAAAGATCTGGAGGAAGTAAACCAGGGGCTGATACCTGCCGCTCAGGTCAAGAACAAGTCCTGATCCCGACGCGCATCCAGTAAAAAGGCGACCTCAGGGTCGCCTTTTTGTTATCCGCTTTCTGTTGTCCGCACCGGCCGGTTCTCTTGCCGCAGACTGGTGAACGCCGCGAGACTTCCATACTACGGTGCGGGCCAGACATAAAAAACCCGGCCTGGGCCGGGTTTTGACTCATCCGCGTTCGCGGATGGTCTTGATGATGTCGCTGGTGGAGCAGCCATCTTCGAAGTTGAGCACGCGCACCTCGCCACCGTTGGCGGTCACTTCATCATAACCGGCGATATCCTTCGGCTTGTAGTCACCCCCCTTGACCAGCAGGTCGGGCAGCACTTCGGCGATCAGCCGCTGGGGCGTATCTTCGGCGAAAGGCACCACCCAGTCCACGGCACCCAGCGCGGCCAGCACGGCCATGCGACGGTCGGTCGAATTGACCGGACGACCGGGTCCTTTCAGGCGACGGACGGAGTCATCGGTATTGACCGCCACTATCAGGCGATCCCCTAATTTGCCGGCATTGGCGAGGTAGGAGACGTGACCGGCGTGCAGTATGTCGAAGCAGCCGTTGGTCATCACCACCTTCTCGCCACGCAGGCGGGCAGCCTGCACGGCAATTTTGAGCTGGGCCTCGGACATGACACCGAAACCGGTCTCCTGCTCGGTGTAGAGCGCGTTGGCAAGCTCGACCGGGCTGACGGTGGAAGTACCCAGCTTGCCGACCACGATACCGGCGGCGGTATTGGCCAAGGCACAGGCCTCGTCCAGACTCATGCCGGCGGCCAGTGAGGTGGCCAGGGTCGAAATGACGGTATCACCGGCACCGGTCACGTCGTAGACCTCGTGGGCCTGGGCCGGCAGGTGCAGCTCTGGCTGACCTTCGCGGATCAGGGTCATGCCGTTTTCGGAACGGGTAACCAGCAGTGCCTCCAGCTCGAAACGCTTGACCAGCTCCAGCCCCTTGGCAACCAGATCCTCTTCACTCTTCACCTTGCCCACCACGGCCTCGAACTCGGACATGTTGGGGGTCAGCAGGGTGGCGCCGCGATATTTCTCAAACTCGGTCCCCTTGGGATCGACCAGCACAGGAATACCGGCGGCGCGGGCACGCTGGATCATGCCGGGTACGTCGTTGAGAGCACCCTTGCCATAATCGGAGAGGATCATCACGTCGCTGCTGGGCAACGCCTGCTCCACCTTGTTCATCAGCAGAGTGGAATCGACATCGTGGAAAGCCTCTTCGAAGTCGAGGCGCAGCAGTTGCTGGTTGCGGGAGAGCACCCGCAGCTTGGTGATGGTCGGATAGTCGGCCAGACGAACGAAATCACAGGCGACCTTGACGCCAGCCATCTGACCAGCAAGGGCATCGGCCGCTTCATCCTGACCGGTCAGGCCAAGCAGAACGGCATGAGCGCCCAGAGCTGCGGAGTTGAGGGCCACGTTGGCGGCGCCACCCGGGCGCTCCTCAATGTGCTCAACCTTGACCACGGGCACCGGTGCCTCGGGCGATATCCGGCCGGTGGGGCCATGCCAATAGCGGTCCAACATGACATCGCCAACGACCAGAACGCGGGCTTTTGCAAACTCGGGCAGGGTGATTTTCATCTGTATCGACTCTCAAAACCTGAAAAATCAGCCGCCGATTTTATCACACTCTTTTGCGGGGTGTGAAAAAAGCACGCGGCCATGCTTCGCTACCGTGAGCCGACACAGTGAGCAGACATAGACCAGCCATGTCAGCTCTGACCAGGCGAGAGGCCATTCGCACCCGACCCCGCTTTTCGGCTAGAATCCCCCGATTGCGAGTAAAACTATCCAATCAGGATATCCACGAGCCTTTATCGCCTCCCCTTTTTGGCTGGACTCTCCAGATCATGGCGATTGCGAACAAGAGATTTTTCATGGCCCACGAACACGCCCCCCGCCTCGAACCCCATCTGTTCCATCCCCGTTATTGGGGGAGCTGGATCGGCCTCAGCCTGCTTTGGCTGCTGGTATTGTTGCCCTGGCGCAGCCAGATGTGGTTGGGCCGTCAACTGGGCACCCTGGCCCGCGTATTGTTGAAATCCCGCGTCAAAATTGCCCGCCGCAACCTTGAACTGGCCATGCCGGAATTGACCAAGGATGAACGGGAGAAGCTGCTCAGGCAGAATTTCGAAAGCGTTGGCTGCGCCATCTTCGAAGTGGGTATGGCCTGGTTCTGGCCCGACTGGCGCATGCGCAACCTGATGAAGGTAGAAGGGGAAGAGCACGTCATCGCCGCCATGGAAAAAGGTCAGGGCATGCTGCTGCTCTCCTGCCATTTTCTGACGCTGGAGCTCAACGCCCGTTGCTTCGGCCTGGTCAGGCCGGGGGTTGGCGTCTACCGCCCCAACACCAATCCTGTCCTGGAATATGCCCAGTACCACGGTCGCTGCGCCTCCAACAAATATCTGGTGGACCGCATGGACGTGAAGGGAATGATCAAGGCGCTGCGCAACGGCGACGCCCTCTGGTATGCCCCGGATCACGACTACGGCTCCCACGCCAGCGTGTTCGTCCCCTACTTCGCCGTTGAGCAGGCGGCCACCATAACGGGGACCGCCACCCTGGCCCGGGTGAAAAACACAGTTACCCTGCCCTGCTACAACATTCGCACCAAAGAGGGCTACGTCTTGCACATAGGCGCCCCTCTGGCGGACTACCCCAGCGGCGATGACGTGGTCGATGCCACCCGTGCCAACAAAGAGATAGAGGCCGCGGTACGCAAGGCACCCGAGCAGTACATGTGGCTACATCGCCGCTTCAAGACCAGACCGAGCCCGGATGACACTGGCTACTACTGAGTCAGAAAAGGATGAAAATACCGCCGCAAGGCGGTTTTTTATGGCCTGCCGCCCGGAAAGAGTTTTCATTCGTAGCTGAATATTTTATTAATAACCCTGCCGAGCGGCGGGCGGCCCCCGCCAGGAACAATAAAGCGAACGAAGGGAAGCGAACATGAAAGCCACTCTTTTACTGGGCGCCCTGTGCGTATTGACCGGTTGCAGTCACCAGACCCAGAGCGTGCACCTCACCTCACTCCCCCTGAGCAACATCACGGATGTGAATGCCCAGTGGACCCCCCTGACCAGAGTGGAGTCACGCTATCCCAAGGAGGCTATTCTGGCCGAAAAGATGGGATGCACCTCACTCGAGTATGTGATCAATGAAGCTGGTCAAGCCGAGCAGATCCGCGTACTGGCTCGCAGTGACGAACAGTTCAGCGAGGTCGCCATCGAGACGCTGCAACAGTGGCAGTGGCAGGCGACTACCGCCAATCCGGACCATAGCCCCATCAAGTCCCAGACCCGATTCGAGTTCTGTATCGAGCACAACGGCCAACCCTGTGACACCAGCGGGCTGGCGCAACTCTGCCAGGGGGAAGACATGGTTCGCAGCACAGGACTGGTCTACACCCAAGTCTGAAGCCTTCATCTGTGACGAGAGTGTCGACCATGAAAAAGGTGAGCCCGGGCTCACCTTTTTCGTCACTACCCGTCACGCCCGCCGGGCACAAGCATCATGCAGTTGCGTGCAACCAGGCGGCGATTTCCAGTTGGAGCCGCACATAGTCAGCCCGATGGAATAGAGCAGGCAGTGCCGTCTGCCATTCAGGTTCGGCCACGTCTTGCGCCAGCAAGGCCAGATGGGCGGACTGCGTGATCAAGGCATCCAGCCAGGTCGGTGCCACCAGCATGACGGCCGCCTCAATGACAAGCGCAATACCCTGCCGGATCTCTTGCAGCGCCAGGCGTCGCTGCTCGGGGTCCGCCTGTTCCAGCCAGTACTGCTCATGATGTTGCCAATGCTGCAGGCCCGAGGTGATGCGCATAGCGGCATCGACCCCATTGACCACAGGCAAGGATTGCAGTGCCAGCGGCTTGCCGAGCCCTGCCAACCGATAGCCGCGCTGCGCCTTGGATTGCGCGCCCAGCCTGACCCCCCCCAGCCCGGCAAGCCGTTCTGCCAGCGCGAACAGGGCGCTGGCATCGCCGGATTTAAGCTCAAGTTCCAGCTCGTTGATGGCCGTTTTTCCCAGCGAGCCGACGATCTCGCCCTGATCCCAGGCCAGCTCGATCTCGGCTCCCTCGAAGGCAATCAGCCAGTGACGACGCAGGAAATCGGTACGGAACTGGGCAACCAGCTTGCCCTGGATCTCGTCGCGGACAGACAGACTCGGGAAGATATCTTCCGGAAAGGCAGATAGCAGCGGAACATCCCCATGCACAGGGGCATTATATTCAGGCCTGGCGTGCAATCCTCCCACCACCTGACCCCGGCATTTAATCGTCTGCTCGGCAAAATCGTCACTGCGACGAATACGTAATCCCATTTCGAGCCGACGTAAATCCAGGGTCGGCGTATCAAAATAGACATTGCCAAGCTCCACCTGGGCATTGGATATAATTTCAATATAATTCAGCAGGTTGGAAAATGATTGTTGAATATCTTGTGAGACAAAAAACTTTATCTCGATCTCAGTTTGCATAGTCATTCCGGGCTGGCAGGCAACTTGGGGGGGCATGATACTGAACGCGAGGATATAATGCCTGCGATACATCAGGATTAATTCACGGTTTTATTGATGGCGCAGTTCGGTTACCATGCGCGCCTCATAACATCGTATCGAGTGTTTTTTCACCGACACAGGTTTGACCATGCCAGTAAATACTATTTTGGGGCTTTTTGCCAAGTCCCCCATCAAGCCGTTACAGAAGCATATCGTCAAGGTTCACGTGTGCTGCGAGCAGCTCATCCCCTTCTTTGATGCCGTGGCCGAAGACCGTTGGGAAGATGCCGAGAAGATTCGGGAACATATCGCCCAGCTGGAAAAAGAGGCCGACATCCTCAAACGTGAAATTCGTCTGAAACTGCCTCGTGGTCTCTTCCTGCCGGTCGCCCGTACCGACCTGCTGGAGCTGCTGACCCAACAAGACAAGATTGCCAACCGTGCCAAGGATATCTCCGGTCGCATGCTTGGCCGTCGAATGGAATTCCCTGCCGAGATGCGTGCCGGTTTCATGGCCTATCTCAAACGTTGTATCGATGCGACCGCCCAAGCCGAAAAAGCCATCGGAGAACTCGATGAGCTGCTCGAAACCGGCTTCAAAGGACGAGAAGTTGAAATGGTTGCCGAGATGATCCACCAGCTGGATCTTATCGAGGACGATACTGACACCATGCAGATCGGGCTGCGCCAACAGCTGCAAGCCGTTGAGCAGAAGTACAATCCGATCGACGTTATGTTCCTCTACAAGATCCTCGAATGGGTAGGTGACCTGGCAGACCAGGCCGAGCGCGTTGGCGCCCGTCTGGAACTGATGCTGGCTCGTTCGTAATCGACTGACTGGGTAAACACTATTAATGGACATTATCGCGAATTACGGCACTACTCTGGTGCTCGTGGCGGCCTTGTTCGGCTTTTTGATGGCCTGGGGTATAGGCGCGAATGACGTGGCCAACGCCATGGGCACATCGGTCGGCACCAAGTCCCTGACTATCCGTCAGGCAATCATCATCGCCATGATCTTCGAGTTTGCCGGTGCGTATCTGGCGGGCGGTGAAGTGACCGCCACCATCCGCAATGGCATCATAGATACCAACGCCTTTGCCGATACGCCGGACCTGCTGGTGCTCGGCATGATCGCCTCTCTGCTGGCGGCGGGCTCCTGGTTGATACTGGCCTCCTACTTTGGCTGGCCAGTTTCGACTACCCACTCCATCATAGGTGCCATCGTCGGCTTTGCCGTGGTCAGCATAGGTCCGGAAGCGGTGCAATGGAACAAGTTCGGCGGCATCGTCGGTTCCTGGATCATCACTCCGGCCATCTCCGGCATCATCGCCTACTTCATGTTCATCAGCGTGCAGAAGCTCATCTTCAACACAGATGATCCTCTGGCCAACGCCAAGCGTTACGTGCCCTTCTACATGTTCCTGACAGCGCTGGTGATTTGTCTGGTCACCATCAAGAAGGGGCTGACTCACGTCGGTCTGCACCTGAGCGATGGTGAAGGTATCCTGCTCTCCATCATCATTTCCATCGCTGTGGCGTTTGCCGGCTGGCTCTACATTCGCGGCCAGAAGTACAACCCGCAAGATGACAGCAAGATGCACTTCGCCAACGTGGAGAAAGTATTTGGCATCCTGATGGTGATCACTGCCTGTGCCATGGCCTTTGCTCACGGCTCCAACGACGTGGCCAACGCCATAGGTCCGCTCTCTGCTGTCGCCTCCATTGTGGCGTCAGGTGGCGAGATCGCCGGTCAGTCCTCCATCGCCTGGTGGATCCTGCCCCTGGGTGGCATAGGTATCGTCATCGGTCTGGCGACCATGGGCGGAAAGGTAATGGCAACGGTCGGTACCGGTATCACTCATCTGACCCCGAGTCGTGGTTTCGCCGCCCAGCTGGCAACTGCCGCGACCGTGGTGATTGCCTCCGGTACCGGTCTGCCCATCTCCACCACCCAGACTCTGGTCGGTGCCGTCATGGGCGTCGGTCTGGCCCGTGGCATCGCCGCCCTGAACCTGGGCGTGCTGCGCAACATAGTGGTCTCCTGGATCATTACCCTGCCCGCCGGTGCCATTCTGTCCATCCTCATCTTCTACGTGCTGCAAGTCTGCTTCTCTTGACGCAAACGGCAGCAAAAAAGCCCGGGTCACTGACCCGGGCTTTTTTATATCTGGCGGCAGAAGAAGCTACTCCTCGTCGATGAAAGTCCACTCATCGCGCACCCGACTGATGGCATCGAGCCGACGCTTGGCGAGCTGCTCGCGAATGGCTTCGCCCTTGAAACCGGCTGCCACTATATCCTTCACGGGCACGGCCTGGGCCGCGCCGAGCGCCTGTGCCACATAGTCGGGCTCGGCATAGACCCGCTCCTCGAAGCCGGTACGACCGTGGAAGTCGGCGCGGCAGGCGTCCAGCAGCTGGGCGAAACGCTCGGGTCTGCGCCAGGCATCCGCCTTGTCGAACACCTTGAGCAGGGTAGCGGGCTTGAGTTCGAAGGCGATGTGGATATGGGTGTGCAGATCGCTCACCAGCAACGCCAGATCGCGGCAGTCGTTCGGTACCCGAAAGCGCTCACAAAAGTCGCGGATCAGCGGCAGTCCCTTCTGGCCATGCCCATGATGACTCGGCCAGAAGGCGGGCGGAGTCAGCCCCTTGCCAAAGTCGTGGCACAGGGCGGCGAAGCGCACCGCCAGCTCGGGGGAGAGACGACACGCCTGCCCCAGCACCATGAGAGTGTGGATACCAGTGTCGATCTCCGGATGCCACTTGGCGGGCGCCGGCACACCGAACAGGGCGTCCAGCTCGGGGAACAGCGCCTTGAGGGCGCCACATTCACGCAGCACCTCGAAGAAGACCTGAGGGGTCTGCCCCAGCAGCACCTTCTCCAGCTCCTTCCAGACCCGCTCCGGGGTCAGGTGGGATAGCTCACCTGCGTCGGTCATCTCGCGCATCAGCGCCAGCGTCTCGGGGGCTACCACGAAGCCCTGGGCGTGGAAGCGGGCGGCGAAGCGGGCGACCCGCAGGATGCGCAGCGGATCCTCGGCAAAGGCCGGGGAGACGTGACGCAGCATACGCTGTTCCAGATCCTGAATGCCGCCGTAGGGGTCGTGCAGCCTGCCCTCTTCATCCTCTGCGATGGCATTGATGGTGAGATCCCGGCGCAGCAGATCCAGCTCCAGCGTCACCTCGGGGGATGCGTGGCAGACAAACCCGGTGTAACCGCGGCCCTGCTTGCGTTCGGTGCGAGCCAGTGCGTACTCCTGCTGGGTCTTGGGATGGAGAAACACGGGGAAATCCCGGCCAACCTGAGTGAACCCCAGCGCCAGCATCTGCTCCACGGTTGCCCCCACCACCAGGTGGTCTCTGTCCCCTTGCGGCAATCCTAGCAGGCGATCCCGCACTGCGCCCCCAACCAGATAAGTCTGCAATCTGCGTCTCCCTTGATAAACCTGCCTCGATTATACCGGTTTTGCCTGGCGGGCACGATGGCCCGCCACTCCCTCGCAATCAGGCCGCCGTGATCACCCGGCCGGTTTGGCCCGACAGCCACTCTGACTTATCCCCACCACAACCAGGCCACATTCGATAAAAACAGCGGTTTTGGCCGCCAGACGCGCCAGCCCCCCTTATGGCATCCGGGTCTTTGACATCCCGGTGGGGAGGCTTTAACCTGCCGCCCATAACAATGGAATGGATCCTTATGTACACACAGTTCTTCGGTCTGTCGGAGCCCCCGTTCTCCATCTCGCCCAACCCCAAATACCTCTATATGAGTGAACGTCACGGGGAAGCCTTGGCCCATCTCAACTACGGGTTGCAGGATGGCGGCGGCTTCGTGCTGCTGACCGGGGAAGTGGGAACAGGTAAAACCACCGTCTCCCGCTGCCTGTTGCAGCAGTTGCCGGCCGAGACCGAGATCGCCTACATCCTCAATCCATCCCTGACCGAGCGCGACCTGCTGGCGGCCATCTGCGACGAGTTCCAGCTGTCGTACGACAAGGATGCCGGCCTCAAGCTGCTGTTCGATCTCATTCGCGATCACCTGCTGGCCAACCTGGCGGCAGGCAAGCGCAGCGTTGTGCTGGTGGATGAAGCCCAGCATCTGCTGCCCGGTGTGCTGGAGCAACTGCGCCTGCT
>Ga0115550_1002727_pt1 | contig 11946 bp, 10 predicted proteins | sample COGITO_mtgs_1005_FD_87177 | JGI IMG/M metagenome (GOLD analysis project Ga0115550, IMG submission 87177) | Pelagic marine microbial communities from North Sea - COGITO_mtgs_100511 | ecosystem: Environmental > Aquatic > Marine > Epipelagic | place: Germany:Helgoland, sampling site Kabeltonne... | reverse complement strand
GAAAATGTGGCGCTGGGGCAATATGCTGACGAAATATCCGTACGCAGTGATTGCAGCGAGCGTCCTGATCATCGGTGTTATCGCGTGGCCTATCAAAGACATGCAACTTGGCTTGCCGACCGATGAGTTTGCAGCTAGAGACTCTACCGAGCGCAAAGCGTACGATCTGATGGCAAAAGGCTTTGGCGACGGCGCCAGTGGCCCACTCCTCATACTAGTAGAGGACATGCCAGCTACATCTGACGAAGACCGTGATGCAGTACGGATACCTATCATGCAAGAGTATGGCAAACAAGTAACTGAGCAAACAGCTGCGGCAGAAGCATCAATACGTCAACAAGCAGCGCAGGTTGCCTCGCCGGAGCAGTACGCTGCACTCCAGCAACAGATTGCAACTATGCAAGCAGAAGGCGAAAAACAAAAGCAGGACGCACTCAAAGAAATCGAGAAGCAAGTTGCGCTTTATGCACCGCTCTACCAGTACCAACAAGTTGCCGAGCGTATTGCCAAGCTAGACAACGTAGAGCTCGCCATGCCAGCAGCTACTGCAAAAGACGGACGCGTCGGGGTTATTCAAGTCATACCAAAATCTGGCCCTTCAGACCAAGCTACTATAGACCTAGTGACTAACTTGCGCTCTGGCGACACACAAAAAGACGCACTCAAGCAATCCGGCGCAACGTTTGGTGTCACCGGCTCGACGGCTTCGCAGATAGACATCAATCAGAAGCTGTCAGACGCACTACCTGTGTACCTAGCAGTCGTGGTAGGCCTGTCGCTCGTACTCCTCATTGTTGCCTTCCGCTCTATCTTGGTGCCACTCAAAGCAACGCTTGGCTTCTTGCTATCTGTTGCGGCCATGTTCGGTGCGCTCGTAGCGGTATTCCAGTGGGGCTGGTTTGGTATCGCAGATGCACCAGGGCCTATCGTCAGCATGATACCTATCATTGCTATCGGCATACTATTTGGCCTGGCCATGGACTACGAGTTCTTCTTGGTATCTGGTATGCACGAAGCGCATCAGCATACGCGTGACTCGCACAAGGCTGTGTTACGCGGCTTCCACCAAGGCGCAAAAGTCGTCATCGCTGCCGCAGCTATCATGGTATCGGTGTTCGCGGGCTTCATCACCAACCATGACGCAACCGTGCAGGCTATCGGCTTTGCGCTCACGGTAGGTATCTTTGTCGATGCGTTCATCGTGCGTATGACTATAGTGCCAGCTGTCATGCATTTACTTGGTAACAGCGCATGGTGGCTACCAAAATGGCTCGACCGTATAGTACCGCATGTATCTATCGAAGGCGACTCAAAGCATAAGTAACTTGCTTTATAGTAAGCTTTAGTGCATCGCTATTGACTTTTTACTGTTTTTGTGATAATATGCAATCAGCAGTGGAGAGTGTGCGAGACATCACATCTTCACCTTGGGAACGTTAAAAATCAGGCTATGTCTTGTATATAGTCTGCAAACGTAGCAAAAAACTCACCGACCACACGGCGCGATCGTGGGTTTTTTGCTGCGTTTGCAGCTGTATGTTGAGTTCTTTGTAACAAAAGATACTCCATACAAGACGTGAACTAGTAGAAAAAACTTCTGCGTTTTCTCCCTAGGGGAGCAGCTTGCCGACCGATGACCTGTTCGTCGTGCGACACGCTGTTCCCTAACCTGGGGCAGTTACCGCGGATGCGGTGTTTCAAAGACCCGCGTCCGCGGGCCCCGAGATGGAGGAAACATGAAGACAGCAGCAGCAATCGGCGTAATCGTCGGTCTCATCGTCGGAATTTTGTTCGGCGGCGCCCAGGGCGTCAGCGGACTCAACATCGACATGAGCATCAACAAGTTTACCAGCCACTTCGAAGGAGGTTGGCGAGTGTTCTTCACAGGACTCGCCATCGTCGTCTTCGTTGTGATCGTCGTCGTGTTTGCACGAGATGGATGGACACGCAAAGAGCTAATGCTCTTGGCAATCGTCATCCTCGTGTTCGGCTACCTCGCATATACGGACGGATGGCTCTCCGGCGCATGGAACAGTGTCTTCGACACTACCACGCTCTGGTTGATTCTGTTCTTCTTGGTGCCCGCCATACTCACAATCGTGAGTGTGCAGATCGCCAAGGGGTTGCACACCGTAGGAAAAAGCATCGCCGACACCGTCGACTGATGAACAACTCCGGCGCGCAGCGCCACACTGAAAGGATAGGGCCCATGAATCGGTCCCGACAGACAAAAGCTCGACGCACCACAGCTGTCATCGCGGCACTGCTTGCGCTGATCTTCGTGATCAGCGCATGTGGCGGCAACAGCGAAGGCTGGACGCTGACGAATCTGACCGGAACGGGTAACGTCGAAGCAGTCGCTTGCGACCAGATAGACTCCGCAAGGGACACCACGAACGAAGCAGTAAGTAACGAAGACACTTCTGCGCTAGCCACCATTGGCCTCTGGGTCAATGGCAAGCTCGACGAGAACGCACTCAACGAAGTGCGTGATCGGCTCGACAAGTGGGAGGAGAAGTGCTCACAAGGCCCACCTCCAACTCCAACGACCACCGTTTCGGCCGGTCCCAACGACTGCCCGAACAGCACAGCGCTCACATATGACCCCAACACGGACATGAGCGTCGTGTCAAGTGGTATCGAAAATCGTGCAGAAGACCTGGCGGCGATCAAGAAAGATCCCCGCAACCTTGCCATGCGAGCACACAATCTCAAGCTGTGGGACGACCCGAAGAATTGGGCACCGCTCACCAGCAACGAGGGAAAGTGCCTCAGCACGGAAGGAGCAATTCTCTTCGCCAAAGTCGAAGGAGCATTGACTGCTTCAACGACTGTCGTCGACGAGAATGCCGAGGCCCCAGCCGGGTATTACAACACCGGTATGGACCAGGATGGTGTACTCGTGAACCCCAGCGCCGGTATCAACGGTGATATGCGGGCAATCAAGTACACGTTGGCAGACGGTACAGACGTCATTGTGCTCAAGCGATGCGCAAACTTGGCATTGCCGAGTCCGCCCCGCGAGTATACGCGGAAGGAAATTCCCGGAAGCGGTGGAGGTAATCCGCCGACCACAGGGACACCGCCGACGAATCCGCCGACCAATCCGCCGACAGAGCCTCCTACGGAGCCTCCGACGCCGCCTGTTTGCCCTCCCGGCATGACAGGTCAGCCTCCGTTGTGCAAGGATACACCGGCACAGGGACCGGCACAGGTTGTTCCAGAGCAGCAGCGGCCCAATGTACTGCCAGCAAGGCCAGATCACGAGCAGCCCACAAGGCCAGCGTCGCCTTTGCCCACGTACACGGTGCCATCAACACCTGCACCGGTAGTAGTCCCATCCAGCCAGGGTGGGCCAACAGCACACCCGACGCCGAGGCCTACGCCTCCGGCGCCGGAAACAGGAGCACCCGCTCCGACAGCGCCAGAGACCGAGTGCATCCCTGCACCCGGCACTTCGTCGTGCTGACCTACTAGCTCACGTCTGTCGGACGCCAGCTCTACCGCCCCACCAGGGCGACTAGAGCTGGCTCCGGCTAGACACCTCTATACACCAGACATAGCTTGATTTTCTACATTCTCGCTGAACATTAACAATTCGGTCAGTCTGAAACATAAGCATTATGATAACATAATTGACATATTGCAAATAAGAATATATAGTAATACACGAATTTAATAGTATCGATCTAACTGCGAGGCAGATCGATGTGAGAGGAGACAACTCATGAGTAAAGTACTCGATACGTTGCGCCGAGGGAAGAAACAAGCCGCTATAGTTGCTGTAATTGCAGCAGCCATAGTAGTGCCTGCATCCCTCTACGCATGGGGACCAACAGATCGTCCGACCTATACGGCGAACAATCCAGCAGATCACATCACTTTTAACTCTATCACCGACAACTCAGATTACGGTGATGAGCGAAACTTCGTGCGCATCAAAGATGCAGCGAACACAGCCGCTGGCGGATGGTCAGATGAGCTCAAGGTAGAAGCAAACAAAGAATATCTCGTGCAGATGTATGTACACAACAACGCTGCATCGAGCCTAGGTCTTGTAGCAGAAAACACACGCGTCATGGCGAACGTTCCTGCCACTACAGGCAAGCAAGTACAGATCGACGGCTTCATCAGCGCCGACAATGCAACACCAGGCGAAGTATGGGATCAAGCCGTCTTTACAGGCGACACAGATTTCAATCTCGCATATGTTGCAGGATCTGCAACTATGTACAACAATGTCTTCACTAACGGCACACCCCTCAGCGACAACATTGTCACAGACCAAGGTGCACTTGTTGGTTACGACAAGATGGACGGTAAAGTCCCAGGATGTTTTGAATATTCTGGCTACGTGAGCTTCAAAGTTAAAGCACAAGTTGCTGAAACTTCAAACTTCACCGTAAGCAAAAAAGTTAGCAAGCAAGGACAGAACAACTGGGTAGAAAGCTATGCAGCTCAGCCCGGTGAAACTGTCGACTACCTGGTCCAGTACAAAAATACTGGCACAGCTCAGCAAGACAACGTTGTTATCAAAGATACACTTCCTACTGGCATGACATACGTACCTGGCACAACTAAGTATGGTACCAAAGCAAACCCAGGTGGACAGCAAGCAAGTGATAACATTACGACTTCTGGCATCAACATAGGTTCTTATGCACCAAATGCAGGCACTTGGGCGATGTTTAGCGCAAAAGCACCAGCAGCAGAGGCACTAGAATGTGGCGCCAACACTCTCACCAACACAGCACGTGTTGAGACAGACGAAGGCTACAAAGAAGACACAGCAGACGTGACTATTCCCAAGGAATGTCAGCCAGAAGCAACCTACGAGTGTACAGCACTCGCCGTCAACAAACTGAGCGACACTAAGTTCAAGTTTGAAAGTGGCTACACCGTAACAGGTGGTACATTCAAGAGCGTAAGCTACGTTGTTAAAAACGAAGCTGGTGCAACTGTTGCGACAGTAAACGGTACACCAAACGCAGCTGAGTACACACAGGCAACTCCTGGCAAATACAGCGTCCAAGCTACAGTTACTTTCACGGTCAACGGCCAAGATGTAACTGCAACGAGCGATGCATGTAAAAAAGCTTTCGAAGTACCTGCAGAAGAAGTGAAAGACATCCAAGTCTGTGATCTTGCCTCGAAGCAGATCATCACTATCAAAGAAAATGAGTTCGATGAATCAATCCACTCTATGAACTACGACGACTGCAAAGAAGTTCCTACCGACTTGATCGTATGTGACCTTACTACAAAAGAAATCGTTACTATCAAAGAGAACGAATTTGATTCAAGCAAGTATTCGACTAACCTCGACAACTGTAAAGAAACTCCTGAGACACCAGTGACTCCTACTACACCAACCGAGCTTCCACAAACTGGAGCAGGTAGCGGTGTACTGACAATCGCTGGACTTGCAACCCTCGCACTTGTGCTTGGTTACGCAGTCACAGGCCGCCGAACACTCGGCTAATACGAGACTGACCGCTCTAAACCCTTAACTGACCCGTCAGTTTCACATCAACCACCTCTGGTATACGGAGGTGGTTTTTGGTATAGTGTGAGGTAATGAGTAAGCAGAAAAAGAAACGTAACAAAGCATACACGGGCGCCGGCTCAAATGCAGCACGTCCTCAAACTATTCGCATCGAAGCGGTCCAGCGCAATCGTGCGCAACTTTGGTGGCACGAGCGCAAACGAGTGCTTAAGCCAGTACTTATTACCACTGCAGTGGTCATCGTGGTCGCGTACTTGCTCTACGAGCTACTTAGTCTGATCTTTGGCTAGCAGCTTCTCTATCGGCAAGCTAAAACCAAATGTACTTCCCTTGCCTTCTTGTGAGTGGAATATAATCTCCCCTTTATGCTCAGCGACAACTTTCTTCGCCAAATACAGCCCTACACCAGTACCATCTGGCCGACGATTGCGCGCATTGCTAGCTCGGTAAAATTTACCAAACAGCTGGCTCTGTGCCTCTTTTGGCACACCGATACCCGTATCGCTCACTTCGAACTTTAGATGTCCAGCCTCTTCGTAGAGACGCACATTGATGACAGAATTTGGATTTGAATAATATATCGCATTGTCGATAAAGTTCATGACAACCTGGCGAAGCTTACCTTCGTCTACTGCCATAGATGCCGGCAATTCACCCTCGGTGCGTAGCACAAGACTCAGCGAATGTGCTTCGGCGGTGCTTTGCAACACACCCACCTCATCGGTAATCATCTTCACTACATCACTCTCGTGCCTGTCTATGACAAACCGGCCAGTCTGCAGGCGTGACATATTTAAGAAATCTTCTATCAAGCTCACCATACGCTGACTACTGTTAAAGGCTTCGTTCAGCAGGTGTCGTTGCTGCGTATTCACCTTGCCCGCATCGCCGTCTAGCACCATACTGATATAGCCTTTCACGCTTGTGAGCGGCGTACGAAGTTGGTGTGATGCGATGCTCAAAAACTCGTCTTTGACTTCGTCAATCCGGTGCAACTGTTGGTTACTATGTCGCAGCTCACTTGTCGCAGAACTTACCTCTTTACGCAGGCGCTTATTGAACTCTTTAATCTCGTTAAACCGCAGGCCGTTCTGCACCGAAAGCGCCAATTCGTCGGCCGTCGTAGCAAGGAGCTGCATGTCTTGCTCACTGTATGGCAAGCCATTGTTTCGCTCACCAAAGAACACCACGCCCACCTGCTCACCCTTGACCATCAGCTGCACTATTACCTCTGCGCCAGACTCTTCTGCTATCTGACGCGTCTCAAACTTGGCTATATCACCTACTCGCGTCGCCCTCGGCAAATCGGCAAGTATATCTTGCACCGTCTCAAGCTGCTGCTTGTAGCGCTTTGGCGTATGGCGACTTTTCATATTTCGCGCGAAATGATACGTCTTGCCTTGAGCCGACAACACGTAGAGTGACACATACGATGGGCCGAGTGCATCGACTAATACTGCAAGCGACTTGGTGACTACTCGGCTGAGGTCGATTTCGTTTGCCGTCACCGTGCTAAACTGCTGTAACACTTCGTTGAAGCTATAGTCGCGGTGATAAAAAAACCGATACGTCAGATTATCAAACCACTGACGCAACGGTGCGACACTCAGCAAAAGCAGCAATGCGGAGCCGAGATAAAATAACTGCTGCGGTGCACTCGGCTGATCTGCGCCAAACAATATACCACCGATACCAAATATCATGGCGGCGTAGAGCAAAAGCGTCACACCAATCATGGCAATATAACCCACAGAGCGAGCGAGTACGGCGCGCACATCGAAAATGCCTTGCTGCGTCAACACATACAAAAGATACATAGTAAATATTAGTGTGAACGGCGGCCCCATCCAGATATCGCTATAGTTGCCTGCAAGTGGCAAGATAATATCGAAGTACGTCCCGGCAACCGACACAATACCAAGTGTGTAGATCATCGCGAGCACTTGGTGCGAGTATTTTTTCGATCGCGTGCCTTGCACTGTCCTATAGCTTCTACCAAGCCGCAAAAATGCGACAGACACCAAGCCGGCAAACAATACAATATAAGCCAAGTATTGCACATGATTGAGCTCTACTGTGTTGTGTATGGCGGCAGTAGAGACACTTTGTATCACACCACTGCCAGGTATGAGACATAGTGCGATACCGCTGATAAATAGCCCCCACGCACAAGTCCGCTCGGCGCGACTTACTTGCCGCTGCAAGGGGTAGTACTGTGCAAATTTATAAAGTCCAAATGCCATCACGAGTGCTGTCACATAGTATAATCTTGCAAATAGCTCAGCAAGGTCCGCGCGCTCCTGCAGCATAAACAGCAGCATCAACAAACTCCACGCCCCAGCACCTATCGTCATCCAGCCCGCCCAGACGTTGATCGGTCTTCGTTTGTGAGCCATGACAAGTAGCGCTCCGACAGATAGCGCGACAACAGCACAACAAAGTAGCAGTATCGTGATAGGATATATCAAGTTTGAACCTCGTACACTGCATATACGTTGTCATCGGGCAGTATGATAGCCAGACGCTCGAGCGGCACCTTTGCGAGCTCACATATCGCCACCACTTCTTCCTGCTCGCGCACTATCACTCCGGGCCAACCCATACCATGACGGTGTACCGCGAGATGCGGATGCGAAGGCATCATATTGGTGAATACGACAGTACTGCCGACAGGGAGACTGCGGTAAATCGTGCCGAGCAGTAAGGCGGCGTCTTTTTTCGGCAGATATTCAAATAAGCCCATGATATCGACAACAGATGGCTGATATTGCTTGATGTAGCGTGTGAGCCGATCAATCTCCGAGATGACATTGACATGCTCGGTGCGCAGCAAATCTTTTTCGATATGGTAGCTCGCTGCCATCGTACGCGCTGCCGCAAGTGCGTCTTTGTCTAGGTCTATCATGAAAAACTGCACGTCGCCAGGAAGCAACCCGGCAGCATCAAACGTCGCCTGCCCAACTCCACACGCGATACTCATCCAACGAACCGACGCAGCATCTTTGTGTCGCGTGGATATTTTCCAAGCCATCGCATACGCTCGCGAACGCACGCCAACGCCATCGCTTGCATGTCGAAAAAATGATCGGGCTAATGGATCGAGCCATTTGCCATTTTTAACGTATTTTTTATCTGGATCGTACGCGTGGTACGTCACAAATCCACCAGGCATGTACTCGTATAGCGCACGCATGGCCGGCGACAAGTAGACAAATGAACGCGCTATATTGACACGACTATCGAAGCGCTTGTGCGGCCGCTTATGCAAGTAGCGCGTCAGGATATTGCCCGACGAGCGAATCACGCTCCGTTCGAGCATGTAGCGTCTGCGAGAAAAGCGATCGCGCACATGAATACGCTGTACCTTATAACCAGAAGTGTGCGTTTCTGACCCAGTTACTGTAAGCGTGAAATATTCGTAATTTTCCATCTCTGATGCCCTCATATCCAATACCTCGTCTACCCATCTCGCTTATTCTTTGCTATAGTATACCCTAGATATGACCAAAATTGCGATAATCGAAGACGACTCAGCTATCCATCAAATGTACCGCATGAAATTTGAGAGTGAAGGCTTTGATGTCCAGCTTGCTGGCGATGGTCGCAGTGGCGTGACGCTCGTCAAGAACTTCCACCCGGATCTCGTACTCCTCGATATGCAAATGCCCGAAGTCGATGGACTTACTGCACTTCGAGAAATCCGTAGTAATGAATGGGGCAAGCACATTCCCGTCATCATACTGACAAATCTTGGCGAAGAAGAGTCGCCAAAGGAACTTAAGTCACTAGGCATCAACGGCTACATAGTAAAAGCAGAGCTCACACCCCGCCAAGTTGTTGCCCGAGTCAAAGACGTACTTGCGAGTATTTAAGAGTAAGTCTACTGGCCTTCTGTACGCATGCGGGCAGCGCGCAGTACATTGTCGAACAATGCGGCTACTGTCAGTGGGCCAACGCCGCCTTTTTCGGGAGTGATCGTCAGATCGTCGCGCTTGCGCACGTCTAGTGCAACATCGCCCACTAGTACACCGTCTTCGCTTGCAACACCAGCATCTACCACTACGGCACCTTGAGCTAGCATCGATGCATCGACAATACCTGGCTGGCCAGTCGCCGTGATAACAATCTGCGCGCTCAAAAGGCCGTCTTTCATCTCTTCATGAGAGCTATTTCTATCGTACACAGCTACATCTACGCCAGAATTACGCAACATCACCTCTAGAGGCGCACCCACAAGGCGACCTCGCCCAACAAGCGCAACGTGTTCGAGCGTGACATTATAGCCCGCAAGAAGCCAGAGTATAGCCATAGGAGTTGCCGCATCGAACACCGATCCGTCACCCAGGCTATCGACATCTTTTGAAGGGTCAACCAAAGACAGCAGCTCATCTGTCATGTCGTGTGGAACCACTGGTAGTTGCACGATGATACCTTGAACGTCTTCGCGCGCGTTGAGCGCTTCAATAGCTTGGCGAATCGTATCGACAGATTCTTCGTGCACCTCTACTTCAACCCCTATATCTTCACCATAGCTTTGCTTGAGCTGCACATAGGTAGAGATGACTCGATTTTCTGGGTTGCAACGAATGATCGCAAGTCTTGGCGCTATATGGTGTGCTTGCTTGAGGTTTCGTACTTGCTTAGCCTGTCGTTCTTTGATAAAGCCAGCGAGCTCTGTTCCGGAAAGTATTTTCATCTAGAAGACAGTATACCAAAAATTTGTGTTTCATGCGTACTCATGTCGATTCGCTCAAATATACCCATCGTGCACGATGCTTGCTATTTACAGTGGTATCGTGTATCATATTTCAAGTATCGTCGTGTACGATTGTGGGCCAGTAGCTCAGCTGGTTAGAGCACCTGCCTCTTAAGCAGGGTGTCCGGGGTTCAAGTCCCCGCTGGCCCTCCAAGTAAAAAACACCCTTAGGAATTCGCTACCGAGGGTGTTTTTTACTTGGCACATGAAGTGCCTCAACAACCGCACTTAATAGCTATGTTTCTCATCATGAGTCTGCTACAATATCCATAAACGTTATGAGGGGCAACCACAAACACATGGAGGGTTTTACGATAGTCGAGATGCTCGTCACTCTTGTACTCGCTGGTTTGTTTCTAGTGTTTTTCTTACAGATGTTTCGCGCCTCGTCCGCCCAGCAGATGTCATTGGTGCGTCAAGCGGCCGCAAACGATATCGCAAAGTCGAACCTGAGTAAGTTTCCTCGTACCTCTACAATCACTCCAGCCTACACCTGTGATACCAACACTACCGTTGCGTCAAATACCAATAACCTCATGATAAATCCCAACGCCGCAGGTACGGTCATCCTCAACAACAGCAGTGCAAATCGCGAACCAAGTACCGACAGCACCCCAAATCTCGTCCAAGAAGTGCGTGCTTATTCACCCATGGGATGTCTGACAACCGGTAGTCCTGTCAAAATAGTATCGCGCGTTACCTATGGGTTCACCGGTCAACAAGGAGAGGCAGTATATGCAACGTACGTCCAGCAATAAGGGTTTTACGCTACCCGAGCTCATGGTGGTCATCGCTATTGGCTCGCTCGTCATAGCCTCTATCTTGGTGCTTATCGTCAATCTCGCAAGGGTTGGCAGCTCTTCCATCGACGCAGCGCGGCAAGTCAAAGACACGCAATCTGCCATGAGACTCATTCAGGCAGATCTACGATTGACACAAAAATTCCTCATGCAACCATCTATTTCAGATTCACCTCCAGGGGGCGGAAACTGGAACTTTCGTGGCACAGGTTCTACCAATAGAGCACTTTTGCTACAAACCGCAGCCACTACAGCAAATAGCGTTGATGCAAACCGCACACTCGTCTACAAACAAACCGGCGGGTGCCCCATCGGCACCACACCTGCCTATAACAACGTCATTTATTTTGTTCGCTCATCTACTTTATACCGACGCATTGTAGTAGAACCACCGGTCGCAAACCTATACTGCCCCGGCCAGACCAATGCCCAGATTCGCACCTGTACAACTCCCGGCACTCCCGCAAATTGCCAGCTCCAAGATGTTGTCGTCGCCACCGACATCACCGGCTTCAATATCCTATATTATACAAATCCAGGGGACAATACGCCGTCCGCAACCATATACAATAGCGGCACAGCACAGGCCGTTTTAGATACACACACAACCGCAAAGATATTACTAACTAGTTCGAAAGATATAGATGGACAAAGCAATGAATTTACAGCACAAGCTCGATTATCTCGCATCCAGGCAAACTAACGACGATTCGTCGCGAGGTTTTGTACTTCCAACGCTGATTGTACTTTCCGTGGTACTGATGGCTTTAGGCATGGTGGTCCTGCAATACATTGCTGCATCGACCAGCGTCGTGCAGGGTAGTTATTATTCAAACATCGCCAAGAGTGCAGCCGACGCAGGTGCCGTGCAAGCACTCAGCTGT